>Ga0115000_10004898_pt1 | contig 10849 bp, 9 predicted proteins | sample ArcticOcean_MG_C_6_FD_89690 | JGI IMG/M metagenome (GOLD analysis project Ga0115000, IMG submission 89690) | Marine microbial communities from western Arctic Ocean - ArcticOcean_MG_CB8_128 | ecosystem: Environmental > Aquatic > Marine > Oceanic | place: Arctic Ocean: Canada Basin | collected... | reverse complement strand
TAAGAAAAGAGGGCGCTCTAGATGTATTTTGGGATCTTGAAAACGAAAAGGAAGTTTTTGTAGCAAACTCTAAGGATTAATCCCAAGAATGGATAAATACAATCTGAATCGTTTTATAGAGGCACAAATGGTTACTTATGAAGGCGCCATGCTAGAGCTTGCTCGAGGCAGGAAAAAGAGTCATTGGATTTGGTATATCTTTCCTCAAATTGAAGGCCTTGGCAGATCAGATAAAGCCAAACTTTATTCTATTAAAAGTTTAGAGGAGGGCAGGGCTTATCTTGAACATCCAGTTCTAGGTCCAAGAATCATTCATGCCTGTGAAGTACTGCTTAATCTAAAAGATAAGTCAATGGTTGAGGTTATGGGGTTTCCAGATAATTTAAAGCTTCTTTCTTCGATGACCTTGTTCGAAGCTGTGTCTGATGCAAATTCTATCTTTACTGAAATTATTGAGGTTTATTTTGATGATGAGCGAGATAAGTCTTCATTAGAGATTATTCTTTTTTGTTAAAATGTTTTTCCATGTTTTTTAGCCATTGTTGTGCAGGTCTGCCCGATTTTTCATAAACAGAAGTTCCTTCTCTATGAGGTAAAACAGTATTTTTATCAATCCACCAACCATCAGGATCAAATGAATTCTTCTCTATTGTAATTTCGATTATATTTTTTTCTTGATACACATGCGGCACTAATGAAATATATTTAGACATGTCTTCGTCTATTTCATCTCTAAGGGTTTGGTTGATGCTTAGCATTAAATCATCCAAGCTTTTAATTTTTGAATTGTGTTTAATTTCCTCATCTACACCAAGCAATAAATTTTTATTTCCCTCTAATTCAAAAGCTTGAAATTTTTCTATTAGATTTAAATATCGCCAAGCACCTTTCTTGTATTTAGATTCTTTTAGCTCAAGCACGCCAATAAATAACCTTCCACCACGACTTGAATTTAAAAAAGCTGCAACTTCTTTTATAACGTGTCTTTTTTGCGTAAATTCTGTGGCATTATGGGGAGATTGTTCAATGTATTTGTCAATATCAAGACTCCAAGAGCCTTTATGCTCAATAACATCAGTTTCAGTATTACTAATTGCGCTGACTAATTTTTTTGTCTTAAATTCATCAGGGTCTATATCTGCACTAACTGATGAAAAGTCTTTAATATTAATTGCACCATCTTTAAAGACCTTAGAGAGTTGAGTTTGGAGTAACTCCTGTTTTTCATTATCTAATAAGTTACTGGCAAGAACAAGTGATGCAATTTTTTCATTATAGAGATTATTTAATTTGTTACTATCCTTCGAATATTTTTTAATAGCAAAATCAAATAATGATGTAAGGGTTGGTATTGAAGATTTACCAATCATTCCAAGAATTTCAAACATTTCTTTTAATTCACTTAGGAATAGATCTCTTTCTATTAATGACCTTTTGTCTGGTTGATTGTAAAATTTATATTGATTAAGGCAATAGACAGCAATAGATTTTAAAGATTTAGAATTTTCAATTTGAAGTGCAACTGTAAAATATCTTTCAAGACCAGAATCAACGCTTGCTGTTTTTGTTGAGCCAAATTTACGAGAATAATGGGCTGAGCTTTTATAATGAGAAACAGTATCAAGCAAGCTTGTAGAGTGCTTTGCTAAAAAGCGATGGCTTTGAGCCATATTAAAATCATAGTCCTTTGCCACTTGTTTTTTTAAACTTTCATCTATAGCTAGATCTTTGATTGAAATTGATTGTAATAATTTCATGGATTCCTTAATTTTTTCACTTGAATCAAAAAAATATGCTTCGTAGCGTAATAGAGTTGCATTTAGAATCATTGTTTGAGATTCTTCGTGAAGAAAAGGAAGTTCAATTTTTGAGAGAAAAATAAGATGTTTTAAATTAGGATTATCTTTCAATGAAATTTTCTTCATTGGATCATCTCGCTCCTCTTTAAATAACTCAGATCTAACTCTTTTTTTTCTAACTCTTAGGTAAACATCTAAAGTTGTTCTTAGCCTTATTAAAGATTCAGTTTTATTTACAAAGCTTTCAATTATGGGGTTGGGAATTAATGATTCAAAATACTGAATTAAAGGTTTTATCTCATATGTAAAACTAGGATTTTCTTTATCATCAATAAATTCATCTATTGGGCTATTTTCTAATTTTGATATAAATTTTTGAAACTTAATAGGGTCGTTAATTTCTATTATTAAGTCAGATAATTTTTCACTTTCTTGTATTTTTCTCTTAGTCTTTTCGGTTGCTAATGTCCTTTTATCAGGCGAATATGACCTTAAAAAACCACTACTTAAGATGGTCTTATTCACTTCAATAATTACAGTTAATATATTTTGTAATTCCAGTGAATTTAAATTATTTAATAAGTCATTTTTTTCAAAATTTAAAATATTTAGAAAGCTGATTATCCAGTTTCCATTATTATTTTCATATTGCTCATTTAATGTTGCTTTTTCAATATCCCCTTTATCATAAATAGATAATAATTTCATTTCATGAAAAAAGTTTTGAGCAGATTTTGATAACTGAGATATTTGAATAAAATATGGGTTTGTAGACTCTAATTCGATAAAAGAGGGTGTGTGGTCATCATATAAATAATCAACCTCATACTCTATTTCTTCACCAGGTGATTTTGGGGTATATTTCTCACCTTGTTGGTATGGCCGTCTCTGCACGAAAAAGGATCTATTTTTATTATCTTTCATGATTCTAACAGGGCCACTTTTTTCAGAATCTAATTCCCTGATTACGATAAGAGTAGCTTTTTGACCTATTATATAATCGCCTTCAGAACAGGCTAGTTCGATATGAGGATAGAAATTTCCAGGTGAAATTAGAGTGATCTTATAAGTTAATATTTGCCCCTGTATAATATCCTCATTACTCTCTTTTGAGAGCAAGTCATCATCATATTTTCTCCCTAACTCATCAATTAATACTCGATGAAGAGAGTTTGTTCTTTCAGAAAAATAATTACTGTAGAAGATAAGTGATAGTTTTTGATTTTTTTTAAATTCATCAACACTCCAATAGTCCTCAATTATTTCTCTATAAATTTCTTCACCAGAGGATGTGGTGTGTTTTCTGTATTTAATTACCTGGTCATTTTTTGGAGATGGCCAACTTGTAAATGGTATTTTTTTTTCGTGAGTATAGGTCTCTCCATCTTCATCTAAGAGCTCCCTCATTTGTTTATCTTGGTAATTATAATCCCGAGAAAATATAAAATTTTTCGTATTAAGATCTTTGCTATTTATGTTTATTGATGTTATGTCAGCCATTTTGACTCTAAGTATATCTCTATATTATCTAAATGTCTATTTGAGCTTTATCTAGTAGACTTCTATTGATTAGTTTTTTTTATGAAGATTGATTAATGACTGTTGAGTATGATAATTTATCTAGGACTAAAATTAATTAAAACTAGATTTGCAAATTAAGTAGTATTTTTTGAAATTGGATAGGTGCTCTTCAGATGTTAAGTGAGCTTGAGGTTGGGGTATGACGGAGTAATTATTAGCACCAACTAGAGGGTACAAGCTGGATTCAATATTCTTAGCAACACCTTTACCAATAATAATCACATGTTTTGGGTTGGCATCTTTAATGATTTTTTTTGTATAGTTATCCCATGAGGTCTTAATTACTTCATTAAAGACTTTATTTGAGGGTTTAGAGCCCTTGTTATAGAGTGCAATAATACTAGTGTCAACGAGCCATATGCCTTGTCTTTTTAGTTCGGTTAATAGCTTTATTTTATTATTGATGCGCTCAGATGCTAATTTAGTACCAGATTTTAATATCGGAGAGAATGATTTATTTGATTCAACCTTGTTGACGGAGCTGAAGAGGATTTTCCAAAATTGAGGCGTGCCGTCTGCTTTTGATGGGTGATCAGTACTTTTAGTGAGCGTCTCTTCACCATAGGCTAGGCAATAAACGAATCTAGCATAGGATTTTGGATAGTCTTTGAGGATGTCATTGTCGTTGCTCACGTCGTTAAGTTTAAAGCTACGATCAATATTTGACGTAAACACATGTGACTCTGCTAAGAGGATAACATTGACCTTATCTGGACGCCAATATTGTCGATATTGCTCTATAAGCTCAACGGATTCGAAGGGTTCCAACTCATCACCAAGAATTGAGTGAATTTTTTGATAACAGTTAAATAATATTTTATTCATAAATTAGATCTTTACAATAGAGATCAAATTGAATTTAAAATTTAATAATAATACTTTCATAAGGATAGGGTAAATTATGACTTCAAATCAAATAAGAGGATTGGAAAAAAAGTACTTTAACATAATTGCAGATATCTTAAGCAATCCTGCATCTGAAGTAAAAAAAAATTTATTAGAGATTGAGCAAATCACTAGAAGTAAATATGTAAATTTACACCTCCTTTGGGGAAAAAAAAATAAGATCGATATTGCAGTAGAAAGGCTTTTGAGGTATCACCTTTATACAAAAGTAAGCCCAGTTGGTGTATATGCTTCGCCATTAAGCCCAGATGTAGCAATTGAACTTCAAGATGTGATTCTATGTTTAGATGCCAAAACAATTGATTTGGACGGAAATCCTGGGGATGATAAGTACCTCAACTTTGGAAAGAATCAAATCACCTTTGATAACATTCCTCTTAAAAAATCGACTTCTCAAATTAAAAGTCAATGGAAAGGTCTTTCCTTTCCTCCTCAACTGGAAGCATTTGATCAAAATGGAAAGCCTTGCCTAACATTTTTTGTGAATTTTTGTTATGAGGACGATAAAAGTACTTTTAAGTTTTCACATCTTACAATTTCCTGCATACCTCATGCCGAAGTTATTAAAGAAAAAAAATATCACAATAATATAATACAAAACTATAAGTCTTGGGACTATATTAAAAACGGTCAATTTACTAATTTAAAGCTTAATCCTATTATAGATTCGAAGGCCCCTTTACAAAATTGGATTCCTGTTGAATTTGAATTTGATGATGATGATAATAAAATTGTAACCTCATATATTGATCCCTCAATTTCACACCCCTTAACTGGGGGGTTGTGTTTGCGTAAAATGCCTAAAAAATCTGACAAGATGTGGAAAGTGGCTTTATGGGGAAATTCAGCTAGAATTTATAAAACTACAATTAAAAATAGAACTGATGAAAAAGGTCAACCATGGATAGGTATTAAGGAGTTTAAAATTGGATATGGATATCCATTGAACAAGAAAACAAAGAAATTCCTAAGTTCATTTGATGATGGATATAAAGTGATTGATAGGTATGCAGAAATTAATTTACTAAAGCCACTTCAAGGCGTTTAACTAGCTTTAGCTTTAAAAGTTTCTAGTTCGTCTTTCTTTAGGGTTTTTTCAAAGGTATTGAGCTCTTTTTTAATGCCTTTGGCAACGAGTTCTGCAAGTTTTACTGGAACAGCATTGCCAATTTGCTTGTACATATTACTAAGACTCCCATAGAATTCAAAATCATCTGGAAAGGTCTGAATAATAGCGCACTCTCTAACTGACATTCGCCTCTTCTTATTTGGATGAATTTCAGGGCCTGTAGCGGTAATTGTGTCACTAGGTCTATCCCAATTATTGATACGAAGAGATTGTTCAAATTGAATGGTTTTAAGCTCTAATTCAGTCACAGCTTTATCATATTTATCATCAAATTCCATAATTTTTTTAAGTTCCCACCAGTCACTAGGATTGGGAATACTTCCTGAATTATTATCTTTTCTAAACCAGTGACCGGCAGTATGTGCATATCCAAAGTGCTCATCAACTCTTTTGGTACTCCAGCCTGACTTTGTTCTCCATTTTTTTAAGTAATCACATATATCATGTTGATTGACTGGATTTTTTCTACCCCAAAAAGTATCAGCAACATTTGTTCTGGCAACGTGATTAAGAATAGTTTTCCCTTTGTGTGCAAAAGGCTTATCCCTTGTTCTAATGTTAGCCAAATACGCTGCTACATCCTCTACTGTGATTGCTGGCTTAAGATCAAGATCATTTTCAGCATGAGTTACATCAGGATAAGGGTTTTCAAGACCCAGTTTATTACCAATAATAAAGACTCTTTCTCTTTGTTGAGGTACTCCAAAATCAGAGGCTTTTAGTAATTTATAATCAACTTTATAGCCGATTTTTCTGAAATCCTCAGCAATCATTTCAATGACTTTGCCTTTTTGCATTGAGAGTATGCCTTTGACGTTCTCACCAACAAAAAATTTAGGCTTTTTATCTTTAATAACCCGAAGAAATTCCTTGTAAAGGAAGTTTCTTTCATCCTTCATACTTCGTTTAATATTAGCTATCGAAAAACCCTGACAAGGGAAGCCGCCAAGAACGATGTCGATATCATCAGGGATGTCTTTACTAGGTATAGCTTTGATGTCACCAAGAACTATATGATCACTAATATTATGCTTATAGGTTTGCACAGCTTCAGGAAAAAAATCATTAGCCCAAACAACCTTATAGCCAGCATTTATAAAGCCTAAGTCGAGTCCACCACAACCTGCAAATAAGCTAACAACCCTGTATTTTTTGCCCATAAATGAGATAAATTTTTAATCACTAAAGTAGTAAAAAATTTTAACTCAGATTACTAAATTTAGGAGAGATTATTACAAGTATTATTGAAAATAAATTGAATTATTCAAGCCAGTTTTTCCATGCCTCGTAAATCATCACCATAGCTAGAGTATCCAGCTCACAGTATCTTAATAAATTCTTTTGAAGTTTGCTCCTCTCATCAGAGGAAATTTCCTCAAATTGCAATTTTGCATAGGCGGTCATGGCGGCTCCTCCATCCTTAATAGTCTCATCACTTTCTTTAATATTAATGGTTGAGGCGCCGTCAAATAGTTCAGAAAGGTTTTCATATGGGTTTGAGGCTAAACCGTCTTTAATATCAAGCCATTGATGATCCTTAAAATTTGAGCTCGGCATTTCTTCACAACCGTATATAGGTTGAGAATATTTTTGCTTTAAATAATCTGAGCTATTGATTGTTGCAGGCAAAACATATTTAAGCGAGTTTGAGCCATTAGTTTGAGGGTTGTAATAATATTGTTTAACCAGGTCTAATAGATCTACCATATCCCTGTTTCCAGTTGTCCATTGATAAGGGCTTTTTTCAGTAGGGTGGCTAATCAATTCAATAAAAGCGCACAGCTCATCTTTATCAGAGATAGGATTTGTATCTAGTTTAATTTGTTTATAAATTTCATTGAGAAAGGTGTTTTCATGACTTGCATACCTAAAGATTGTCCCATTATCTTGAACTAATTCTTTACGGAGTTGACGCAAAAATTCATAATTAGGGAAAAATCCTGGCTCCGTGTTAAGATATTCACCCTTATGCACAATTGCTCCATTCTCATCTATAACATGATGTGAGAATTGAAACGCAACACCTTCATAAGGATTTCTTCCTTGATTAAAAGGGATGGCGACTTTGCTTGTCTCAAAATCTATAAAGTGCAGAGGAAATACCCATTGACTCGTCATATTTCTGAGTTCAGTTTTGTTAAGAAAAATAGAGCTATCATCATTTTGTGATTTCTCAATTTGAAGCCATTGTCTCCAACCCCACTTATTTCGGGATTCTCCATTTTTCTTTTTAGGGTCAATATCCTCCTCACTGAGATCAGAAAATTTAATCTTGCCTTCAGCAATTAGCCTATCCTTTGAGCGATGATTCCAAATATCGAGTACGGTATCCATATTTGCTTCCTGATCACTCCAACCTAAGTTATCCTTGCCACACTCTATAAAACCACTCAGAAGGCCTTTATCGAGATCCTCAGTCTTTGCATTAAACTCACATGATTTACATTTTGATTTAAATTGAGTTTTTAGTTTTTTATCATTTTTATAGTTCTCTGAGCATTTATCAATGAATTTTACAAAACCAAGTTGGCCCAAGATAAATAATTGCTTTTCAGTTGCAATCAAAAGATTACATGCGTCATCAACTGAAATTTCATGAAGTAGCTTTACAGACAGATCTTTCTGGTTAAGTGAAGAGCTTACCTCTATTCCCTTTCGTCTATTTTTATCTTCAACAATTTGAAATTTTTGATTAATTCCATCCGCACTTGCTTTAGCAGTTTTATCTGCTAGGAGAAGGAAGCATTTGATTTCAAGGTCTGGAAGGGAAGATCTAGTCACATAACGCTGGAAAGCAACATCGTACAGATATGGCTTCCATTCAGCGTAAATCCCAGTATCGACACCTTCTTTAGTGGTAAAAAATTGTCTATTTGAGTGTTCTTTAATAGATTTTGACTTAACCTCGATTAGCTTTATAGAGTTACCTTTTTTAACAAGAATATCTATACGTATGAAAAGGTTGTTGTGTTTAATAGCGGCTTCGTAAATTATGACATTATCTTGTTCTAGTAGTTGATTGGTTTGTTCTAGAGCATCTTGGTAGTCAAGAGTATGAATTGAATGCCCACCTGGATAGTAATATTTAGCAAGCTCACCAACCTGAAATCCTCCCTCAGCTAATGCCTCTAAAAAAGGATTATCAAGACTATTATTAGCATATTCTTTTTTTCCCGTATAGAAAAGCTTGGTAGGGCACTCAATGGCAAGTTTAAATCGTGATTTTGTGAGATATTTGGCAGTCATTTTAGGTCTTTATACGCGCTTACTATGCCTATTAAATGCATCAACATGTTCTACTTGTGATTTAAATCCATATTCGTATTTTAAAAATTCACACTCATCTTCAAAAAAATCTTTTTCAAGATCAATATGCCAGAATTTACCATTCCACTTGTAGCCTCTCTCTTTGAGCTTATCTTTGGCATTGTAAGTGTTACCTAGCGCAATAACTCTATATAGTTTTTTTCTGGCATTTGAGAGTAAATTTTTGAGAACATGGCACTGGCTTATTGGTAGCTCTTGAGTTAGAAGATGAATTGATGCTAAGCAGTCATTAGTTGCTCTATGACCATCAAAATAAAAACCATGCCTATAGCCCAATAATTCAAGGGATGGTTTGAAGTGTCCATTTAGCTCCCAGTCAACATCAGCAATTGAGCAACCCCAACTCTTTTCAATGAAACATGGAAAGTTCTTTTCAGCCATTTGGCGATCAAAAGAGGCATTATGGGCAAGCATTAAAGGAGTGCTCTCTATAAAGTTTAGGATATTATTGGTACTAATTTTTTTGCCTTTCACCATGGCATTAGTAATTCCTGTAAGTTCAGTAATTTTTTCTGAAATAGTATTTTTTGGCTCTTCCATCTCTGAAAATTCTTCAAGAATTCTATATATTCTTCCATTTTCAGAGTTGTATTCAAACTTAACCATAGCCAATTCAATAATCTCATGAAGGTCAATATTAGTTCCAGTTGATTCAATATCCAGAAAAATAGCAATCTTTTTCTCACTTCCATCATCCTCATAGTAAATCTCTTGAGGCCTAAGTTTCTTTATTACCTTGTATTTTCCAGTATCTTGAAGTTGTTTTATTAAATCAGTTTCATTCATAAGTAGTTATAGGTAGTATTTGTTGGATTCAGCAGAAAAGTGAATTTTCATTAAGGAATTAGTTGAATTTTCATAAAAGATTCCAATTGAAAATATTAGATAAAAAATCAAAGCAAATACGATAGTTCGGGCTTTGGTATTCAACTTTTATTGTTTTTATTATTAAAATTCTTCATTAATTATAGTTTTTGAATCTAAAGTTATTATGTCCATGACAAACTGTAAGAATTTTGTGTTTTTTTCCTTTTTTGTTAAAATGAATAACTGAAGACCCTCCTTTTTGTTTCCTTTCTTTACAATTTTCTAAAAGTAATTCAATAGCTCTATTGGGTATACCTCTTTCATTCTTTCTCTTTATGGCATGGTTTGATAAATTTTCAGAGTATTGAGATAAATTCATTGAAGCTGCCTTGATGTTTTAGCAACTTCAAAAGGTACATTATGCAGAGCCAGGGTAAGAATTTCTTCTTTATTTAATCGATCAAGAATATCAAATGCATCTTCTTGAGTTGGGGCGGTTATTACAATAGAAACTGGAACTTCAATATGAATTATTTGTTGTTTGGTCATAAATTTTTTACTCCTATAGTTTAAAAGTTTTGTATTAATAACTTATTTATTTTGGTTAACAAACTTTCGTTTTTTATTGACATTTGAATATTCTGATTACTGTCAATTCTCACAGCCTCTAGGCGTTCAATTAATTGACTTTGAAGGCGCATATTTTCTTTTATAGCCTCATATATTCTTTTTTCACCATAGCTGAGGTAGTCTTCTATATTGGGCTCAGACATGGAACTAACTTCATGGTCTGAAATTATTTTTATTAAATGATCGGGAGAGACTCTAATAATCTCAAAATAGTCAGTTCGAAGATTTGACCTACTGGCAATTAATTCCTCGCATAATGATTGAATTACTTTTGACAGAAGTTTTTTTGCCTTATTATTATTAGAAATAAATGGTTTAGGGTCAGCATCTAAATTTATTAATAAAGTTGGATCAATATGAAGAAAAGCAATATCAACTAACTTAAATTGTATTATTCGTGATTTCTGAGTTGATTCACCATCTTTTGTTTTAGGTAAAAACATCTCACACCACTCGTCTAAAATATTAAGATTTGTCAGTAGTTTTATTAATAGAATATCTAAAGGTTTTAATTTTGAAGGTGATACTACCTCGTCTTCTTCCCAGGTAGATTCAAGCTCATAATCCTCATTACCTTGAACTTTGCTACGAGTTGAATTTAGATGAAGCCTTTCAGGAGCATTTTGAGGAATATCAACACCAAGCTCACTTAAGGCTATTAAGATTCTTT
>Ga0115000_10004897_pt1 | contig 10849 bp, 5 predicted proteins | sample ArcticOcean_MG_C_6_FD_89690 | JGI IMG/M metagenome (GOLD analysis project Ga0115000, IMG submission 89690) | Marine microbial communities from western Arctic Ocean - ArcticOcean_MG_CB8_128 | ecosystem: Environmental > Aquatic > Marine > Oceanic | place: Arctic Ocean: Canada Basin | collected... | reverse complement strand
AACAGGGGGGTTAACTAATATAAGTAGTTATCAAGGATTTGATTCTAAGTTTGTTAAAGTGACAGCTACTGATTCTTGTGGAATTATTTCTGCAGTAGATAGTGTATCTGTAACGGTGCAAAAACCAACAGCTATTTTTGAAATAATTGCACCAAAACCAGAAGTATTTGAAGTGATATATTACGAAAATGTTTCTTTGGGATCTATTTTGGCTTATGATTGGGATTTAGGGAATGGAGAAACATCAATTATGCAAGATACTGAAGCAGAATATGTTGTAGATTCAATATATTCGATAAGGCTAATTGTAGAAGATGATTTAGGTTGTGTTGATACTTTGGTGAAGCAAGTTAAAATTAGTCCCCCATTGTATTTTTATTTGCCAAATACTTTTACACCAAACAACGACCTTCGAAATGATGTGTTTTTGGGGAAAGGTATTGGTATTGACAAATTTGAATTAATTATTTACGATAGATGGGGTATTGAAGTTTTTTCAACAAAAGATTCAAATGATGGATGGGATGGTAGTTCTAAATCAGGTAAGATTGCACCTATCGGTGTTTATGTTTACAAACTTATTATTGCTGGAGTATCGGGAGAAGAAATAGAAAAAATGGGTAAAATTACATTAATCAGATAATCACGTTAATGTATTCATGTTAAGTACTACAGTTATAGTACTCCTTGTTTTGTTATTATGTCAAATTTAAAAGAGATTCTTAATTCAGAAGAAAATGTTTTAATTAACTTTCATGCCCAATGGTGTGGTCCTTGTAGTACGCTTGACCCAATTTTAAAATCCGTAAAAGATGAATTAGGGGATATTATTAGGATTGTAAAAATTGATGTGGATAAACATAAATATTTAGCATCTAAAATGGGTGTCAGAGGTGTTCCAACCATGTTTTTTTATAAGAATGGTAAAATGCTGAAATTATTGTCTGGTGTTCTCACTGCTTCGGAAATAAAAAAACAATTTAATTTATAGTAGTTAAAGCTATTGTGGGGCATTCTAGTTTAGCTACTTGTCCTCGGTTTAATGTGGAATTAAAGTTAAAATATTGTAACTGAAATAGAAGCCAATAATATTGTTTAGTGCATAAAATAAGTAGGCTGAATTTATTCAACTTGACACTTCATAATAAGTGTTTTATATGTCTCTATTATTTCTTAATTACTTTGAAGGTTTTTCCAAATACTTTTTCCTTAATTAAGTAAACACCAGTTTTTAATCTGTCTAAACTAATAATATGTTGAGTTGCGTTTTCAGAGGTTAAAACCTGCTTTCCTTCAATTGTATAAACTGTTAGTTTCGTAGGTGAAGTACTTTTTATTTTCACTCTTGATCTTGATAAATAGTCCAATGTAAAGGTAGGTATATCGTTTTTTTTATTACTAGTTAGGTTATTTTCTATGCTGTTTACAGCAGCCAATCCACCAAGGAATCCTGCTCCGTAGTAGGTGCAATATTCACTAGAAACATAATTGTCAATATTATCTACAAAGTTAGCGCATTCACTTTCGGGTCCTCCTGCTAATCCCCCTTTTAACTCATGTAGATAAATTTCACTTCCTGGGTTATTTTTTTCATTGTTGTATTTTTCCCACGCATTTTTTGTTTTTCCAAATGCGGGGCCATGATGAGGATATTGAGGATATCCCCCTCCAAGTTCATCATATCCAATTAAAAAAGAGAATTTAGCAGGAGCATCAGCACTTATATTACCGTGAGATCCTAAAATAAAATTTATGTTTGATTTGGCGAAATCATACGCGGTACTGTTTCCTGATAAATTGTGGTATAAAGCGGCTAAGAATGCAGCGTTTCCAGCAAACGGCAAACTGCCCCAGTTGGTATTGTGATAATACCCGCAACTTGATAATTGATAGTTGTTTACCTTTAATGCTAGTGTGTTTAAGTAGGTAGAATTCTGTGTTAATTTATACAATTCTACTTGCAGTAAAGGATGCACATTTCCGTAATAAAAATCGTCCCAAAGATTTGTTGAACTAGCTGAGTATTTTTCTGCCGAAACTAAGTAAATATTGTCTTGCGTAGCTCTAAAAAGTATTGCAGCAGCTAAACCAAGCTCATCAGCAAACCCTTTTGTTGATAAGCCACCTTGCCCACCGTAAAAATCGTCAGGATCTTCAGTAGCTTTAGGGTTTTTAGTAGCGATTATATAGTACTCCTTAGCCGCATTTAAGCAATTTTCGGCATATTGGTTGTCAAATGATTGATAAACAATACTCATTAAGGCAAGTGAGGATGCCGCATTTCCTAATGCATTGGAATGACCATCTTTAGTTGTATAAACAATTCTTGATCCCCCACCATTTTCAGTTGACTCTTCCGACTGTGTTACTGGTTCGGAAAAACTGTTATGGTCTTTTTTATCACTAATTTGCCAGTATGCTGTTCCATTTTTGACACATTTTATAAGATAGTCAGTTTCTATTTTAACTTCATCAAGTATATCTGGAATTCCATTAGAAGGTGGTGCAGAATTACTTTGAGAATAATCATCAGCATAAGCTGCACCAAAATTATCGTATCCAATTAAATACATCAAAGCTGTAAAGGGACCAGTATGATGAAATTTTATATAATCTCCGCAATCATGCCATCCTCCGGTTAAATCTAAACCAAGCTCTTGCCCATCTGTTGTATGGCAAGCACCATGAATCCATGAATCTGTATTTCCGCATCTTTGCGCTCCTAAGAAGTAGGTTGATAAATATTGAGCTTTTGGGTAATCATGCTGACCGTAAGAAATAAAGTAGCTACCAATCAAAATTATTAAGGTAATTTTTTTCATAAAGTACAGTTTTGATTTACATCAAATAAAGCATTAATATTCTAGTGTTTTTTTATTTTTAATAATAAAGAATTTCCTATCACTACAATATCTGAAAGTGCCATTGCCATTGCAGCTATTATTGGTGTTAAAAAACCAAAAGCAGCAAAGGGAATAGCCTGGATATTATATGCAAATGCCCAAAATAAATTTTGAACAATAGTTCTGTAGGTTTGTCTTCCAATTATTATAGCAGTTTTTAGTGCTCCTAATTTTTTATTAACTAAAATAACTTCTGAAGCATTAATTGCAATATCAGTTGCAGCACCAAAGGAAACTCCTACATCAGCAGTTGTTAAAGAAGGCGCATCATTAATTCCATCTCCAACCATTATTACATTATGGTCTTTAATTAATTTTTGGACGATAATTAACTTATCTTGATGAGATTTCTCATAATAATAATCATCAAGGTATAATTCAGTCGCTATTTCTTTACAATTTTTCCTTCGATCTCCAGATAGAAGCATTGTTCGAAAACCGTGTGTTTTTAGCCAAGAAATAGTTTCACCAGCATCTTCTTTTACTTCATCACTAATCCATAATTCTGCAACTACTGAAGTGCCATTAAAAAGCACAAGATCAGAATGTAATTCTCTAGTTGTAATTGTTTTCGCATGTTTATTGGAAACTAACTGGTATGTATTTCCTTCCATATCGGAACCTTTTATTCCTCTCCCTTTAATTTCTATAACATCATGCATGTAAATTGGCCCCACTTCTTTACTTAAGCTTTCAACAAGTGATTCTGCAATTGGATGATTACTATTTTGTTCAAGAGATAAAATGACCTGTTTAATCTTTTCTTCACGTTCTTTGTAATAGTTCAATTTTTTTAAAATAAACTTTCCAGTTGTTAAAGTTCCTGTTTTATCAAAAACAATCAAATTAGCTTTTGCAAGCTTTTCTAGTGTAGATCCCCCTTTTATTAAGATTCCGTTAGAAGCCGATTTCCCAATTCCTACCATAATTGCAGTAGGAGCAGCAATTCCCATAGCGCAGGGACAACTTATTACTAATACGGCAATACTTTGCATCATTGCAGCTTGTAATCCTAAATTAAAAACAAAAAACGTGAGTAGGAAGGTTAGTGTAGAAGCAATAATCACAATTGGAACGAAAATAGCACTTATTTTATCTCCTAATTTCTGTAGAGCTGGCTTGTTTTGTTGGGCATTTTTAACCAAATCTATAATCTTGTCAATTGTAGATTCTCCATACAAAGTGCTAACTCTAACCATTGCAGACCCTGAAATTACTGTAGTGCCACTAATTACGTTGGTTAGTGTTTTTCTATAAACAGGTTTGCTTTCACCTGTCATCATACTTTCATCAAGTTCTAATTCACCAGAAACAATAATACCATCTATTGGTATTCTATCACCAGTGTTTATTTGAATAAAATCGTCTTTATGTAAATCCCAAACATCTATTTTTTCTATTTTAATGCCTTCAGTTATTTTTCGTGCAGTTTTAGGTCGCATACTTTGTAAATTACTTAAAGCCGAAGTTGTCTTCTTAATCGCTCTGCTTTCTAAAACATTTCCTAAAAGTACTAGTGTTATTATACTTGCTGTAGTTTCGAAAAATAAATAGTCATGTTGTATTTCTGTAGGCATAAAAAAAGTGCCATATAAACTATATACAAATGCGGATAAAGCGCCAACTGTAATTAATACATCCATATTAGGGATGCCAAGTTTTAAAGAGTTTACTCCACTTTTCATAAAATGCCATCCTCCTGTCAGTAAAACTGGCAATGTGAGTGCAATTTGAACCCATTTACTATTTAGAAAGGAATTCTCATTTACAAACATGTGTAAAAAGAGCGGAATAGTAAAAAGTAAACAAAAAACAAACAGTTTTTCTATTTTGGAGTATTTTTGTTCTATTTCATTTTCTATTATAGTAAAACCATTATTGACAATAGCTGCTTTTAATTTTTTTTGCCCTGAATCTAAAATAAAAGAAGCTTCTCCTGTTGAAAAATTAACATTAATACTTGTTCCTCCTTCGTTTTTTATAATACGCTCAACTGACTTCGCACAATTTATGCACGTCATTCCATTTACTTTAATAGTCTGTTTTTTTCCTTCCATTCTGGATTAAAGTTAACAAATTGATATTTATTGTAATGGTTTACTTTGAGATTAAATTTTTGTGACTATCTTTGCAGAAGAAATGGCGAGGTTAGCTCAGTTGGTTAGAGCACTGGTTTGTGGTACCAGGGGTCGCCGGTTCGAATCCGGTACTTCGCCCATTCAGTTTAAAAGTCGAATCGAAAGATTCGACTTTTTTATTTCCCGCTTTATCCTATTTAAATTCATAGATACTTAAATAATAGTTTTTTATTCATTTTTTTAATGTGAAATAGAAGTACGCTTTTTGTTTGTCTTAAATACATGTATTACATTTTAGCATATTAATAAATAACTTGTTATTCTCACGATTTACTTTTATCTTTGCTATCCCAAAAATGGGAGGTGATGTCTTTGAGTGGTAAGAGATTGAACTACATTTATTTAAAACCTGTTTAAGGTCCACTCGCTTTAAATATACAATTATTAAAAACATGTCAAAAGGACAAGTTACAGGAGTTGAAGATTTTGATTGGGCTGGTTTAGGAAAGCACGACGAAGTTTACACAGCTGAACAAAGAGCAGAAATGGAAATCGCTTATGGTGAATCTGTTAGCTCAATTGCTCAACACGAAGTTATTGAAGGAACTATCGTTTTAAAAACAAAAAGAGAATTGGTAATCAACATTGGCTACAAGTCAGAAGGGGTTATTTCAATTTCTGAGTTTAGATACAATCCTGATTTAGCACAAGGAGATACTGTTGAAGTATACGTTGAAAATCCAGAGGATAGAACTGGACAGTTAGTTTTATCTCATCAGAAAGCACGTGCTTTAACTGCTTGGAATAAAGTTAATGAAGCATTAGAAAACGCTGAAATCATTAAAGGTTTTGTTAAATGTAGAACTAAGGGAGGTTTAATTGTCGATGTATTCGGAATTGAAGCATTCTTACCAGGTTCTCAAATTGACGTTAAGCCAATTAGAGATTATGATATTTATGTTGGTAAAACAATGGAATTCAAAGTTGTTAAGATCAACCAAGAATTTAAAAACGTTGTCGTTTCTCATAAAGCACTTATTGAAGCAGAACTTGAATTACAGAAGAAAGAGATTATTTCCAAATTAGAGAAAGGTCAAATCTTAGAAGGTACTGTTAAAAACGTTACTTCTTATGGAGTATTTATTGATTTAGGTGGTGTTGATGGATTAATCCATATTACAGATCTTTCTTGGGGTAGAATTAATCACCCAGAAGAGATTGTTACTTTAGATCAGAAATTGAACGTTGTAATATTAGACTTCGATGATGACAAGAAAAGAATTGCTCTTGGATTGAAACAATTAGAAGCGCATCCTTGGGATTCTTTAGATGAAGGATTAAAAGTAGGTGATAAAGTAAAAGGTAAAGTTGTTGTTTTAGCTGATTACGGTGCATTTATCGAAATCGCTCCAGGTGTTGAAGGTTTAATTCACGTTAGTGAAATGAGCTGGTCACAACATTTAAGATCTGCTCAAGATTTCTTATCAGTAGGAGATGAGTTAGATGCTGAAATCTTAACTTTAGATAGAGAAGATAGAAAAATGTCGTTAGGAATCAAGCAATTGGTTGAAGATCCTTGGGCTAAAGTTGTTGCGAAATACTCTGTAGATAGCAAGCATAAAGCAACTGTAAGAAACTTCACTAACTTCGGAATATTCGTAGAATTAGAAGAAGGAATCGACGGTTTGATTCATATTTCTGATCTTTCTTGGAACAAGAAAATCAAACATCCATCTGAGTTTGCAACATTAGGTCAGGAAATGGAAGTTGTAGTATTAGAAATTGATGCTGACAATAGAAAATTAAGTTTAGGTCACAAGCAATTAGAGGAAAACCCATGGGATGTATTCGAAACTGTATTTACAGAAGGGTCTACTCATGAAGCTACTATTGTTTCTAAGCAAGATAAAGGATTCATTATTAATACTAATGAGTACGGAGTTGAAGCTTTTATTCCTAAAAATCACTCAGTAAAAGAAGATGGTTCTATTATCGCTATCGATGAGAAGTTACCGTTCATGATTATTGAGTTTAATAAGGATGCTAAGAAGATTATTGCTTCTCACACTAAAACTTTCAAAGAAGAAGTTGAAGGAGAGAAAAAATCAGCTTCAACAGCTTCAAAAGGTAAAACTAAGGGTGCAGTTAAAAACTTAAATTCTTCTCAAGAGAAGTCTACTTTGGGTGATTTAGATGCATTAGCTAAGTTGAAACAAGACATGGAAAAAGCAGGGAAGTAATTCCTCTTTAACATAATTATTAGAAGCCTCAATCATTTGATTGGGGCTTTTTTTTTGCTTTGTCGCTAGAGAGTTAACGTTAAATTATTAATCAGCTTTAATCCGTTTCGCTAAATTTAAAAGTGCTAAGGTTTTGTTGATGCTGCCTGAAATATTGAGATAGTTATTTTGTTAGAATAATCAAGTTTTAAATAAGTTTATAGCACATTAAGTATACATCATAACGCTATTCAATTTTTTTCCATGCTGAGTACCAACTGCATTGTCTTTTAAAAGGTTTTGATGAATTATTAAAAATTCCCATTTAAGTATTCATGTTTTGAAAGTTATTCGTATCAATTTCGCTTTGCGCCTTACAGAAGCATCTATAATTTGACGTGATACTCAAAAAGTACGTCTTTAAAGTTGTTTTGTAATAGTACGCTATTCCTTTTAATCTCTTAAAAAGGTTTGAAAGGGAGTAATAAAAAGTGTTTTGTAGAAATGGAGTGCTATTCTCCATCTAATTTTGAGTTATATTATAAAGCAGAACGAAAGTACGATAAAAAAATACGTACCTTTTTAAATGAATAGTACAAATATTACGCTGCTATTCCGTCCATGATGTCATCAATATATTGATCATCAAATGCAGGGTCTAAGTAAATAGCAGGTCTTTCTTCTGTAAATAGAACATCTGATATTTTATATTTTCTTAAGTATTTATTAAAAAATAAAGGAAGAACTGATTTTCCAATTGGTGTTAGAGCTCTACAATCTATTAATCTCTTAACTAGTTCAATTTGAAGCGTCTTATTATTTACTTCAATTGAGTTACTAGTTATTCTTAAATTAATTCCGTTGATTTTGCAATTTACTATTGTGTTCATCTTTGTGATATTTAAGTTTATATAACAATGATACAATAGAAGACCGTAATGAGTTTATGGTTGTTTTTTTATTAAAAATAAAAATGTAATAAGATTTATTTACTAAGGTTATCCATTTATTCCGAACAGGATATTTGCAAATTAGAATTTATTGCAAAAATGAAAAAAGGATAAACTATAACGATTACGTATTCTCGAAAAGTATAAAACAAACAGAAGTATTGTGTCGTCCTGATTGGTTGTGAGAGTAATTTGATAGGGCTTATCAAGGCCTGCCATTTAAATGGGTCATATTAATTTTAATTTTGTATTCTTAAATATAACTCTCTGATTAACTAATCAACTTCTTAGGCGACATTAAAACAATTTTTTTATTATTTTCGCACTATTTTTGTAAATTTAGTTAGGGGGATATTTTTTGAAAGAATATGTTCTCATAAGCTGTAACATATTTAATAATTGATTGTTTTTATTCTTGAACTGAATTTTATTTTTTTGACAAAAGTGTTTTTATGAATTACATCCTAGCTCTCCAGTATATGATAAAGAAGTGTTTATTATTCCTTATTATATTATTATCTCTTCAGTCAAATGCTCAAACATGTCCATCCTCTAATAATGAGTGGGAATGGGCCACTCATACGAATTGGTTTTATGGTCGAGCTAAAGCTGCATATTTTGGTGCTTCAGGTACTGGTACTCCAGTTGTAGGCACTCAAGGTGGCTCATCTGCTCCATTTACTTCATATGAATCATGCGCTTCTGCAAGTGATGAGGATGGAAACCTAGTTGTTTTTACTGATGGTGTGAATTTGTGGGACGGAACAGGTACTCAAGTTGCTATTCCTGGAGGACGATTGTTAACTGGAGCAGAGAATGCTACAGGTAATGAGGGGTCTGCTGTTCAGGGAGTTCTAATTGTTAAACATCCTTTAAATAAAGAAGATTACTACATATTTACAACAGATGATGCATTGTATGGAGAGGCAGCAGGAGTAACTAACGGTTTCAATTATTTCGTTTATAACAAAACCACAAATACTTGCTCAGGAGGTACACGACTTGGAAATTATAGATCTACTGAGCAAATTGCTGCTACATTTCATAAAAATGGTTTTGATATTTGGATTGTGTCACATTCTTCAACGCTGCATCCAACAGAAACACAAACATTTAATGCTTATTTACTATCCTGTAATGGTTTAGAAGAGACTCCAGTTACTTCAGAAAAAGGTTTTAAAGTAAAGCACAAAAGCGGTGGTGGTGGATATGCAAATGAAAGAGCTTCGTTACAATTCTCATGGAATGATTTATCAAGTCAAACAATTAAAGCTGCTGCTACCCATCACTGTGGAAATGGAACTTGGGATCCAGTAGGTTCTGTGTCTGTTTTAGATTTTGATATTTTACATGGTAAATTTACTAGTGCACAAGGTTTAGGGGATGGCACGGGTGCTTCCTCAAATCCCTATGATTGTGAATTTTCTCCTTCAGGGGATAGATTATTTGTTACTTACCAAGCAGATGGAGGTGTTTTAGCTGGAAGAGTAGGTTATTTTGATTTAGCTAGCGGAGCTTATACTCAAGTAGGTCAAACTGTAAACTCAATAGATTTAGGCTCAATAAAATTAGGAGGAGATGGAAACATGTATATTGGTAAGTTTCAAAAGTGGCCAGCTTCCTGGTCGTATTTATCCCATAATGCTAGTATTAGTTCTCCAGATGGAATTGTGTCTTTTACTGAAGACGGATTAGATGCAGGGGGTAAAAATGTTGGTTATGGACTTCCGAATATGTTTATTCCACCCCAAGATTCGCTTAAAATTAAAGACCCAGGAGTATTAGATGAATGTTCTGTTATAAATTTAGACTGTATTTGGAAGTGCAAGGGGACGGATGCTGAAATGACACCTAGCTACGAAGATGCTTGGTCTGTTAAAGCCGGGCAATTAACCTCGATTAACAGTCAAACAGGTGAGTTCACTTTTCCAAGTTCAGGAACTTATAAAGTTTATTTTGAAATCTGTTCGATTAAAGATTCACTTGAATTTACTATAGGTGTTTGTGGTTGTGATGTTGAATTAGGAGTGACACCAGCAATTTGTGTAGGGTTAACAGTCGCACTTGATGCGCTAGTGTTAAAGAACAGTGGAATAGGAGTTTGGACGATTGATTCTGTGCCAAATACTGCTGGGATAGATGCTGTTTTAATTGAGAATTTAGCAGATACTGTTTTTGATGCTTCAGATTTAGGTACTAAGTCAGGAGTTTATAAATTAATATTAACTGTTGATAACGCTTGTAAAGATTCAGTTTATATCGAAGTTAAAGCAAGACCAACAATTAAAATTACTGAATTTGGACCTTTGTGTGATGATTCTGTTTTAACAAACGTAGTTGTTATTCCTGCAATAGGAGGAGATGTAACAGTAGCATATTTTTCATTTAACAATGCTTTACCTCAGTTGTCTAATGTATTTGATCCAGCAGTATTTGGACCCGGTACACATTCAATTAGATATGGAGTAGATAGTTTGGGTTGTCAAAATGTAGACTCTATTAAGGTTATTGTATACGAAAGACCTGAGCCAGTAATAACTCCAGTTGGACCTTATTGCGCAAATGATCCAGCAGTTACTTTAACTGTAGTTCCTGACACAGGAGCTTGGAGTGGAGGAGGTGTAAATGCTTTGGGTATTTTTACACCTTCAAGTGTTGCAGCAGGAGATCATGATATTACTTACACAATTGGTGGTGTT
>Ga0115000_10004894_pt1 | contig 10858 bp, 9 predicted proteins | sample ArcticOcean_MG_C_6_FD_89690 | JGI IMG/M metagenome (GOLD analysis project Ga0115000, IMG submission 89690) | Marine microbial communities from western Arctic Ocean - ArcticOcean_MG_CB8_128 | ecosystem: Environmental > Aquatic > Marine > Oceanic | place: Arctic Ocean: Canada Basin | collected... | reverse complement strand
CAATTTAAAATAAACTGTCATAAACTTACAAAAAATGAGATAGTAAAAAAAATTATAGATTTATACAATAATGATTAAGTTAAGTGTAAAAACAAATAATAATAAATATTTAATATTAATAGGGTCTGGGCTTATTAATAAACTATCATTATTACTAAAATATAATTCAATAAACTTTAATAAATGTTTAGTAGTAATAGATAAAAATGTACCCAAAAAATATACCAAAATAATATTAAAATCTCTAAATAATAAACAAAAAATTATTCATTTTTTTCATGCAAGTGAAAAAAATAAAAATCAAAAGAGTGTTGATGAAATACTCAAAAAACTTTTAAATAATAATTTTAATCGAAATGATTGTTTAATTTCTGTAGGAGGTGGTATTACAGGTGACGTTTCAGGTTTTGTATCAAGTATTTTTAAGAGAGGTATTAAATTTATTAATATTCCTACAACACTTTTGGCTCAAGTAGATTCTTCAATAGGAGGTAAAACAGGAATAAATTCAAGTCATGGTAAAAATTTAATCGGATCATTTTATCAACCAAATTTGGTTATTTCTGATATGAATTTTTTAAAAACACTTCCAAAAAGAGAACTTACTTGTGGATATGGTGAAATTTTTAAACATTCTTTGATTTCTGATAAAAAATTTTTTACATACCTAGATAAAAATGGTTCAAAAATATTAAATCTACAAAGTCCATTTATAGAAAAAGCAATATTTAAAAGTTGTAAAATAAAAAAAAAAATTATTGAACTTGATGAAAGAGAAAATAACTTAAGAAAAATACTTAATTTTGGACACACTTTTGCTCATGCCTTTGAAGCTACACTTAATTATTCTAAAAAATTAAATCATGGAGAAGCTGTTATACTTGGAATATTTAGTGCTTCTAAATTTAGTTTAAAAAACAATTTATTATCTAAAAACGAATTTAAACTAATTACAGATCACTTAAACAAGTTAAAATTACCAAACAATATTAGTGATTTTTTTTCAATAAAAAAACTTAATAAAATTATTTATTTCATGCTAAGAGATAAAAAAAATAATAGCAGTAAAATAAATTTAGTTTTATTAAATAAAATTGGAAATCCTTCATTTAATTTGAATTTTAACAATGAAAAATTACGTAATTTTATTAAAAAAGAATTAATTTACTAAGATTTGGATTGAATGAATATAAGTCTTCAATTCCTCTTCTAGAATTTTATAAATTTTTTTTGTTGATTCTATTTTATTCATATCTTTTAATTGTTTAGATTTTACTATTAATTTTAAATGAAACTTGCCATCTTGATGCGATTTGTGACTTTTATGTAGAAAAGTTTTATCTTCTATAACAAGGTCTTCTAAAATTATATTATCGCGAATCTTATTTTTTACAGTTGAAATTAATTTATTTATATTCATAAGTATAATTATATTACTATGAAAAATATTTGCGACTGGAATAATTGTTTGGAAATTGGTGAATATAGAGCGCCAGTTGAAAAAGATAATAGTAAAAATTATCGACTTTTATGTTTAAATCATGTCAAAGAGTTTAATAAAAATTGGAATTATTTTGCCGGAATGAATGATCAGCAAATATTTAGTTTTTTAAAATCAGATATTACTTGGCATAAACCAACACAAAGTTTTAGCTCATCAGATAATTTTTTTAAAGTACTTTGGAATAATGCATTAAAAGATGATCTTGATAAATCAAGATCAAAAAGCCAATATGACCACATGAGGCAATTTAAATTTGATAATAACGACATAAAAGCTTTTAGTATTCTTGGTGTTTCTGTGGGTTTAGAATGGAAAAAAATTCAAGATAAGTTCAAAACCCTTGTTAAAAAATTTCACCCTGATATTAATTTAGGAAATAAAAATTACGAAGAAAAACTAAAATTGATTACCCTGGCTTACACACAACTAAAGAGTACTTATAGGACAAAAATTGACAACTAGCTTAAATATAAAACCAGATATCAAAATATCCATAAAACAAATATTTGGATTTGATTCAGAGATGGAGGTTGATGCTTTTTCAAAAAAAAATGAATATGTTCCAGATATAGATAAAAATTATAAATTTGATAGAGACACTACTTTGGCAATTTTGTCAGGTTTTAGTTATAATAAAAGATGCTTAATCAGCGGTTATCATGGCACTGGAAAATCAACACACATTGAGCAAGTTGCTGCAAGGTTAAACTGGCCATGCATTAGAGTTAATTTAGATAGTCATGTTAGTAGAATTGATCTAATTGGAAAAGATGCGATTGTTATTAAAGATGGAAAACAAATTACAGAATTTAAAGAAGGGATCTTGCCTTGGTCTATACAAAACCCTATAGCTTTAGTATTTGATGAATATGATGCTGGGAGACCGGATGTTATGTTTGTTATTCAAAGGGTTCTGGAAGCTGAAGGTAATTTTACCCTCTTAGATAAAAATAAAGTAATAAAACAAAATAAATATTTCAGATTATTTGCAACCTCAAATACAGTTGGGTTAGGAGATACAACCGGTCTTTACCATGGCACTCAACAGATAAATCAAGGTCAAATGGATAGATGGAATATTGTTGCAACTCTAAATTATTTAAACCTGGATAGAGAAATGGAAATTGTGCTTGCAAAAAATAAAAGCTTAAACAACCCCAATGGTAAAGAAAAAGTATCAAACATGATTAAAGTAGCTTCTCTAACGAGAAAAGGATTTATATCAGGAGATATTTCAACAGTCATGAGTCCGAGAACTGTCTTACATTGGGCAGAAAATTTTGAAATATTTAAGGATACAGGTTATGCTTTTAGAGTTACTTTTTTAAATAAATGCGATCAACTAGAAAAAAGTATTATTGCTGAATATTATCAAAGATGCTTTGGTGAAGACCTTCCAGAATCTATGATCAATATCCAAGTTTAATGAACAATAATGAGGATAATTTAAGAGAAAAATTCAGACAAGCACTAGTTTCAACAGCAAAAGTAATCTCTGGTGATTATAAAATAGGTCTTAAATCAAAGAATAAGAACCTAGATCCAAAGAAAGTTGATGTTTTTGAATTAGATAAATTAGATAGTAATGAAGACTTTATTCGTTTTAGAGCAGAGGCTGATACGCAAGCCCTAAAAATAAAGTTTTCTAACAATGAGATATATCAAAGGAACCTTCCAAATAATAATTCATATAAAGTTTTATACAATATATCAGAAAAAATTAGATATGAGCTTTTAGGCTCTAAAATGCTAAAAGGGGTTTCAAAAAATTTAAGTGAAAACTATTATCAAAAAATAAAATTTAAACAAAAAGATAAATTAAAAACTAAAGAAGATGTTGATGTTTCGGAAGCATTCGAGCTTTACATGTTAAAAAATTTTTTTGATATTAAGCTAAATCCCTTATCCGAAAAAATTTTACGTTTCTGGGAAGAGGATTTTAAATCTTCTTTAAATGACCATATTGATTTTTTAAATAAAAATTTAGAAAACCAAGAAAATTATAATTCCAAATTTGCTGAAATATTACAACAAATGCAAATTTTTGATTCTGACAAAAATAATGAAAACAAAGATGAAGAAGATAATAAAAATGAACACGATAATAATTCTCAAAACGATGCCGAAAATGCATCTTCAGACAATCAAGAACAAAATAAAAAAGATAACCCGCAACATGGCATGGATGCAGAATACGACCTAAGTGACCATGTAATGGACGAACAATTAGTTGACACGGACTCAGAAAAATCAATTTCACAAACTCTAAGCCAAAAAAAATTTTCTGATTCATTTGATAAAGAATATAAGATTTTTACAAATCAATTTGATGAAATTGCTAAAGCTGAAAACTTAGAAAAAATAGAAGAAATAAATAAATTGAGGAAAAATTTGGATCAACAACTCATAGCTTTTCAAGATTTAATTACAAAATTAGCTAATAAGCTACAAAGACAATTACTTGCAAAACAAAATAGAGCATGGGAATTTGATTTGGAAGAAGGTTTGTTAGATAGCGCAAAATTAACAAGAGTGATAATAGACCCTCAAAACTCCTTGTCATTTAAGAAAGAAAAGGACTTAGATTTTAAAGATACAATAGTAACTTTATTAATCGATAATTCTGGATCAATGAGAGGTCGACCAATCACTATTGCTGCACTATGTGCTGATATTTTATCAAGAACACTTGAAAGATGTTCTGTAAAGGTAGAAATTTTAGGCTTTACTACTAAAAATTGGAAAGGTGGAAAAAGCAGAGAGGAATGGAACAAAAATGAAAAACCAAAAAAACCAGGACGACTTAATGATTTGAGACATATTATCTATAAAAGTGCAGATACTCATTGGCGACAATCAAAAAAAAATCTTGGTCTGATGCTCAAAGAAGGATTGTTGAAAGAAAACATTGATGGCGAAGCTATATCCTGGGCTTACAGTAGAATTAAAAAAAGAAGAGAAGAAAGAAAAATTCTTATGGTTATCTCCGATGGTGCTCCAGTTGACGATTCAACTTTATCAGTAAACTCAGGAGATTTTTTAGAAAAACATCTAAAAAAGGTTGTTAAATCTATAGAAAATAAAAATGATGTTGAAATATTGGCCATAGGTATTGGTCACGATGTATCAAGGTATTACAATAAAGCCATTAAAATTACTGATGTACAAGAATTGGGGGATGTTATGATTAATCAATTGAGTAACCTATTCCAAAATAAAACTAAACTAAATTAAATTAAATACTTAATAAATCGTTATTTTTCCAAGTTATATTTATCTCAGCACCACCTCTTGTTAGTGAGTTTCTAAAAATAATTTTAGCATAATTTTTTTCTAATAAAGTTTTACCAATAAATATACCTAGTCCTAATCCAGATTTAGATTTAGATTTTTCATTAGGCATAAATTGCTTTAAATATGGTGCTCCAATTTTATTTAAAACATCTTTTGAAAAACCAGGGCCATCGTCTTCAATATTGACACTAGTAAATTCGCTGTCACTTTTTACATTTATATAAATTTTTTTATTTGTAAACTTATTGGCATTTCCAATAAAATTTCGTAATCCATATACAACTTCTATTGATTTAAAAAAACTAATTTGATTTAAATTTTGTTCAAAATTTAAAATAAATTTTTTATCACTTATCTCTTCAAAGGATTTTATAATTTCAACTAAATAATCTTTAACTGTCACATCTTTGTCTATAAAATCATCTTCAACCATAGGATTCAGAGTTAGTTTTTTTAAAATGTCGTTACATCTATTAACTTGGCTAATAAGTAGTTCTAAATCTTTTTTAAAAATTTTATTATCTTTTAATTGTTCTAATAAATCTTGTGCAATAATTTTAATTGTTGAGAATGGAGTGCCAAACGAATGTGCCGCTGCAGCTGCTTGTCCACCTAGTGATAACAATTCACGTTCTTTCGCTATTATTTCCTCCATCTTATTTGTAGCTTCTTTTCTTATTTTTGCTTCTGCGCCAAATTTAAGACCAAAATAATTTAAAAAAATTAAAGCAATACAGAGTGCTATTGGAACTGAATAATAATAGTAATTATCAACATGAAAATGATTACTTATAGGATAAGGTAAATCTAAATAAAAAAATGTTAAAAAAATTATTGAAAAAATTGTTACAAGGCCTAATAATAAATTTGTTCTAATGTCTAAATTTGTGGAGGAAAAAACACAAGGTATAATTATAAAAATAATAAATGGATTAGTGATTCCACCACTTAAATACATTAAAAAACTAAGTTGCAATATATCAATATTCAAATATAAAAAGGAAAGTTTATTATTAAGATGATTTTCTTTATGGATATATATTAAATAATAATTAGAAAAAATTCCAATAATAATAATTAAGTTCGATAGCAAATAATTAAATTCAAAATCAAATAAATATTTAACTATATTTACTGTTAACAATTGCCCAATAATAGCAATCCATCTCAAGTTTATGTAAGTGGGTTTGTTTAAAATATAATGTTTTGAAGTTTTAAAAAACTTCATTGTCAGATATCTAAATTCTGAACATTAATTGCATTTGAGACAATAAAATCTTTTCTTAAAGCAACATCGTTACCCATCAATGTATGAATAATATTTTGATCTTTTTTTATATCTTTAGAATATTGAACTTGAAGTAAATTTCTAGTTTCTGGATCCAATGTAGTATTCCATAATTCTTCTGGATTCATTTCTCCTAGACCCTTAAATCTTTGTATACTCATATTTGATTTTACTTGGTCAATCTCTTTTAAAAATTCTTTACTACCTTTTTTAAGTTTTTTAAGATTTTTATTGTTGTCTAATATATATTGTTCTAATTCTTTTTCATCTTTAATGTAAATTCCTTTGGTGCCTTTATTAATCTTAAACAATGGTGGCTGCGCAAGATATACATGTCCATTTTCTATTAATTTATTAAAAGGTTTATTGTTAAAAAATGTAAGCAATAGCGCTCTTATATGTGATCCATCAACATCAGCATCAGTCATAATAATAATTTTTCCATATCTTAAGTCCTTAAGATCTATTTCTTCAACTTTTGGATCTAAGCCAAGAGCATTAATTAATGTCACTATTTCGTTAGAAGAGATCATCTTTGATAACGCTTTTGTTCTGTACTCATTTCCATTTCCATTTCCATTTTTTTTAAGAGCAACTTCTTCTACATAAGTATTTAATATCTTTCCTCTTAAGGGCAATACAGCTTGATTCGATCTGTTCCTTCCTTGTTTGGCAGAGCCACCCGCTGAATCTCCCTCTACTATAAATAATTCGGTTCCTTCTTGTTTTCCAATTTGGCAATCTGCTAATTTACCAGGTAATCCACTTAATTCTAGAGCTCCTTTTCTTCTAACATTTTCTCTTGCTTTTCTAGCTACATCTCTAGCAAGAGCTGCCTGCATTACTTTTAATAAAATAATTTTAGCTATTGATGGGTTTTGGTCAAACCATATTGATAATTTTTCGTTAATGACTGATTCAACTATCATTCTGACTTCCGAAGAAACTAATTTATCTTTTGTTTGTGATGAAAATTTTGGATCTGGTATTTTGGCAGATAATACACACGTAAGACCTTCTTTAATATCATCTCCTGATATTGTTAATTTATTTTTTTTTAATAAATTATGTTCATTCGCATATTTGTTTATTACTCTTGTTAAAGCACTTCTAAATCCAAGTAAGTGTGTACCACCATCTTTTTGATAAATATTATTAGTATAAGGATAGACATCTTCACTATAACTAGCATTCCATTTTAAGGAGCATTCAATTTCAATATTATTTTTTTTTCCTTCAATATATAAAGGTTTTTTAAATAAATCGTTTCCACTCTTATTTTGTAATTTTTCTCTTTTTTCATCAAGAAATTCTACAAATTGCAAAATTCCTCCATCAAATTTAAATTCGGTTTCTTTACTTTTCTTTGAAGTTAAATCTTTGATTGTTATTTTTATCCCTTTGTTTAGAAAAGCAAGTTCTCTCATTCTTTTTAAAATAATATTTGGGCTAAATTTTATTGATGAAAAAATTTCTTTAGAAGGTAAAAAAGTTATTTTAGTTCCTGATCCTATTGATTTTCCTATAGGCTTTAGTGGCGATTTAGCATCACCATCTTTAAACTCCATAAAATATTTTTTACCATCTCTATCAATTTCTAATTTCAATTTTTCTGATAAAGCATTAACAACCGAGACTCCGACCCCATGAAGTCCTCCAGAAACTTTATATGAATCATGATCGAACTTACCACCAGCATGTAGTTGGGTCATAATAACTTCTGCTGCTGATTTTTTTTCCCCTTTATGCATATCGACTGGTATTCCTCTACCATCATCTTTGACAGAAATTGTACCGTCTAGATTAATATAAATATCAATATTTTTACAATGCCCAGCCAATGCTTCGTCAATAGAGTTATCAACTACTTCATAAACCATATGATGAAGGCCGGTGCCATCATCTGTGTCACCAATATACATGCCTGGTCTTTTTCTAACAGCCTCAAGTCCTTTTAAAACCTTTATAGAATCTGCCTGATATGATGTTTGTTTTGTCATTTTTTATATTTTGGAAAAAAGAATTATAACATTTTTTAAATAAAAATGATCAAGTTTAATTAATATAATGTTCATTATTGACATGAATAAGTGTTTAAATGTATCGGTAATTTGGTTTCAAAAATAATTATCTCTTAAAATAAGTAGATAAAAAAGAGAAATAATATAGTCAAAAAAACTATATTACTTCTCTAAATTAAGTTTAATTAACAAAGTGATTGTATGCGTAATAAGCCACACCTAATGCAAATATTATAGTCATTTTATCTCCTTGGTTGATTCTATTTATTATAACATTTATTATCTATATTTATGCATAATATTTAATTATATCTAGATAATAAATATATTTTTTTTTCTAAAACTTTTTTTAAACCCATTAATGTTATCAAGCCCCCAATAGCATACAGGATGTTCACAGCGTTAATTACTGATGCTGTTACAAAAATATCTTTAGTTTTGTTAACATATCTACGTAATTCTAAATAAATAAGGATATTGGGAATAATTATTATTACTAAGCAAATATACAGTTTATTAATTAACAAAAAATTTGAAAAAAATAATAGAATCAGCACAAACAATAAAAGTAAAGTCGGCAAGTAAGACAGCAAAGAAAATATCCAAAAATTTGAGGATGGTGTAAAAATATCAGTTCCAAAGCTAAACCTTTGAAGTAAAAATTTACCTATCGGTCTATCCTTATGATGAATAAAAACATCTGGACTAAATATTGCTTTAAAATTTTTTATTTTTTTTCTTAATTTTTCAAATAGATCTTTATCTTCTCCAATATATCTTTTTTTATTCATTCCTCCATGTTTCAAATAAAGACTTCTTTTCATCATGCAATTACAAGATTTTAAAAAATCTTTACAAACAATTTCTGGTCTTTTAAATTTTCTATAACTGTACTGACCAGAAACAAAAAAAGATCCATGACACAAATAAGTAATTTTTTGAGAGTAAGACTGATTTTTAAAAGGTATATCTGGTCCTCCTACCGCATGTATGCTGGGATCATGAAAGAATTTAACTGCATTTTTAAGCCAATTTATGCTTGGGTAAGCATCACTATCTATAAAAGCAATGTACTCTGAATTAAATTTTCTAGCTCCTAAGTTTCTTTTTTCTGACATATTTATTTTACCAGAAATTATTTTATTTATTTTAAATTTAAATTTAGGTAATTTTTTATTATTATTAATATCTAGTACAACTGTAACTATAAAATTTTTATAATTAAGTTTATTTATTCCTTTTAGACATACAATTAGCTCATCATTAATTTTTATTGAAGGAATTATTATATTAACTTTTTTTTCCATAATGATTAAATGATATATTGTTTTAGTTAATATCTTTAAGATTTAAGTACTGATTTAATTAGTTGTGGTTGATATCTCCAATTACCAAGTACATTATAAGTTAAGGCACATTCATAGGTACAATTACATTTACTTTTTTTAATAAATTTTTTAGCTTCAATTGATTCTTTATTTTCCCATATTTCTTTAAAGTTCATGTTGTTTTTTCTTAAATCTCCTAGCAATTTATCATCTAATATTTCACAAGGATAAACTAATCCTGATGCTGTTATCACACCAAATAAACTGCCCGCATGGCATGGGCTAATATAATGTGGCTCCAAATACATTTTTTTAACAAGGCCATAAGATATTTTATCTTTTGCATTATGAAGTTTTCCTTGAAGGGAGTCTTTATTATGGTTTTTCATCAATCCTTTTTCTGTAAATTCTGTAATTTTATCAACTAGCCAGGTATAAGCTTCAAATATTTTTTTCCTCTCCTTTTCAGGTGTTTTATAAACACCTTCGTCTCTTACTAAAATTCCTTTTATTGAATCAATTTTACAATCATAAAACATATAATTGAAAATATTTTTAATATTTTTACAATTTTCTTGAGTAACAGTAATGCTTGCAGATGAAGTTATATTTGAACCAAAACTTTTTACTCTAAAATAAGTATCTAGACATGATTTAAAAAGGTCAGGAATCTTTCTAACTTTATTGTGTTTTTCGGGAAAATCATCTATTGAAATTTGAATACCTATTTCAATATCTTCGTTAAATTTTGTAATTTCTTTAACAAAAGACTCTACTCTGTCTGGCAAACTACCGTTTGTAGTAATAAAGATTGATTGAATTGTAGTATTTTGAATATACAATTTCGCTATTTCAATAATATCTTTTCGTGCAAAGGGTTCGCCGCCAGTAAAATTAACATTCAGTAATGAATTACCATAACTTTTTGTTAATTTCTCTATTTCCTCTAAACTTAATTCACCCTTAAAAGTTTTTGGATCATCAAAGTCGATAAAACAAAATGAACATCGCGCGTTACATCTATTTGTAATAAAATGTACTACGCTCAAAGGTTCTTTTTTTGTGAGATAAACGTTTGATAATACTTTTGCTAAATTTGCTTTTTTAGTAATCATTTATTAATTCTATTAAATTATCTAACATTAATTTCTAATTAAATCCTTGAAATAATCTATCATTTTTATATAAAAATTATATTGCTAAATTATGGTGGAGAAACAGGGATTCGAACCCTGGGTACCTGTGAGGGTACACACACTTTCCAAGCGTGCGTTTTAAACCTAGCAGTTATAAAACTCCGTCTTTCATTAATGAATCTTGCCACAGGGAGATTCCACCGACAACACAAATTGTGATCAGATTGAGTCCGATATTTAGACTCAATGACTCCTGCGTTCTAACCGACTGAGCTACCTTGCCACTT
>Ga0115000_10004893_pt1 | contig 10860 bp, 6 predicted proteins | sample ArcticOcean_MG_C_6_FD_89690 | JGI IMG/M metagenome (GOLD analysis project Ga0115000, IMG submission 89690) | Marine microbial communities from western Arctic Ocean - ArcticOcean_MG_CB8_128 | ecosystem: Environmental > Aquatic > Marine > Oceanic | place: Arctic Ocean: Canada Basin | collected... | reverse complement strand
CATCATCATCATCATCATCGTCACTCAGAAATTATGATGATGATGATGATGATGATGACGATGAAAGAACGCCGAGCACGTCGTACGACGACGACGACGGAAGAAGAAGAACAAAAAGAACGACATCAATCCTTCTCTCCTTAGCCACGGCGTTCTCGATGGGATTTGGAGCCCAAATCGGGGACTTCTTTTCTGCTCGAGCTGAATTTTTAGACGACAGCGTAAAATCGGAGGTGACGGATTTACGGGTGAAACAACTCGACGGGGTTGATTTTTATTCCAAGTCGGAGCACTCGAACGAAGACTTCTCAAACTTGGATTTACGAGGGACGATTTGGGTGGAAGCCGAGTTACGGAACACGAATTTCTCAAAGTCAGACATGCGAGGAGCAGTGATGACGAGGTCGATAATGCCGAACGCGGACGTGCACGGGTCGGACGTTTCGAACGTGCTGTTCGATTACGTTCTGTTGCGAGGCGCGAACTTTGAAGACGCGGTGGCAGTTGGGGCGAACTTTATTCGGTCGGATATGGGCGAGATGAAAATTAAGAACGCGGATTTTACCGAGGCAGTTATCGATCGGTACCAGGTGTTAGGTTTGTGCGAAACCGCGGAAGGGGTGAATCCGTACACTGGGGTGGATACGAGGATGAGTTTGGGGTGCGATTCTTTCGTCAAGAAGTACGAAGGGAGCGGGCAAGGAGGTAAAATTGAAGTGAAATGCATCGGGAAGTGCGAATAAAAAAACGAAACACGCACCTTTGCGTAGAATATTATTCATCTTAGTTGTACGCTTTAATGAACACGTTTGCTTATAATATTACAATGTGACGTGCGCTACGATTTGCGTGAACGAAAAGTGATCACCTCGATCGTTCTTGGATAAGAATTGCGCCACTTTCGCGTCCGCACATATCTCCTCTAAAGTTAACGAATCATCCATCGCGACGCCGTGTAAGTAACTCTCCAAAATTATACGATTGTATTCGCCAATCTTTTCGATTCGTAATTGATAGGACTTTGTGGTAACGTTGTACGCGACGCCGAGCCTATGTAGCTCGTCAATGACGTCTTCAGCAGTAGTCATCGATGCAGATGAAGCTGTTGGTGATGAAGGTAACATCATCGATGTTGAAGACGCGACGAAGGCGTTTCGATATAAAGCGTGAAATTGAGCGTCAGCGCTCTTCGCCGCGTGCACGGCGATGAAACCTAAACCATTCGTTTTTACAGACATAGCAAACGCTCTCGCCGCAGCTCTTAAGCTTGTACCTTTTTGGATGCGTTCAAAGCCAAACGCATTATACGCGACGTCGTAGGACATCGGTTTCACTTTGAACACGTCCAAGGTGCCGCGATGCAACGTCACTGCGCGGAACGGGGAGTCGATGTCGTTCTCGTTAATCTCTTCTAGAGCGTGTTTTAAGCACACCAAAGAGGTCGATAACAATTCAACGGCCACCACGCGACCGTTCAAGGCGGATTCTTCGTCTTCTTTCTCGTCGGAAGTCATCACTTTCTTCTTTTCTTCCTTCGACAAACCCGTTTCCCTCTCCAAATTCTCCGAGTCCGAAGACGAAAGTTCGTACTCCTCCTCGCCGTCGTTATCATCGCTCTTCATCATCTTCCCACCACTCATTCCTCCATTCTTCTTCAACTTCTTCGCGGCTAACTTTTCGGCTAACATCATCGAAAACGCTCCAACGCCACAATCGGCGTCTAAACATCTCAACGTCGCGTGCGCGTCCAGCAAAGCGCCAACTTGTGAATCCGCTTTCGCCCTTCGCAAATCGCGAAAGGCTCGAGACCAATCGATAGAGAGCGAGAGTTGTTTCAACTCCTTGTTCAATATTGTGCGGTATCCAAACGTCAAGCGTGAGAAGGTATCGATGGTTAATTCACCTTTTTCCGCCCGAAGTTTATTTTGCAAAACAGTCTCCGGTTCTTCCGCGGGCGAGTCATAGAGAGACGTCGGGCGAGCACCAAAGTGGTCGTCGTCGTCTTCATCGATGGAGGATAATTCCTCCGCTACGTCGTCATCGTCCGCATTCAAATGTTCGCCTTCTCGTCGCTGTTGTTGATGATGATGTTCCAGTCGCTCATCTTCGCTTTTTCTACCTTCATCTTCTTCATCCTCTTCTCCTTCCATAGTGGTCTCTAATCGCCGAGGCGATCTGTGCGGCGACGCGTTGAATTTTTGGGCGCTGTTGAAGTACGCCGCATCGTTCGCTGCCGTCGGTGTGCGCTGACCAGATCGTATAGGAGAGCCACCGGTGCTTTTTTTTAGGAACGGTGAGATTGGTGGCGCATTTCTCGGGGTGAAAGTAGCTCCAGTGGCCACGTTGTTATCCTTCGACGTTTTCGCTTTGATCGCTTTGCGCAACGCCTCCCTGCGTTCTAAATCGATGTCTCTCGCCGCAACCGCGGAAATTCGTTTCGTTTCCGCGGACGATAGACGTCTGCGTTCAGGCATCCACTCTGCTCTGACTAATGCTCTGTAAGAGATTGTCTTCGCGGCATCTTGCAAGAGAAAACTCAACAGAGCAACGCATATGCAAAACAACGTTTGCTCAAACGTACACGGCGACATTTCGTGAAACGGCCAATGTCTCGTGAGCAGAATGGAGGCAAAAGAAGACGCCATGGTGGCCAGGAATAGGAACCCACCCGGTGCTAACGTCCAAAACGGATCGGGTCCGTCCGAGCGCGCGCATAATACCGAGAATGCATCCGTTAATGCCATTTTCAAGAAAATCATGCACTTGGCTTGCTCGTACGTATCCGGCGCGATATCCAACGCTTCGAGTAAACCAAAGTTTGCATTTGAGCTGGAGAAGATTTCGCGCGCTACAAAGCACGTCGTGAATGTGGCAACAAAGCCCATCGCTAGTCCAGATGCCAAGATGCACGGCAAACGCCACGCTTCGGGCGACGCGGACGGTCTCGCAAAATCATAAGCGATTGACAAGACGACGCAATCGTTCACCGAGGCTAACAACGCCAACGCGATGACTGGTAAAGTGAACGTTTTCGGCCACGCCACGTTAGTTTCGTTCGGAAACACTAAGAAGGCGCACAGGACAAACACGGTGAGCAAGTGGCACGTGCAGATGATGCGGTACAAAACGTAAGTCTTTGCGCGTGCAAAAACAGCTCTCGATTCGACGATTGCAGAAGCGACGTGCGCCAGCGACGGTCTCGACACGACAAAATCAGCAACGCGAACGGCAGCATCCGTGGACGATTGCGAGGCGGCAAACGCGGCGTCGGAAGCCCGCATGGCGGGTAGATCTTCTAAACGATCTCCGAGAACGCCAACGATGACTTTCCTGCTGCTGCCCAAAAACCGCTGGTTGTGGCGACTGTTTTGATGCATCGCCGCTTGCTTGAACCGGCGAATGATGTTCGCTTTCGTTTCCGCGTTGCTGCACTCGAAAAAGCAATCGACTTTACTGATAGGAACTATGGATGTGGTTGTTATTGTCGTCGTAGATGTAGAATGAATCGTGGACGATCGAATACCTCTTTCGGCATCGGAAACGAAATCGCTCCTTTGTTGTTCAGATGTCACTTGCTCCGGCGGTGGTCGACCTTCTAAAACTTCTCGACAATTTCGAACGATACCTTCGTATCGTTTACCCGCGTTCGTATAAAACGATTGCACGCGGGGCGAAACCGATGGTGGTTGTTGTCGATTTTTTTGACTCGCATTTTCAGACCTATTGAGTTCTGAGTCCGTATCTTGATTATCGAGTAAAGATGAAGACGCAAACTCCTCTCCCGCGTTACCAGTTCTCGTCGACGAAAGCACGCGTTTTGGATTGTGCAACTGTTCCGTTCGCACTTTAGCAAACGATTCCGACGCGGAAGTGAATAATTTCACGTCCACGCCTAAAGCTTTCAGCGCGTCTCTGCCGGCGTTGCAATCTTGACGGACGTGACGCGAGAAGGCAAAGATACCTAAGAAGACCCATCCGTTCACGATACTGCCTTGGTTCTGCGCGCTATTTTCGAACACTTCCGCGGTTGTTTGCACGTCATATGCGCATGCAACCGCAACACATCGCAAACCTCGTCGTTCAAACATTCTCTCGCGATTTCGAGCCTCGTCTAACGCTTTAAAGACTTTTTTCGCGTGTTCTTCGTTCCCGGCGCGAGAAATCATAGTTTCTCGACGGACTAAATTATCTATGGATTCTAAGCATCCTTTGGCTACAGCGAACACACCAGAGTTTGAACCATCCATGGCTTCTTCTCTGGAAATCGTTGCTCTCGAGAGTTTGACTACGGAATCGTATGGTTCGTACGTTTTCTGGATGTAGCTTTCTGAGAGCGAACTCAAACCGTCTTCCGCTAGTCGCTCCGCGATGGCGCGATCGACGGAATCGTCGAATATCAAATTCATTTCGTCATCTGCTACCAGATGTTGCTCAAAGACATTATTGTTGTTCGATCTCGCTGTGGTTGGGGTTGCTGATTCCATGACTGAAGATGAATTCTTCCACCATCGCGATGCCAATGCCGCGGCAACCAAAACGTCCCTCGGTTGACAACTATCTGCAAACACAATGGGTTCTCCGACAATACGAGTTGCGAACCGATCGACCACGCAGCACGACGTCGAACAGAAGAGCGCTTGCATTGCGGCAACGTCTTGTATTGCACTCAATCGGCTGATACCAAAAGTTCTCGTCGTCGTCGAGCCAACGAAGGATGACAACGGATTGCTACTACTCGATGCTTCTTTGTTCGACTGTTGTCGTTGTTGCATGTTCAGATGTTCTCTGTTTGCTTGCTCATTCAAATAATACTCGGGATAGTAATCGTCGAGTCCTGGGCTGTACCCAGGAGACGCGCGCGCTTTCGCCATTCTCCGAATACCCAACGCAACAGTCGCGTGAACGACAACTCTCACAGCTATTGGCAACGCGCACACGCACAATACGGTTGCAAAGGAGCACGCAAACCAAAATCCTCTACCGGCTACGACTAAAAAGAGCCAAAGTGAAATTGCAGAAGCGAACGACGCCACGGCCACCCCGGTCATCACGAGATCTAAAGACCGGTCAAACGCAGACCCTCTCGGCGGTGTTGCAACGGTAGTACGCGCCATCGTAGGTACTTGCTGTCGATGGTGATGACTTCGTCGTTGCGTTGAAGCCGACGATCCAAACAGAGCACCAAATGATTTCGAGCGAACCATGGATGATTTTCTCGAGCGATTTTGATGACTCGTTGAAGTCATCGAGAAGAAACCTAAAATACCAGCGGCGTTCGCGCGATGTTCTTCTATTTGCATAATCTGCTGCATTTTGCGCGCGATGGCTGTTCGAGGACCGGTTCTGCCTACAATTGCGGCACCGCAACCGGCGTAAATAACACTCCCTCCTAAAACCGGTTCGCCTTCGGAGACGCCGATTAAATCCAGCGAGTCCATTACGTTATCATCGCCAAAGAGCATGGACAATTCATCACCACGACCCGCACCTCCGCGCGGCGTACCATTCGCAAACAAAGACGAGGATAATGTCGATGAAGACGCGGTATTAATGAGATAATTCGAGTTTCGCGTGACGAATAATACGCCCGAGCCTCGATAGACGCAATCGCACGGCACGATTTGACCGACGCGCAATTCGACAATATCACCCGGCACGAGCGATTTCGACGACACGCGCATCTGCTTCCCGTTATCTCGAACTACTGTCGCGTACGCGGGGAACTGTCCGTTTCTCGGCGCGTTTGTCCGAGTCATATTTTCTAAAATTTGTTTCTGCGATTGTTTCGTCGTTGCTTTTGTTGAAGTCGTCGTCAAAGCCGAAGTCGTGACTTCCGTCCCAGCCATCAAAGCGCCGTCGTCTCTGCTTTCGGACCACCCGACGTAACAGTTTGCAAAGAAAACCAAGAACAAGACTAAAACATCAATGATAGAATCGAGTGTTTTCGCTGGATCCATAGCTTGTAAGCATTGTAAGAAAATAGCAAAGAAAATCACCCTCCCAGCTGGCGCATTGAACTCGCGAAGGGCGTGTTTCACCAACTGACCGTAATCGAATTTCTCTCCAGGAACAGAGTTCGGGCCGAACTTTCGTAACCTGCGAGTGACTTCAAACGGAGATAGACCTGAGTTTACCGAAGTGTCGTAAAAATCAGCCGAGTGCTCTAAAACATCTCTCGCCCGTACCGGCACGAAAGTATCGACTTGAGGTTGATGATTACGATGAGCGTTGGTGCTATCGGCCCCGCCTCCTCTGTCTCCTCCTCTTTTCTTCCTACCCGGAGATGCGTGAGGACCTTTTCTCGTCGGACTCCTCGTTAAAAGTGGCGTCGTCGTCGTATCGCCGTCGTCGTCGTCAGTGTCGGATTCGATTTCTGTGTGTTTATTACTGCTCCTAATCTTGTTGTTATCGTTGTTATTGTTTCTTCTAAAATCTCTTCCTGAACTACTCCTCCCGACGTTTCTAGTACTCGCACCTGAATTCGTATTCATACCAAACGGGTTATACCCGGCGCCGCGATTCCTATGTGCCGCGGCGTTTTGCGCATTCCGTAAAAATTCTGAATCTTCTGAGAAGATCGAGTCGCCTTCTTCGTAATAATCGTCGTTAGTATTATTGTCTCGACTAAACACGTCCTCGGAATTCATCGTCGCTCTATCTTCGTCGTCGTCGTCGAAATCGTCGTCGAAATCGTCGATAACGTTACCAAAAGCATCTCGTCTTGCGCGCCTACTCGTCCTCGTCCTCGCGTTCGTAATCCCATACTCGTTCTCTTCGTCGCTCAAAACTCTCTCTCGATGCCTCGCCGCGGCGTAAAAGTGTTGTCTTCGCAACCACTCCGGATCGATCGAGTTTGGCGTTTCCGGAGCGCCCCCGCCATCGTTACCACCTCCATCGTCGATTTCATCTCCTTCTTCCTCGGAAAAGAGCGATTGGGATAAAGCAGCAGAAGAAGAAGAAGAAGGTTTGTCATCATCATCATCATCATCGTCGTCGTCAAAATCTTCTTCTTCTTCAACCAATTCGTCTTCTCCATCTTCGCTTCTGCTTACGAACGGGGAAACGCCTTTCCCGAATCCAAAACCACCAACTTCTGCGCCGCCGGCGGCAGAATCGCTCCGGTTATCGTCGTCTTTGTCTTCGTCTTCCTCTCGTCTCCGATTTCTCGTCGTCGTCATCTTCTTCTTCTTCTAAATAAAAAGGAATTCAAAAACGTAACCGCGCGGCAAAATCACTTCTTCGTTCTCATCATTTTCTCTACTTTCTTCTTCTTCTTCTTAAAGCATCATCACACGCAGCAGTTTCGGTCGCAGCAGTTTAAAAGAATATCACACAAACACACGCTCTGTTTTCCTGTTCTTGTTGTTCATGTTGTTCTTTTAAAACTCTCTCTCTCTCAATATTAATACTACTCTAAGAATAATTTTACTTTTCGAGCGTTGTAGCTTTTTTGTGAGAAGAAGTGAAAAAGTTTTTAACAAAAAAGGAGAAAAACAACAACATTGTTACAACAAAAAAAGAATTCAAAGGAAACGAGTTTAAAGAAAAAATCAATCGAATTTCTTTATTTCGTCAGACAGAAGAGAGAGGAAGAGCCGCAAAAAAAAAACATTCTTTAGAAGAAGGCATCATCATGTGGAGACGCGCTGCTGCTGCAACAAATCCTTCTGCTGCTTTTTCTGCTGAGGCTGCTGCTGCGCTATTAAACGCGACGACAAAGACGACGAGCAGAGTGTGGGGTTCAGTTTTCGCGTCGACATCGAAATCATCATCGTTCTCTTCTTCTTCCGTTGCTTTGAATAAAAATGCATTTTCATCATCATTTTCATCATCACCAACCCCCATCATCATTGCGACGAGAACGACAACATTACTAACAAATAAAAGAACGTACGCCTCGCAAGCGAAAGCGGTGGACGCTTTATTCAAACGCCCGTTGCCGCACAAAACGCAAGAACAGATCATTAAATCCGCGCAGAGGTTTGGACCGAAACGACCCGGGTTGATTGCCGTGAAAGCAGGCATGACGTGCGACTGGGACGAGTGGGGGAAACGACACCCTTTGACGGTTTTATGGATCGACGATAATCAAATCGTCCAGGTGAAAACGGAAGAGAACGAAGGATACAGCGCGGTTCAAGTTGGAAGCGGGTATAAGAAACCAAAATCGGTGACCAAACCAGAGCTCGGGCACTTTATTAAGGCGCAAGTGCCGATTAAACGGTTTCTGAGCGAGTTTCGGGTGACGCCGCCGACGATGAAAATGTATAAAGAAGACGAGGAAGATGATGATGATGATGAGAACAATTTAGATGTAGAAACTGTAGAAATTAAAGGTGCTAGGGAGTATAAAGTTGGAGAGGAGTTAAACGCGAACCATTTCTTTGCTGGACAGTACGTGGACGTGCAAGGGGTCACCTCGGGCAAAGGTTTCGCCGGGCCGATGAAACGGTGGGGTTTCTCCGGGCAACCCGCCTCGCACGGGAACACGAAGAAACACCGCGCGCACGGGTCGATCGGTCAGTGTCAAGATCCGGGGAGAGTCTTTAAAGGGAAGAAAATGGCTGGACAAATGGGCGGGAGAAAACGAACCGTCCAGAACTGTTTCGTGTATAAAATCGATAGCGAACGAAATTTAGTGTACGTGCGAGGCCAAGTCCCGGGGAGGAAAGGATCGATCGTGAAAGTTAGAGACGCTTTGCGCAAGAGAGCGACCGTGGAGGAATTAGAGGCGCAAATCGGACAAATTGGCGTGACGATTGCGCCCAAGAGTAGCAAAGATCCGTACTCCGCGTATAACAAGGATTAATAATAATATAATAAAATTAATAACGAGATTTTTCAATTCAATAACTTTGGCTGGGTAAGAATGATGAATAATAATACAATGTCTCCTAATCATAACGTTTCTAATATGGTCGCAAAAGATAGATACATTACTCGACACCTTCTTCTTCTTCTTCTTCCGGTTCCCAATTCCCGGCGTTCTTCGCGTCTTCCTGTAACAACGGCTTTAACGTTCCATACGTCACCGTTAACGCGCTCGCCTTGTACGTTAAAAACCCAATCAACGTGACGCCGTAGTTAAAATCAAACGGATGCCCTGGGATGTGATTCCACAACGACTCCGACGCGACTACGACCACGGGAACAATCAACCTCTTCTGAAACAACGCTCGCGAATAAATCGTCGCAATTTTACCTAAAACTGACTCCGGGCCAAACACCAACTTCTTCACGTCCGTCACCGGTTCGTACACCAAATTTCTCGTGTAATCCTCCTCCTTATACCCGTCCCGCTCCTCGTTCACCGTGTCCACGTACTCGGATAAGAACTGGAGGTATACATACGAACCAATTACACCTATCGCAGAGCTAAAACTCGACCCGATGCCGTACCCGAGTAAACAATACAAAGTCAACCCTGCGCCGTATTTCAGCGTTAAAGTTTTCAACTCCGTTTTCAAGAGTTTGTATTCTTTGTCGGATTCGATTTTTTTCTCCGACTCCGGTCTCGGTTGCGAATATTTCACGTTTCGCATCTTCTCCAACTCGTTTTGTTCCCACGGCATGGAAATTTTGTTGTTATTCTCTCCTGAAGATGGTGGTTCGTTCGCGTCGGTGGCGGCGTTTGTTCTTCTTCTGCTTCTAAAAGTTCTTCTTCTTGTTCTCGTTCGTGTTCGTGTTCGTGTTGTTGTTGTTGCGATTGATGATGATTTCGCGCCGGCGGAAAAGAATCGATTCTGATGATGATTTCCTCGTCTTTTACTTTTTAAGTTTATTACGCGAGTGCGAGTCGCGGAGCTCGCAGCAGCGAAAGCTGAAACGCGAGAGTTGATCGTCGTCGTCGCGTGTTGGTGGTGGTGCATGGTGTGGTCGTCGTCGTCGTCGTCTTTAAAGAAGTGTGAATTTTTTATGAGGATGAAGAAGAAGAAGACAGAGGAAGAGTTTCAAAAGCGGGAAATAATAATGTTCGTTTGATTCTTTCGGAATGTAATGCAAATGTATATGGTACAACAGGACTATTAATGAGCTAATGGCAGCGACGCACGTGAACTTTCAAATTACTAGATGTACGAAAAGCTTCATCGCACACATCACATTCATACGGTTTCTCGTTCGTGTGAATACGCATGTGGACTTTCAAAGCATTAGAATGACGAAATCTCTTCTCGCAAACATCACACTCGTACGGTTTCTCGTTCGTGTGCGTACGCATGTGGTCTTTCAAAGTACCAGATGTACGAAATGCTTTATCACAAACATCACATTCATACGGTTTCTCGTTCGTGTGAATACGCATGTGGACTTTCAAATGACCAGATTCACTAAAAGCTTTATCGCACACATCACATTCATACGGTCTCTCGTTCGTGTGAATACGCATGTGCCTTTTCAAATCACTAGACATACGAAAGCACTTCTCGCACACATCACATTCGTACGGTTTCTCTTTCGTGTGAATACGCATGTGTCTGGCCAAGAGGGATGCATATCCAAACACCTTCTCGCAAACATCGCACTCGTGTTGCCCTCTCTTCCTCTTCACTCCTTTAGCAATAATAGCAGTTTCTTCTTTCCTCATCTGATTCTGTTCCACAACATCGTCACCACACGGCATGCACGTGAGAATCCTCAGCAATAGCTCTGCGTCGCCTTCTTCTCTCTCTTCTTCTCCCTCTTCTTCTCTGTCATCACCCTTCCTCACCACGACCACCGTCTTTACGTTTTCCGCTCGTTTCGGATGTTTATTCTTTCGTCTGCTGCTGCCCGTCATTTTCAAAAACGAATACTACTACTACTACGCAAAAACAACAAGAGAGTAGTAATAAAGTGTGTGAGATTAGTACGTAAAACACT
>Ga0115000_10004889_pt1 | contig 10866 bp, 15 predicted proteins | sample ArcticOcean_MG_C_6_FD_89690 | JGI IMG/M metagenome (GOLD analysis project Ga0115000, IMG submission 89690) | Marine microbial communities from western Arctic Ocean - ArcticOcean_MG_CB8_128 | ecosystem: Environmental > Aquatic > Marine > Oceanic | place: Arctic Ocean: Canada Basin | collected... | reverse complement strand
GTAGAAGAGGAAACGCCTACATTTAGTTCAGCTACTATTATAGGTGATCTTACAGTAGGCACTCATACATTGTTTGTTGATAGCGCAAACAATAGGGTAGGCTTTGGGACAGCCTCCCCAAATGCCACGCTAGAAGTTAACGCAGTAAGTCCTATCTTAGAAATAAAAGCGAGAACAGACACTTTAGCATCACTCGTTCTGGATTCAGGCGCTACGTCCGATGGAGTAATTCTTTTTGATCTCAATAACTCTACGAGATGGGCAATGGGGTTAGACGCTTCCGACTCGGAATCATTTGTGCTAGCTGCATCGGGTGGCCTAGGCTCATCGAATAGGTTTAAAGTAAATGCATCAGGCCATGCTTTTTTCCCTAATTTGAGGCAAACAGGGGCAGCGACGAATATCGGTATTATGGGAACAGGTGAAATCGTTGAAGATACCTCATCTATTAAATTTAAAGAAAATGTTACGGATTTAAAAAGTGATTCAAAAAATCTATTAAAAGTTTTTTGTTGTACTTACAATAGAATAGGATCAGATATAGAGGAACCCGGTATTATCGCAGAACATTTAGAAAAAATAATGCCGGAGTTTGTTGGTTATAAAAACGGCAAACCCCACTCTATTAGATATGACAAATTAACAGTTCCATTAATACATTTAGTTCAACAGCATGATGCTAAAATAAATGAATTAATTAATCGTATAGCAGTATTAGAAGGCTAATATTACCTACTCACTCTTTTTAGTTAGAAAGGGGGGATGCTTTATCTAATAACTTAAAATAAACCTTTCCATTGTTACCTACGTCGTATATTTTAAAGTCAAATACAGAGTGACTACCATCAACCTCTACCCATTGATTAAAAGGGCTTAGAGGTGTGTTTATAGTAATTGTTTGTCCTTGTGCAACAGTGTAAGTTGAATACACCACATTGTAATATTCATGACCCAATAGACGTAAGTTTAAATCAACATTTCCTGTATTTTGTATTTTAACAATATTGTTATTTAAATAATAAATGTTTCCTTTAGATAGATTTCCGTAAGGAGTGTCGACCCTGCCATCCCCCATACTAATATTTTTAGTAACCCCACCGATAGTAAGCTCAAAATCAGCCACTTTAGCGTTAAAGGTTAGTTGATATGTAGCTGATATGGTGACAGTTTCATTTCCACTAACAATATATCCAGTAATAGTAAATGTAGGCGAATTATCTCCCATAGTTATTAGATCAGTGTAACCGATACCATTTAATGGTATTCCGTGAATGATACCTACTTGGATTATATTAGTGTCACCACTTCCTTTAATATCTAAGTTGTAAATTGTATTCGGGGTGAATTCTAAAAAGCTAGCAGATGAGGATATATTAATGGTTGTTACTCTAGAATTACCCCCATTAGAAAGAGAAAAGAATATAGGTATACTGGCTTTAATATCACCTACGCCAAACGATTTTACAATCTCATTATCATTATTAATTACTGATTGCGATTGAACTTGATTACTTGATTCTGTAATGCCCTCATCAATAGAACTAAGAACAAAAGAACTAGACTCAATAGACGGAGTAGGGGTGTTATCGCCAGTTCTATATATACCTGTAGTATTTTTTAATCCTGTACACCCTAATGTAAACAATATCATAATACAAACCATACAATTAATTTTATTCATAAAAACTCCTTTTAATATTAAATATATTTTACAACTAATATTATTGGTTGTATAATATTATTTACAATTAATATAAATAATAATATAATTCAGTTACATATCTCATTAGTAACCCCTTTCACTAATGAGATATGCGCTTAGGGGAATAAAATGACTTCAATATCTAAATTAAAATATTTTTTAACGGTGTCCTATAATGGATAAAAAAGATATTTTAATTATGTTTTTCCAATCTTCTTTAAATATTAATTACAAATGGGGAGGCGATAATCCTTTTGAGGGATTCGATTGCTCAGGATTTGTCCAAGAGGCTTTATCTGCTATAGGTTTAGATCCCCCTGGCGATCAGACGTCGGATGCTTTATATCGATATTTTAAAAATCCATTAAAAGCAAGACAAAACATTTTACAATTTGGAAGTTTACTATTTTTCGGAACAGAAAAGAAAATAAAACATGTAGCGATAGCCTTAAATCATAATGAAATGATAGAAGCTGGCGGAGGTGGGTCTAAAACCAAAACAATAGACGACGCGATCAGAGATAAAGCGTATGTGAGAATACGTCAAATCAAAAGGCGTTCCGATTTAGTCGCCTCTATACTTCCCATTGAGCTATAAATTTTTACAATTAAAAAGGAGAAAAAATAATGAATTTTTTAAAAAATGGTTTAAGTTGGGTTAAAGCACTATTAAAATTTTTAACAATTAAAGAAAATAGAGATATTGGGATCAAATATACAAAAAAAGCACTTGATCTCGCAGCTTATGTGGCAAGTAAAACAAAGACGAAAAAAGATGATAAAGGGCTTGCTTTTATAGCAAAGACGTTTGATGAAGCAACAACTTTTCTCGATGATGATGAAAAAGAACAGGTTGCATACGATATCACAAAAGAAAAAAAAGGATCACTAAAAGATATTGCTTTAAATATTGCAGCTAATGAAATAGGGGTATCATTAGGTAAAAAAACTATTAAATTAAACGCGATAACTAAAGCTATTAAATTTGGTATAAAAATATTTTAATAAAAAAATGATTAAGTTTCACTTCTATAACCCACTATGGTATGAGGTGTTTGCACATATCATTTGCTTTAAAACTAACTCTGATTATTCCCATTGCGTAATGTATATACGTGGGTTAGAGGAACCTGTATACCAATCTAGGTTGCATACAGGTCTAAATAAATATAAGACTATCCACAGAACCCCAAATTTCACTATAAATATGCCTTTTGATAAAGACAGTGATAAAGGGAAGTTTTTTATTAAACATATGGATAGTTTGGTGGGTTCTAAATATGGAATTATAGCAGCACTATTTAGTTTTTTTGGACGTAAAATACAAAATGATAATGAATATATTTGTTCTAGATGTATTTATCAATACTTTCCTTTTTATTTAGGTAAAGAGCCTAAATTGAAAACAAGCTATTCCCCAAAAGATATTATATTGATGTCTTTTGGTAATGAGATAGATGAAGATGAAGATGAAGAACTATAGCAATGATGAAAGGTTAGCAAGCATTGAAATACAGTTAAACGTTATATTTGAAGCTATAAAAGAATCCAAGCAACAATGGGTAAAATGGAATAGTATGGGTGTACCTAAAACACTAACTAAAATAGATAATTTAGATACTAAATTGCAGAGTTTTAATGATAAAATAATACATATTGAAAATGATATTAAATCTATAAATTTACATGTAAGAATAGTGCAAGGCGTAGTTTTAGCAGTACTATTTTTTTTCGCAAAACATTTTATATTTTTAAAAATAGAGTCTGATAAAATTATTCCACTCGCATATATTCATATATCAACTTTTATTGAAAGACTTATTTAAATAATTTATAAGGTCGTTTTGGGTTTTAGCTTTGCTTTTTAATGCGGATAATATTTTAAAATCTAAACAGTCTTTTGCAACTATATGTATTATCCTTACAGTTTTAGATTGACCTTGCCTATAAAGACGAGCATTAAATTGTTCGTATAATTCTAACGACCAATTTAAACCGAACCACAATAATATAGATCCGCCTTGCTGAAGGTTCAAACCAAAACAGGCACTAGCAGGGTGAGCTAATAACATCTTTATCTTACCGTTATTCCATTCATCTATAATATCGCTATTCTTAGACAAAATAACAGCCTCTGGGAATGATTTTAATATTCTTTTTAAATCACTTTTAAAATTATACGCTATTAAAAATCTTTCGTTCGGGTTTTCTTGAATTATCTCCTTTAGTCTTTTTAATTTTAAATCGTGTATTTCATTAGTACCCCCATCCTCATCATAAATAGCACCATTACAAAATTGTAATAATTTGTTAGATAAAGCTGAACCTGATAATGCTATTATATTTTTATCTTTTAAATTTAATACGAATTTTTTTTCTAGTTCTTTGTATTGTTTCTTAAGTTTATCTGTCAACATAACTTCTTCATTCAATATGATTTTACCTGGCATTTTTAAATAATCAACAGCTTTCATAGACAAACATACGTCGCTTATTAGTTTTTTTATTTCATTTTCTGCACCTTCTTTAGGTGTCCATTTAAAACCAGAATAATCTTGTGTGAAAAATCTTTGTTTATATTGTGTCATTGTTCTACCTAATCTTTTTCCATTATCAATTAAGTACATTTGTGACCATAAATCTAATAAGCCATTTGGTGATGGGGTTCCTGTCAACAATATTATATTAGCAATATGTTTTGTCATTTTTTTTAAATCTTTAAATCTTTTAGATTTAGAACTTTTAAAGCTTGTTGATTCATCTACTATTACTGTATCCCATATCCATTTGTAATTACCTATTAGCCACGTTATGTTCTCTCTATTTATGACGAGGATGTCGTAAGAACATTCAACGGCTTTCGTCCTTTCTTTTATTGATCCTGTACATATTGCTATTTTTAAATTTTTTAAATAGTCCCACTTTGCAGCCTCTTGTTTCCACACTCCATTGGCAACCATTAACGGAGCTATAACTATTATTTTATTTGAAATAAAACTATCTAAAAAATCAGAAACAACAGTCAATGACGATACGGTTTTTCCTAACCCCATGTCTAAAAAGAGGGCGCATTTTCGCTTATTATATACAAATTTAACAGCCTCAATTTGATATGAATGTAAGGATTTTCTATTTAATATTTCTTTAGTAGCTATCAATTAATTTTTTCCCTTTACTGATGTCGTCTATTACATACACTTTACAACCATCATCAATCAATTGAGAATGGACAATTTTTTGTAACTCACTAGGTTTTTTACTCGTGGCTTTAAATTCTATAAATATAATAGTACCTTTTTTAATCATTATTCTATCAGGAACACCTTTATTACCCGGTGAACTCCATTTGTATACTTTCCAGTTTTTTGATTTAGCGTATTCACATACGGTTTTTTCAATATATGATTCTCTCATATATCACCTCTATTTTTAATTTTTTAAGCATTTCAACACCTGACTTATCAATATATTCATTTGAGTATACAACTTTATTACAAGAGGTATTAGCTATCAATTTAGCACAAGTAATGCACGGTGACACAGTACAATATAATGTTTCAATATCCATGACATTTTCGCATTGTAATAACGCATTTTGTTCAGCATGCGTAGCCATACATAAATCTAAGTTTTTAGAACTTTTTTCACCTTGCCCACCACACGGGGAGTCAAGACAATGGTTATAGTTCTTTGGTACTCCGTTATACCCTGTGGCTTTAATATGGTTGTATTTATTAACAATAACACACCCAACAGATCTTCTAGCACATGTGGCCCTAGTAGCTACTAATTGTGCTATTTTTAAAAAGTATTGATTTTTAGATTCTCTTTGTTTCATTTGTTAATATAATTATAAACTAAATAATAATGCCTAGCGTATATATGTAATGATGCCGCATTCCAATACAAATGTCCTCTACTTAATGTTTTATATTTTAATTTTAATTTTTTAAAAGCCATTTCAAAAACAATGTTATGCCAATACCTATCATTTTTATATCCAAAAACAGCATCGTTTGACCTCATATACACAATATAATGCAATTTGTTATCACGTATTAAAAGTTGGATAGCATAAGTGCATATAAAATCTCTCATACCATCATTAAATGCGTCTTTATGCATTTGCGGGCGAATGTAAATCATACTAGATTGCCTAGATGTTTTATCATTAATAAGTGTCTTTATAGCATTATCGAACTGATTGTAATTTTCATCATTAAATATACACCACCCATAATTTGAATTAATATACCCACCATTGGAAGCTATTTGTTTCCATATTAATGGTATATCGCCCGGCATGTCGCTTACCCGTCTCGACTGACTCATATACCATTCTAACTCGCATTTAAGATATGCCTCGTTAGGTTTTCCGAATATATATGCTTCATTTGATATAAACGAAGCATTAATAATTTCAATAGTATTGTTTTCTATAAAAATATTATTTAAAAGTAACTTACAAAAATCCTTTCTAATATCAAGTGTATATTTCACTATTTAAACAATGGTAATTGCTCATAAGATTTGTTTTCAATCAAATCTGTTAAAATAGGGGCTTTCCAATTTTTAGGTTTAACTAAGTCTAATTGGAAAGAATTTCTTTTTTTATTAGTACCTATATTTTTCATCATATTGGCTTTCATTACCCGATTAAAGGCTTTTTCAAATATATTTAAAAAGCCTTGCCGTTCAGCCGTTCCTAATGCAAATACTATTAAATCAATTAAAGCGTCTAATTCGTCCTCTTTTTTCTCAGCATCTATATATTCGTTTAATTCTTCTTGCATAGCACAAATTCTAAATTCCTTTTCTTTATGTGAAAATTCTATTTTTTCACATGTGATATTAAATTTTTCATGCATTTTTTTAATTTGTTTTAACATTTTTATTTACCCTCTTCTTTACTATTATGTCGATTCTCTAATTCTTGTATTTCACGATATACCATCTCTATTTGACGTCCTTAGTTTTCAGATAAAAGAATAATTGTAGAATCGTCTTGCGATAAAATACTACATGTAAAATAGCAACTTTTAATATCTAATAAATCTATTTCTTTATATTTACCTGATATACATAGTATTTTAACTTTTAACTCATGCATTTTATTAAATACTTTTCAAGCAACGTGCTATAACCTGTTATGTCGTGGATATTATCGACATACATACAGTCTCCACAAACACACCTTGCTATTTTATGGAAAATCATGTGGAAGGCTTCCTTATGTTCATTACTAAGCTTATCGTAATTAGGTGCTGTTTTTATTACATTGTAAAGCGATTGAGTTATCCTAGAATTATCTTCAAAATCACCATAATTCTTTTTCCTAACATCTAACGTAGTATCTATTTCGCTGGATTTTTCGGGGTTAATAATAGATACTACGTTATTAGCATATATTGTTAAGTCTTTATCGGCACGTAGTATTGATCCTTCGTTAACATATACTATTGACCTTTCGTTAGTATTTGCCTTTTTTGGACCTTCGTTAACATATGCTCTTGGCCGTCTGCTACATACTGTTGAACTTCTCTTATCATATACTGTTGAACATTCATGAATACATACTTTTGATCTGTTGTAAGCATGTACCGTTGATCCTTTGTAAACATGTACTGTTGAATTTCTATAAGCATGTACTATTGAACCTTTAAGAGCATTTACTAATGAACCTTCATACGCATTTACTAATGAACCTTCATTAGCATCTACTATTGAACCTTCATAAGCATATACTATTGAACCTTCATAAGCATATACTATTGAACCTTCATAAGCATCTACTGTTTTACCATAACAATAAAACCCACCCAATTTAAGTTCAATAGTACCGTCTTCATAAAGTACAAAATCATTTTCATTAATCGGTTTTGTTTTTTCTTTATCGTAATAGATCATTTTTATTCTCTCCTTAATTAATATAATCTTAATTATAAACTATAATTTAAAATAAGTAAACTATAGTTTATAATCCTATTGTGTTTAAAATTTCAAGAGCATCATTAATATATCTACTATAATCAATATTTTCAGGAAACGTACCTATTTCCATTATAGGCATTGATCCATCGGACTTAGGTACTTTATTTCCATTTTTCTTATAATAGATAGTGTCCCCATCAGTAACGTAGTACCACCTAACTACTCGTCCTAAATACTTTTCACGATATACCGCTCCACCTGTGACAGATCTTATATTTAAAAATTTAGTTACATCTTTACAATCTCGTATTGTTCTATCTATTGGTATTTTATTTATTAAAAATTCTTTCACAGCAATTATGCATATTGGTGATTGAGGATTTTTACTTATAGCATCTATTGTAAAAATACCTTTACCTTTAGATTTTTTACCACTAACAGCTAGATAATTATTGACATCTCTTGAATATAAAGCCGTATAATTAGTATCCTCAAGAGCAAAATTTGTGTTTAATTCCCAATCCACACATAAGGTATCATATAAATGATATAAGTTTTTAGGTACTAACGATACGACACCATCAGTATTAGCACTCACAACTTTAATGCCATTACTTTCTAGCTTTTCAATTAACATTAATAAAGATAATTGACCCGTTAGTGTAACAGTCATCATTAAATCGGGAGAATATAGAACAGAATATTTTGAACCAAGTTTACCAAAACTTCCGTTTATTACAATCTTTAATGATTCATTTACTACTTTATTCCCCATTTTTTTAGCCTCTATTCTATCGTTTACGATTTTTCTATAAACATCTAAAAATGACAACCCTAAATGTTTAGGATACAACTCTAGATTCAATATAATAGATGGATAATACGAAGTTACGTCTTTATCAATTAACAGCTGATTGTCATTAGGAATTACTACTTGTTTTTTTTCTTTAGAATGAATACCCCCAATACCTAACTGATACTGGGTATCTCCTATTTTTATTTTTGTTTTTTTTAATTCACTCGGCAATTTAATAGATCCTTTAGTGTCTAATTCAAAATTATGGTTTTCGATATATTGTAATAAATTTTTAAGTTGTGGAGTTTCAAATTTGATATATTCAGGAGGGATATATTTAAATGTAATATCATCAGGCACCACTGGCTTTTTAAAATATTTATTAGGATGTTTCTTTTTAAGTTCTTTTTTTATTACAATTTCAGCTATTTGTGCGTCAGATTTAGAAAGTATTTCTTTTCCATAATCCTTACTCATATCGATACGTAGTTGAATACGCTCTTTTATTTTACAATATAAATCTATCGTCGTATTTAAGTCATTGATACAATATAACTTAATATTTTCCATTTCTTCATCAGATAATGTGGATTCTGGCTCAATTGGCAAATCTTGAAGCCGTTTAGAGTTCATTCTACCGCCATATAGCTTTAAACTCACCCTTACCCCTGGAGAAGGTTCTTGAATATCAAAATGGTGCATCGAATTTTTTTGAATTAAATTAAATTTGTTTAATGTTAACCATCCGGGACTATTATTGTTAATAATATGTTTTGATAGATTGTATATTTCTAAACATGTTTTAAATTTTAATGCATATAAAATAACAGGCATATCATAGTTAGAACTATTAAATCCAAATGTAGTCCGTTTTACCATTATGGTATTAAGTTTTATTTGATGCTCTTTTGTTAAAGTGCTATTTTCCCCTTTTATTTCAATTGTTACAACTTTTTGATTTTCTATATTTTTAAAAGCAAATAACGTGTAATTAGGGTAGACTTCACAATCTAATACTATTAAATTTTTCATATGATTTTAATTACAGTGCCTAGTTGTTTTAACTAGGCACTGCGAATCAATTTACAGGTCGTCTAAATCGTCAAAAACTTCTGTAACGTCTTCTACAGGACTACCGAAAGCGTCCCCATGTTTTACAAACTGAACCCCATGTAAATTTGCATTTACACGTTTACCGTATGAGTTGTCTTGTATCCAAAAGTCAACAACAGCATTAACATAACATCCTGCATACAACAAATTATCTTCTTCTGTCAAAGAGGCTTTATCTCGTCCGATTGCAATTGGTCGTCGTTTGTTGCCCGCTTTTAACGACCAGTTATTTTCGTAACCGTCTAACTCGGAATCATCCCCGTCTTTAATACAATATCTATCTTTTGATATTTTTATTTTTTTACCGTAATCAATGATCGCTTTTTCTATTGCTTCATCTACCATTTTTTTAGTTTCGCTGTCTTTTTTTGGTATTAAGAATGTAGCCTCATATTTATTGTTCTCTTTACCTTCATATGTTCCTTTCTGAAACAAAGAAGGGAATGACAACCTTACGTTTTTTAATTGAATTTTACTCATTTTATATTCTCCTTTTAACCTTTTAACTTTAACTTTAACTTTAACTTTAACTTTTTAATATTACCTCCTTATTTTAAATTATAAACTATAATTTAAAATAAGTAAACTGTATTTTTATTGCTTAGTGCTTTTACCATTAGTGGCGTACTTATCAGTATAGAACTCGGCGCCTTCTTTATTAGCAGCTAGTAAATAAATAGTTTTATTTGATGACATCGAAACAGTTCACTATTCTTTTTTCTAATTCGGTTTTCATTGCATTGTATTCATCTTTTACGCAAACATACCTGTCCTCATCGTAATAATCTGGATGGTATTCATTAAAAAGAGAAGGCAGAGCGATAAAATAAGTTATAACAAAGTTATTATTTTCTATAAGACTTATACAGGCATTTAAATGTGGCGTTTCCATATCTGAAATAAGAAGTGTTTTACCGTCTTTATCTGTCCAAGTTTTATTCATTTTAAAACCTTATTTATTCCCGTTATAGTTATACCTACTACAAAATCATTGCATATCATAGAAAGACAAACATCTGCATCATCAACCAAAACACCGTTTCTAGTAAATCCTTTATTTACTTGTCTAAAAACAACATCTTCAATAGTTAAAGGATTGGGTATTTTTAAATTCATATCTATTGCCATTTTTTTTATTAACTTAACGTTTTTTTGATTCGGGCAAATGATTATTTTTTGTGTTTCACTACTTAATTTTATTAATGCCGTTGTTTTCCCTGTACGTCTTCCACTATTTATTACTATCGGTTCATACATTTTAAATTTCTCCTTCTATATTTTCAAAAAGATTATTGCTTGCTTCTACGGCTTTCCTTTTGTCCTT
>Ga0115000_10004887_pt1 | contig 10867 bp, 2 predicted proteins | sample ArcticOcean_MG_C_6_FD_89690 | JGI IMG/M metagenome (GOLD analysis project Ga0115000, IMG submission 89690) | Marine microbial communities from western Arctic Ocean - ArcticOcean_MG_CB8_128 | ecosystem: Environmental > Aquatic > Marine > Oceanic | place: Arctic Ocean: Canada Basin | collected... | reverse complement strand
TACCATCTCGAAATCGCTTCCTGAAGGTGATGTAATCGTTACTTCCAAGCGGGTATTGGCACCTGTAGAAATGGTGTATGTGTCTTCGTCGTCCACATAATCAAGGCACCCCGTATATGCTCCGGAACTAACGGAGATGTGCGGGAAATCATACGAAGGCGGCGCATCTGAGCCTTGTCCCGCATCGTCTTGTTGATAATTGCATGCAAGAATTTCAACATCGTTTCCATAATATGCATTATTGGATTCGTTGTCTTCGAGAATTGCGTTTTCGCCATCTACAATTATCCCCCAATAATAAGTTCCAGGAGGGGTTGTATTTGGAATTGTAAATGAGGCGTTTGTATAGTTCCAATCCATATATGCTATTCCGGGACTTTGGGTGAAATTATCTAACAAATAATCACTAGTTGTAATTATTGTATCTGAAGACAAATATATCGAATAATTGAATTGCCCAGAATATAATTTCCCATTGTTTGTTATTTCCCTCCACACATAGACTGTCTGGCCCGGATTAGCCCAATCCGCTCCATAAATATCGGTCGGTTCTAAATCTGGTTGGTAGGTTGCATTAGTCCAAATATCTAATTTGTAAGTGCCGGCACCTGAATATCTCTCTATTTTGATGACAATGTAATTCTCGTTTCCAGATGCATTTGTGCCTAATGTCGAAACCCAATCAATATTATTTCCTGACGTGCTCGAATCAATAATTGTAGAATTATAATAATACATCAAATCGATATCGAAATCGGAAAGATTCGTGTCCTCGAGCCTTACATCTACATCATATCCACTATCTATCTGGAATACCAAGTAATCCGTTGTATCATTTGTATCAATGCATGCATTCAGAGTAACGGTTGGGTTAACTCCTGTCCAATTTGCATAAGAAATGTTGTTACTGAAATCCCCACCCCAGCCGCCATCATTTTGTGTAACTCCACATCCAACAATCGTTTGGCTACCAGTGTAATCGTTATCAGTAGCTGAGGATTCACTTACTGTATATCCGTCATCGACATACAACCCCCAATAATATGTGGTTCCGGTGGCTAATGTACTCGGTATCGACACAGATATTGAGAAATTAGATTGGCAGTTACCACAGTAAGAAGGGTAATATCCAGAATATAATCTTGTATCGCTTGGAGTAATATTGGCATCTGTAGAAAGATAAATTCCATAATTAAATGGGCCCGAATTTCCACCAGTATTAGATATTGCAATGGTGGCTGTAACTGTAGTTCCTGCATTGATTAATGCTGGCGCTCCGATCCAATTAGCCACTAGATTTGGCGATGTTTTGTTAACAAATTCTATCGTTAATCCATACATTGACCCCGTGCCACTAACTCGGTCTATCGCAACATAAACTGTCTGGTTTGAAGACGAATAACTTGACCAGTTTGCCCATTCCATTCCCAAACCATTGGATGAACCTGCTAAGTAGAAGTTTGTTGAATTAAGAATTGAAATATCAAAATCGTTATTCCCAGGAGAGACCAATGTTGCTTTCAATTCTTTACCTGATGGAACTGTTATCGAATAATAATCAAGTGTATCTGTGGATGATGTTAAACAACCGTGGAATGTATAAATTGTATCTGAAACGCTGTTGGACAGGGCCTTACTAGAAGAGATTGTGCCCCCTGCATCCCCTGATGATGAGCCTGATTCTGATGCATCATCATATGTTGAACTGCAAGAAAGTTCTGGCCTAATTGCATGGTCGACTAAAATATCAAAATACTGTTCTTTGAATGATGGATTATTATTCAATAATGAATAGGTAAAGTCGGCTAAAGTAAAGTCGTGACTTGGATTGTAATCCAGTGCTGAATCCCAAATTGTTTGAGCGTATTGCCGATTATAACTCCCTAATGTGTCTCCAAAGCCATCCGTGTCCCAAGAATCGTCGTCGACGCCATCATGTATATCCCACATAATACCAGTAACAATCTCTTCCAAACAATCCCAATGTGTTCCATTAGATGGGTTATTTACAGTCGCAAAACCGTTGGTGTCGTAATTTCGATATTGTCCCGAGAGCAGGCCTTCTTCGTATTCATACCAGTCTTTGTACCATGTATCATCGAGATAGTTGTACCTATTTTTTACTGCTATTGCGAAATATGAAGCCCATCCTTCGCCCCACCCTAGGTCTTCGGATGTGCATGCGTTGAAACTATGAGGGCCCCCCCCTCCTGTATGCGATGCATAATAGTCGTCAACATAATGCCCATATTCATGGAATATTACTGTTGTACCGAATCCATCATACAGAACAACATGTGCCCCACCCACCCAATAATAATACGCTCCCGTGGAGGCGGCGTTTGGCCAACGAACGTCTAACTGGCTAATTGATGAAGATGCGTATGTATTTGCATAATTTCTTGAATCCATCATTATTGATGCGATGTGTAAAGCCCCGCCGTTCGTTGTAATCGATTGTGTGCCGTAAGAATATACTCCGGATGCGACGTTAGTAACTACAGGTGTGGCCCATGAATATTCGGTCCCTTGGGCATTTGAACTGCCTGATGCAGTAGATACTTCGGCGGCAACATTGTATGCATAAAGTTTGATGTAGATATCTTGGTTAGTTCCTATTTCAGAAACAACAATATTTGAAAATTTTACATTACCATAATAATCCAAATACGATGTTGCCAATAAATCATCAGATGAAACTGTGTCTTGATCCCATAATTCTGCTTTCATAAATCGCGCGCCGGAATAACAAGTTGAGCCACAGGCTGAATTGTTGGCTAAATCGTAATTATAATATTGGAACTTTGCTGTAACTGTGACATATCCGGAGCCGGTAATTGTTGAAGAACTGGAGGCTGCTTTGTCATTATTATTCTCATTAGATTCGCTGACTTGGTTATATGGGTCTAGAATAATTCCCCAATAATAGGTTCCGGTTCCGATTGATGATGAAAGTGTGAAGGATACGTTTTGGCTACTTGTGGACCCTGCGGATAAGGCGGTAAAGGTTCGATTAGAAACAAGTGTGTCCCCGGTTGAAATTATATTATTTGTTGAAAGGTAAACCCCGTATCTGAAGCTAGATGAACTTGCACAGCCTGAATTTTCGAAAGTACGAGAAATTGACACTGATGAGCCCGGTGTTGCCGCAGTAGGCCCGGAAATTGAAATTGCTTCCAAATCCGGTGAATTATCAATAGAAATTGTGGTATTTGAAGCTACATAATTGTTTGACTCACTGGTTTCGTTGACCGAGTTGCTAGGATCAACAATTAATCCAAGATAGTAATTTCCTGTTGAAATATTAGATGGTATTGTTAATCCGATTGTCTGGTTACTGCTTGACCAAGAAGATGAATAATTGTAAATTTGCGTGTCCGATGTTGAAATAATATTATTCGTTGAAAGATAAATTCCGTATTCAAACGACGTTGCCGTGGATGGATTAGTAGAAAATCCTCTTTGTACATTTATTCCGCCGCCTGCGCAAAGAGATGATGATGACCCGTTGTAATAAATTGAGTCCGCTATAATATCGATATTACCTGTGCTAGAAGAGGTGATCGTTACGCCGTTTCCATATACCAAATTATTTGATTCGTTTAATTCTGTGATGGAATAATTTGAATCTACGAATAGTGCCCAATAATATGCCCCTGGGGTAACCGAGGAGGGTATTGTTATACTAATTGAATTGTTAGTGGAAGTGTTACTATTGATTGAGTTTCCGTGCTGTGCCTGAATTACAGTGTAGTTTCCAGTTGATGTATTGTATAGAGATACTGACCATAAAAATGAGGCTGAAGCTGCACTTCCTATGTTGGAAATTTCAGCGTTGACAGAATAAGATGTGCCCGGCGTTGCTGATGTGGTCGCCCAAATACCGTCCGCAACCAGATCTGGGTAAGTGACGATTGAGGAGGTATTGCCTGAAATCATAATGTCGTCGAGAAGGGCTCCGTGTCCACTAATAACGCTACTATCGCTGACCATAATAAAATATAATTCAAAATTTGAATTTCCTGAAAAGTTCAATAAATTGATAGTTTCTGTAGTCCAGCCAGATGATGTTCCTGTGTAATTTCCAAGTTGGGTCCAGGCTGAAGAATTAGTTGCGCCATGTACTTCGAAAAAATCATACCCTGATTCTAAACTATAATTCACATCGAATGTTAAGTTTAAATCAGTAGCATTAGTATATGACGCCAAAGAAATTGATGCGTAAACGCCAGTATACATATTGTTATCATAAGTACAATTTGTCATTACACAGGCCATAGATGTTGAATTGTTGTAATTATATCCCGGAGACCATAGTGCGCCTGTGCCTTCAGTATAGGTATAATTAGTCACACCCCAGCCAAGTTCTGAAGTATTATTTCCAGTACCTATTCCTCCTTGCCATGGACTAGAAGGTAGTGAATCGGCATCGTAGGTGATTTGAATTGTTGTTCTACCGCTTGTATTACTCGTTGAAAGAGGTATGAAACTTGATGCAATTTCTGGTATAGGTGTTGATTTCCCTATTGTATTTTGTTGGTGCAGTCGTTCTGATTTTGCAATTTGGTAAAATTCGCCTTCGGGGTTAGTGTTCGGGTCTATGATTGAAATCTGGTGCCCTTCCACATTTAATTCGACAACAGATTCTCCAACAACTTCTTCTAGAATTAGCCATGCTCTTAATTGGCCAATTCCGCTTGGTAGTTGGGTGATTGAAGTTAATTTGATTCCAGCGGTAAGAATGAGGGTTGCTGGGACTTCCCCCTCTATTTTTTGATTGGAATGAGATAGATATGTCCAGCCCACAACTCCAATGCCAGTGGGGTATGTTTCTTCGTTTGGTTGTGCCCAAATCTCGACACCTGATGTCGACTCTATGAATTCGATGTCCCATGGGTGGTTAAATTCAACATCATAATTTGGGTTTGCTTCGGCCTTAACTTCTTCTTTTGTTTCTTCTTTCGAAGTACCATTAATTGAAGTTGAAAATGGTGTAATAAAAAACATCGCAGCGATAAAAATGGCAAGCCATCGCTTTTGGGACATAATATGCCCATTCGCTCTGATTAAATAGAGTTGACTGCTGATTTTATCCCGCTTTCTTTTTTTACTAGATTGGACACGGATAGATATGGACACTGATGCCAGTAATCGAAAATTGATTGTTTCGGCGCTAACCGCCCTTCTAATATTACAAATAATATCTTCCCTTTCGTTTGTTTTTGATAGTCAAGACGATAATATGGGTGATGATTTTGAATTAACCCACCCGCAAATAGTCGCTTTAGCTAATCTTAATGGTGAGTCTGAAAATCTCACAGGGGGGCTAGAATGGGTGTCAACTGCTGGTGGTTCGGGCGGCCCTGACTTCGTTTATGATGTGGCCACAGATAGTTCTGGAAATGTAATTATTGCAGGCAGTGTTTCATATAATGTAACATTAGGAAGTTTGCAAATTAGTTCAACCGGAGGGTCTACTGCTTTCGTTGCAAAACTCAATGCTTTTGGATATTGGACATGGGCTGTTTCACTCAATAGTGTCGATTCGGAAGGGACATCGGTTGTTTCGACAATCGATATAGATTCTAATGGAATGATTTACTTGGCCGGAGATATGTACGATAGGCACAGCGCAGGGGCATATTCGATAGGCTCCAACGGCGAATATGGAATATTTGTTGCTAAGTTGAATCCCCAGGGCGCATGGGTCTGGATCGAAGATGTGGTCAACGATGGTTACTCGGTAGTTCGCGGGGTCTCTGTTGATGGGTATGGGAACGTCGGAATTGTTGGTAGTTTTTCGGGAGACCTCTATTTCCCAACCCCATATCTCCTTAGCACCGATTGGGACACTGATATATTTGTTGCAAATTAAACTCAGGGGGTAATTCTTGGCAGTGGGTTGAAAGTTTTGGTGGCGACAGTAATGATTACGGTAGTGATATTGATCTGTGGGACATATATTCTGGAAATGAAGGAAATTGTAGTTCTAATCAAAATAATTTTGTGATTACTGGCTCTTTTTCGAACAATATTGTGTTTGGGAATCAAAATTATTCCACGAACCGTTGGAATTCTTCAGCATTTGTTACCTGGCTTTGTGGGGACGATGGTAGTGTATACAACTCCTTAGCAGAGGGTGTGCCGGACCAAAACGCCTACACCATTCAATCATGGTATTCATTCAGCACCTGGACTAGAGGCTCCGGGTGGTATTCTGGATATAACGCCCAGGATGGTTATGCGAATGGATATTCGTCAAGTTACCTATATTCATATACTGGTAATTACCCTTCGTCGATGAGTTACACAACATATGCAACCAGCCCTACTGTAAGTGGTTCTGGATATTCGTCTTCAAACACATACCTATTAGAATTTGATAGGTTGTTGGGAATTGAAAGTAATGCGTATGATGATGCAAATATTCAGGTATATTACAATAATAATTGGTACAATATTTGGGCTAATCCGTCCTATACAATTAATGAATCCGGTAATGTTGGTTCTAGTTGGACCAAGGTGGCGTATGATATCTCTTATTATTTCGCAGGCAATTCACAATTTAAAGTTAGATTTGGTATTGGCCCCACTGATAGCATAGTTGAATTCACGGGGTGGGCCGTTGATAATATGATAATTACACAGGGGGAGCGTTATGTGGCTGGCGAGTCGGCGGGTTATTCCATTGCACATCGTGACGGTCAATACTCTTCGTGTGTCGTTTTGGGCGGCGTTGGTTCTGGCAATCTGAAATTTGCTGGTGAGGACGGAGATGGTGCAACACATAGCACTGGAGGTTATGAAAATGAAGTTTGGGTTTTACCTGTTTGTGCCCTAAGTCCCCATATTGATGACACGTGGGTCCCTTGGGCTAGTACTAGTTTGAGGACTGCAGATGCAGGGTATATTTCAGACATCAGTATTGATGCTAATGATAAGGTCGTTGTTAGTGGAAATTACTACGACGATGTTTGGTTCGGCTCCAACTATCTTTCTGATTACGATGATAGTGATATTTTCATAGCAACAATTGAAAACTTTTTCTCGAATGATACCTCTTGGGATGACGCTTATCGCGGGGGAGGATATGGTGAAGACCGTGTTCAAGCTCACGCTGTAACTTCAACCGGTTCTGTGATTGTTGGAGGTAGTATTGATGGAAGCCCACAATTTGGAAATACGTACCTTTCTGCATACTCTGAAACTGATGGTCTGGTTGCCCAGATGAGTTCTACAGGAACTTGGGCTTGGGCTAAGCAAATAGGTGGTACTGGGGGTGTGGATTATTCCTTGGCTACTGAAGGTTTGTCCAATGGCAAGATTGCTATAGGTGGTTCATTCCAAGGAATTGCGAATTTCGGAAATATCAACATTACAAGTAATGGTGGTTTTGATGGATTTATTGCGATATACAATAATGATGGTACCATAGACAAGGTTCAATCATATGGATATGAAGGAGAGCAAAGAATAATTCAATTACAACAAGAAGAAAGTGGGGCCCTATATGCTGTTGGAACTATGGAATGTATTTCCAATAATGTTTACATCTTCGGAAAATGGGTTAACTGCCCTAATAATTCAGGAGAAGGTAATGGGTTATTTATTGCAAAATTAGATCTAGACTTGAATGCTGATTGGGTGACCGGGGTTGGATTAGGAGACGGTGGTGGTGAAATTATATCATTGGCTGAATTAAGTGATGGTTCGCTTGTAATGTGTGGAACTCATTCGGACGGAGATATTGAAATCGACTCTTTTGAAGAAGAAAATTCACTTGAGGGGGTCCAGCAATTAATTTGTTCTAAATTATCAGCTACAACTGGTAATGCCCAGTGGCTATCAAGCGTTACCATGTCGGACCGCTATGAAGAAATGTGGGTTAGGGGCCTTGTTGTAGATTCACAAGATAATATTGTAATGACGGGAAATTTCATTGGGACTGCTTCTTTTGGCTCAATTAGTACAATTGCGAGTGCTGGAAATGAAGGCACTGTTGATTTATTTGTCGCATCAATAGACGATAGTGGTGATTGGAATTGGGCTATTGCCGGGGGCGGCCAAGATGACGATACAGGTGTTGCAATTTTGATAGATAGTGATGCAAAATATCGTATCTATGGGGGTATGACTGGTTCTGCTGCAATAGGTAACACTATGTTAACAGGGAGCGATTCTGGTGCCGCATATCCGATAACTGCTACAATTACAACTAACGGTGCTTGGTCGTCGGCAAAATATTTTGAACATTCTGGAGGTGGTGGAATGGCTATGGCTGCCGAATCATTAACCGAAGATTTACAAATTGTTTGGTTTATTTATGACTCTCAACTAACCTTGGATAATTCGATGTTATTAGGTCCTAGTAGTGGAGATTTTAACAATCTGGGAATTGGAATGTATAATTCAAGCCTAGATAGGTGGGTTGGAACTGAAGAAATTATAGATCTTGAAGAAAGTGGAGCGGGTATATTTGGAATGGGGCTGGATGCATCTGTTGAAGGATATATTACAATGAGTGGTTATTACAACGGTGGAACAAATCCGTTCCCTGGCCATGATGTCATTACCGATGGTTCTTACAACGCGTTTGTTCTTTCCTATGAATTAGATACTGATTTAGATGGCCTTCTAAACTCTGAAGATTCCTGTGAGTATGGTGCAACTGGGTGGGTCTCAGACTACACCACAGACCATGACTCAGATGGATGCAAAGATTCAGATATTGAAGATTTAGATGATGATAATGATGGTATGCAAGACCCTGTGGATGAGGCAAATCCTGTTTGGGGGGAAGACTATTGTTACAGAGGAGCTTTGGAATGGATATCCAATTCTTCAACCGATTACGATAGTGATGGTTGTGAAGATTCTAAGATGGAAGACCTGGATGATGACAACGATGGGGTTGTTGACCCTGTCGATTTGTTAAACCCTATGGCGGGTGAGGATTTCTGTCACAAAGGCGATTTGAATTGGACCTCAAGTACTACTACAGATTGGGACTTTGATGGTTGTCAAGACGATTCCAGTGAAGATATGGACGATGATAACGACGGGGTCGTTGACCCTGTAGATGTTCAATCTCCAATGGCAGGTGAAGACCGTTGTTACAAAGGAGCGTTGGGCTGGACCTCAGATTCTTCAACCGATTACGATGGCGATGGTTGTCAAGACTCTGGTGAAGATATCGATGATGATAATGATGGTGTTGATGATGATTCAGACCTTTGTCAGATGGGATCTTTATCCTGGTCGTCTGATGCAACAAACGATTACGATGGTGATGGTTGTGAAGATTCTACAGAAGATGATGATGATGATAACGACTCGGTATTAGATGACGATGATAGTTGTGTTCAAGGAAATTTAGATTGGATTTCAGATACTTTATCGACAGACCACGATGGGGATGGTTGTCAAGACGATTCCAGTGAAGATATGGATGATGATAATGATGGCGTTGAAGATTCTTTAGATATGTGCCCAAAGGGAATTCTTGGATGGTCCTCAATCGCCACCACGAATGACTATGACGGCGACGGGTGTCAAGACGATTCTAGCGAAGATAGTGATGACGATAACGATGGGGTTGTTGACCCTGTAGATGTTCAATCTCCCGAGGAGGGAGAAGACCGTTGTTACAGAGGAAACCTTGGGTGGGTTTCCGATTCTTCAACCGATTACGACAGTGATGGTTGCCGAGACGATGGAGAAGATATTGATGATGATAATGATGGCGTTGAAGATTCTTTAGATCTCTGTGCTAAGGGGGATCTTGGTTGGTTTTCAATCACTACCATGAATGATTATGATGGCGACGGTTGTCAAGACGATTCCAGTGAAGATAGTGATGACGATAACGATGGGGTTGTTGACCCCGTAGATATCCTATCCCCAATCTCTGGTGAAGATTATTGTTACAGGGGATTACTTGGTTGGACTTCTAGTTCAACCACAGATTATGATGGTGATGGATGTAAAGATGATTCTGAAGAAGATAATGATGATGATAATGATGGTTTGATTGATATTCAGGACGGCTGTATCAAATCTCTAGGAGCTAATGAAGGTTGGAAGTCTTTAGAGGCTGAAGATTACGATGGAGATGGTTGTCGTGATGCTGATGAAGATAGTGATGATGACGGAGATGGTATAGTGGACCGAGAAGATGGTTGCGCCTTAGGAGAAAGGGGTTGGACTTCTTCTTCTGTAGATAACGACGTTGATGGCGATGGTTGTAAGGATGATGTAGAAGATTTAGATGATGATGGAGATGGTACTGAAGATGCTCTGCAGTTTATGCTGAGTGGTGAAGGTGCTGGCTACACTTGGACAATTATTGGATCGTTAATTGGTGCGCTCGTTGCAATAGTATTAGTCTACAGGTTCGCCAAGGGTGGATCTAATGTCGTTTCTAATCAAGTCTACAAGGAAATAGAAAATGAGGTTCGACAAGAACTTGAGTTTGAGCGCGTTGAAAAAGATATAGGGATGGAAAATGATTTGAACCTTGCAATGCGCGAATTCCCTCAATGGAGCAAGGATGAAATTCAAGATTATTTCAATAAAGGATGGACTGTTGAATCGTTAAAGGAATGGTTGAATAGTAAGTGAATATTACCCAATTGGCTATTTTCATCAATCAATAATAACAGATTTACCATTTATTGGTGTGTGAACTGTGTGCCCATTAGATTCTAATTCTTCAACGAGTGGTGGACGTGCATGAGTTGGGTCAGTGTGATACACAACTACTGTTTCGGCTTCACATTGTTTTGCAAACTCAACAATTTCAGAATGCCCGGCATGGGTTGAAAAGGAAAATTGACTAACTTCCAAGTCGATTGGTGTTTTCTTATCC
>Ga0115000_10004885_pt1 | contig 10868 bp, 11 predicted proteins | sample ArcticOcean_MG_C_6_FD_89690 | JGI IMG/M metagenome (GOLD analysis project Ga0115000, IMG submission 89690) | Marine microbial communities from western Arctic Ocean - ArcticOcean_MG_CB8_128 | ecosystem: Environmental > Aquatic > Marine > Oceanic | place: Arctic Ocean: Canada Basin | collected... | reverse complement strand
GATGATGCGTTGGGTGAGTTAACAATGGAAGAATTGGAACATGAAGTTATTGAGAGAACTTTAGATAAGTTTAAAGGGAATCGTCGAAAAACGGCTCAATCATTAAATATTTCTGAGCGAACACTTTATCGAAAGATTAACGATTATGGAATCAAGAGGAGGCACCGTGATCAATAAGAGGGTTCTATTTATTCTCCCCTTGCTTATGGCATGTGGGTTTTATTCAACAAAAGGAACGATTCCTGCACATATACAGAGTATATCGATTTCACCGATTAAAAATGAATCTACAGAATTTGCGGTGGCAGGCTTATTGGGTGAATCCATAAATCAGAAAATGATACAAGAGAATATATTGAAATTAGTTGGGGAAAGTAATGCTCATAGTCAATTGGATATAGCCATTAATTCCGTTACGGATTTACCATATACATACTCTCTAGGCACAGAGCAATCTGAACGTGTAGATGAGTGGAAGATTACGCTTCGTGCAAAAATTAAATGGACCGATTTGCGAAAAGATGAATCTTTAGTTGAGCGACAGCTGAGTAGTTTTGGTATTTATGGGACGGGTATAGATATTAGTAGTGATGGAATCGATAATGATAGTGACGGATTTATTGATGATGAGGATAGCGATGAATTTGGTTCCCCTCGTGAAAGTGCGGTTAGAATTGCCATAGAAAAAATTACAGAATTAATTATTAACGAAATCACCTCCACATGGTAAAGCAAAAGGAAAAGATGAATATTGCAAGAATAAACAAAATTAGTGAGTTCGACGGCCAAACTATTCAGCTGAATGGGTGGGTATATAATTCACGACGAAGTGGTAAAATTGGATTTTTGATGATGCGAGATGGCTTTGGAATCATCCAGTGTATCGTCGCGAAAAATGATGTAGGTGAAGATAAGTTTGAGGACTTTAAAAAGCTGACACAAGAATCATCATTGTCTCTCATTGGTGAGGTTGTTAAGAATGACCGTGCTCCTGGTGGATACGAAATTATAACCTCTGATTTAACTATACATCATCTGAGTACTGATTACCCTATATCACCAAAGGAGCATGGTACTGACTTTTTGATGAATCACCGTCATTTGTGGTTACGCTCAAAGCGACAACATTCCATTTTAAAAGTGCGCCATGAAATCATTAAAGCTACACGAGATTTTTTTGATAGCCATGACTTTACACTGGTAGATTCACCCATTTTTACATCAAATGCAGCTGAAGGGAGTACAACCTTATTTGCTACCGATTACTTCGAGGAACAGGCATATTTGAGCCAAACGGGGCAATTGTATGGTGAAGCTAGTGCTATGGCTTTTGGGCGTCATTATAATTTTGGCCCAACCTTTCGTGCAGAAAAGAGTAAGACCCGCCGCCATTTAACTGAGTTTTGGATGGTAGAGCCTGAAATTGCATTTTGTGAAATTGAAGAAGATATGGAATGGGCCGAAAGACTTATTCATTTTATCATTAAAAGAGTACTGGAGAATAAGCAGGCTGAATTGGAAATTTTGGAGCGAGATATTCCGCAATTAGAAGAAGCTTTAAAACCATTCCCTCGTATTAGCTATACTGAGGGTGTAAATATGTTGAAAGAGGGTGGTATTGATTTTGAATGGGGTGATGATTTTGGTGCGCCTCATGAAACCTTTATAGCTGAAAAATTCGCACAACCCGTTATTGTTCATCGTTTTCCCACAGATATTAAAGCCTTTTACATGAAGCGTGACCCAGAAAATGAAAAAGTTGTCTTGGGTATGGATATCTTAGCACCTGAAGGTTATGGGGAGATTGTAGGTGGTTCTGAACGTGAGACTCGAATCGAGGTGTTAGAACAGCGTATTGCTGAAGAGGGTTTAAATCAAGCAGATTTTGATTGGTTTTTAGATTTGCGTAGATATGGATCTGTGCCTCATTCTGGTTTTGGCATGGGTATTGAAAGGGTGGTGGCATGGATATGTAAGCTCCCTCACGTTAGAGAAACTATTCCGTTCCCTCGTATGATGGGAAGACTGCGCCCATAAATGAAGTTTGCCTTAGCACAAATTAATCCTACAGTTGGGGATATTCAGGGGAATACACAAAAGATAATTCATACCATCGCTGAATATGCCAATGATGTGGATATATTAGTATTTCCTGAAATGGTGCTGACTGGGTACCCACCGCAAGATTTATTGTTTCAATCCGCATTTGTCAAAACAGCTCAACTTTCATTGCTGGAAATTGCAGAGAATACCAATGGATGTACGGTAATTCTAGGCTCTATCCGTGAGGAAAACAGTGAATTGTTTAATACCGCAGCCATTATTCATAGTAATGGTAAAATTGATTTTCGTGATAAAGCCTTGTTACCGTCATATGATGTATTTGATGAGTGTAGGTACTTTACTTCCGCCAAAAACATTGAGCCTATTCAAGTGATTGTTTCGGGTAAGTCTATTTCAATAGGGGTGCAAATTTGCGAAGACCTATGGGATGATGAATATCCTCAAAAGGTTACAAAAGAGTTGGCAGAGAAAGGCGCCCATGTAATTGTGAATATCTCAGCATCTCCGTTTTCTGTTGATCAACATAAAAATCGAATTCAAGTGGTTCAAGGAAAAGTAGATGAGTTTAGCATTCCGTTTATCTACTGCAACTTGGTAGGCGCGCAAGATGAATTGGTATTCGATGGTCAGTCTTTTGTTGTAGATATGTCAAATGAAATTATTGCATTAGGTAAATCTTTTGATGAGGATGTTATTTTAGTAGATTTTGGTGACACCTCACCCATTCAATCTTCAGATGTTTGTGAGGATGAGCAAATATATCATGCCCTAACCTTAGGCTTAAAGGATTACTTTAATAAAACTGGATATATAAATGCAATTATAGGTATTAGTGGGGGAATCGACTCAGCCTTAACCTGTGCCATCGCAGTAAATGGATTGGGTGCTGAGAATGTCATAGGCGTAGCTATGCCATCTCAATTTTCATCTAACCATAGTATTTCTGATGCTGAATTATTGGCCTACAATTTGGGGATAAATTTTCATAAAATTCCTATAAAAGAGATTAATTCACAATTTCTGAATGATCTGGAGCCAATATTTTCAGGTACTCAATCAGGACTCGCAGAAGAAAACCTCCAGGCACGGATTCGGGGGAATCTGCTCATGGCTATTGCCAATAAGAAAAAGGCTCTTGTCTTAAATACAGGAAACAAAACTGAATCTGGATTGGGTTATTGTACTATGTACGGTGATATGTGTGGTGCCTTAGCAGTTATCAGTGATTTGAATAAATCTCAAGTATATTCTGTATCCTGTTGGATAAATGAGCATTATGGTAAAGAAATTATTCCTAAGGGCACTTTGACCAAACCGCCTTCTGCTGAATTGGGCCCCAATCAAGTGGACCCTTTTGACTATGATGTGGTGAGTCCATTAGTGGATGCTATTGTTACGGATAACCTTGATTCAGCAGGTTTGGAAAATGCTGGTTTTGATTCAGATTTATCTACAGAAATAATGAGTAAAGTCCGTTGTTCTGAGTACAAGCGACGTCAAGCTGCACCGGGAATACGGATTTCTAAGAAGGCCTTTGGTATAGGTCGTCGATATCCCATTGTTAATGGATACATTGATTAGTCCTCACCTTCAAACCTATACCCTTAGTGGATTGAAAAGGTCTGGGAAATAATGAATCTCATTCTAATACTCTTTAGTTTTTCAATAGCGTTTTCTGAATCCATAGAAGCTCATAATATTAATTCTATTTATAAAGAATTAATACATTATGAAAAATCAGGGGAACACTTTGAGTTAGTTTTAAATAATCAGCGGATTCTTTATGTTTCACAGATTATTGAATTAGCTTCATCATCGTTAATAGTAAATATTTTGAATAACAGGATGGTGGGTCAAGCAAGAAACTTTCAGTCATTGGTAAAAATGGAAATTGAAAACAAGCACCCCAAGCTGTTGCGTGAAATAAATTTAGTAGATATTTATGCGGTGAAGGAATTAAGGCAGTCATCAGTATTTAGCCAGATACCTTATTCTCCCACAACATTAATAATAGCTGTACCAATGGGACTTTTATTGGTCAAATTCATTTCAGCTATCATGTTTCGCTAAAATAGGTAATTAAATAAATCAGGTCGTTAAATGAATAATAAATTTTTATTACTGATGTCATGCATAGTTTTATTAGGATGCTCAGTTATTATACCAAATCTTATTCCATTTAAAGATTTACCCGCCCCAACGGGTAAGTATTTAGTGGGAACTCAAATATTCAATTGGACCGACAGTAAGCGTGATGAGTGGTTTACTGAAAATGACTTAGAAGATAAGCGGAAATTAGTAGTTCAGATTTGGTACCCCACAAATGAGATTAATAATAACCGATACCCCTATATGGATAATCCGGATAAACGATTAGGTCCTTTATCACAGCAATTAGAATTACCTGTTTTTATGATTAGGCACATTGAAGAGATTAAAACAAATTCTATCTTAAATGCATCTTTACATCCAGATATAGTGAGTATCCCTGTTATCATTTTCTCACATGGACTGGGTGGAATGAGAGCCCAAAATACCGCGCATATTGAGGAGCTGGTCAGTCATGGATTTTTTGTTATTTCCCCTGATCATCCCTTTGATGCAAATGTTACTATTTTTGATGATGGGAGGATTGCTGACTATCGATCCGGAACAACGTATAATCAAGCCAAACGAGGTAAAGGCATTGAGTTGACAGAAAAAGATTTTTGGGACTTCAGATTACCCCAAATAATGACTCGAACTGCTGATATTCAATATCTATTAGATGAGTTAGAAATGAGATATAGCACAGGTGAATCTCCATGGTCAGCAATTGATTTAGAGCGTATTGGTATATTTGGACATTCGTATGGTGGTGCTACTAGTGTTATGGTATCCTATGCTGATAAGCGAATTGACGCATGCATTTCATTGGATGGTTGGAATGTACCAATTCCACAGAATGTTATTGATAATGGTTTAAACGTCCCCTTTTTATATATTGGCAGACCAGAGTGGGATACCAAATTGAATTATGAAAAGCTAGATACATTGCTGGCTCGAAGTACTTTAGCTGCAGATAAATTGATATTAGAGGGAACGAAGCATTTTGATTATTCTGATACACCTTATTTTTCACCAATGGCAAAACGGTTTGGTATATCTGGAGAATTACCTGCAGACGAAATTTTATCTATTCTAAACCTGCAAATTATATCTTTTTTTGATAAACATGTAAGGTAGAGTTAGGTTTTAGTTCGAGAGAATAAGTAAAACCCAATTAAAAAGAAAATAAAATTGGGTCCCCATACCGAAATGAATGGATTCAAGACTCCCTTATACCCTAATGTTTGACCAAATTTAAGTGCAGCATAATATAGGAATATTGTCCCAATACTCATTCCTATACCAAAGGCTAAATTACTGCGGGGTTTACGAGTGGATAATGAAAGCCCAAATAAGACCATTAAGAATGAACTACCAGCAAGTGCTGTTTTAAAATGTAGATTTACTGCCCACCGCGGTTCATTAATACCATTACGTTTTAGTTTAGATACAAATTCAGATAGCTTCCAATAATCCATTTCCTCTGGCTTCCCAGTTTCACGGGTGAGGTCGATGGGGGTAATTTCTGAGTACATAATACTATCTTGGCTATGTCTAGAGAAGTCTAATTCACTATCATTCCATTTTCGTACTGTGAAATTGGGTATTACCCATGAGTGCTGCTCATCATTCCATTGCATTTTTGGGGAGTCTAACCTGTAATTAAGTGTTTGCCCAAAAATTTTTTGAATAGAGATTCCATATGCCATATTATTGTTAAACTCAAATCGTTTGATGGACAAAATGGTATTTGAATCTATCTGCCTGTAAATATTTCGCTTTTTGGCATTACTTTTTCGGGATTTTCTAATACCATGCTCTTCTTCTAATAATAATCGTTTTTGATAGTGTGATGTGACTATATAATTATCAAAGCCAAACGATAGAAAGCTAAAAATGAATCCCACAATGAGCAGTGGGGTAGCAATACGTCTAAACCCAACACCTGATGCTTTTATGGCAGTGAGTTCACTATTTTTCTGTAGGATGCTCAGTGTCAAAACGGTGGAAAGAAGCATAGCCATGGGGAATCCAATACTTAGAAACCATGGAATGGTATGAATGTAATATTTCAGAATTTCCACTCGCGGCATAGATACATCTATAAATTTATCCAAATGATCAATGATATCCACTACTATAAATATCACAATAAATGCAATAGTGATTGCCAGTAATTTTAAAATGAACTGCTTAAGTATATAGAAATCCATAAGTTTGAGCATACTATAAATTACATACTTTGTCGCTGAGTTTCCATTAGTGATATATAATTAATAATCCGTAAATTTGTTTCATTGTAACCCCTTTAAATCTGCCCGGGAGGTAGTTAAGGGTAAGAGATTCAGTCAACTGAACTTTTATCCTCGCGCTCCTTAAGGAGCGTTTTTCTTACCCGGGAATAAATAAGGTCAAAAATGAAAACAGTAAAGGCAACCCTTTTAAAACAAAAGGATATTGCAAGAAAATTAGTGCGCTTGGCCCATGAGATTATTGAGAATAATACTGATTTGAGTAATATCGCAATTGTGGGAATTCGTACGCGCGGAGAGATATTAGCTCATCGTGTGGTTCAAAATATTCAAGAAATCTGTGGTGAGACTATTTCTCAAGGTACAATTGATGTAACATTTTATCGGGATGATTTTAGAACTAATTTAGGCTCTCCTAGAATAGGTTCATCTAGCATCTTATTTGAAGTTGATGGTAAAAATGTTGTTCTTGTAGATGATGTATTGTATTCTGGCCGAACTATTCGTGCAGCCATGGATGACCTCTTTTCTGTTGGGCGGCCGGCATCTGTTCAGCTTGCAGTTTTAGTTGATCGAGGACATCGAGAATTACCTATTAAGGCAGACTATGTTGGTAAAAATTACCCTACTTCACTTAATGAGCATATCCATGTTCATGTGGATGAAGTGGATGGTGAGGATGCAGTACTACTCATGGAATATGGAGAATAGAATGGGCGCATTAAGTACAAAACATTTTATAAAGTTAGAAGGTGCTCCAAAGGAAGATATTCAGCATCTTATTGAAACTGGACTTATGTTTAGAGAGGTATTAGATCGCCCGATTAAGAAGGTACCTTCATTGACGGGTAAGAATGTGGTCAATTTATTTTTTGAAAATTCCACCCGGACACGTATGTCGTTTGAATTAGCTGAAAAACGCTTATCTGCTGATGTCACCAATTTTTCGGCATCATCATCTAGTTTGAATAAGGGTGAAAGCTTTAAGGATACTATTCAAAATATTCATGCCATGAAAATGGATTGTGTGGTGATGAGACATCCTGTTCCTGGTTCATGCCACCAGTTAACAAAATATGTGGATTCTATTGTAATAAATGCTGGAGATGGAAAGCATGAGCATCCAACACAGGCTATGCTTGATATGATGAGCCTATATGAAAATTTCGGTTATTTAAAGGGACTTAAAGTTGCCATTATAGGTGATATATCCCATAGCCGTGTTGCACTTTCAAATATTCATGGACTTATTACTATGGGTTCAGAGGTGACACTTTGTGGACCACCTCATTTAATTCCCATTGGAATTAAAGAATTAGGTGTATCTGTAAGTCATAATGTTGATGAGGTAGTAGAGTGGGCAGACGCATTGAATATTTTGAGAATACAGCGTGAGCGAATGGGAGTTGGGCTTATTCCATCGGTGAGGGAATATAGAGATTTTTTCGGAATCACACAGGAGCGATTGGATAGGCATAAAAAAGAAATTGTAATTATGCATCCTGGCCCTATGAATAGAGGCGTGGAAATTGACAGTTCTGTGGCTGACGGAGATCAGGCAATTATTCTAGACCAAGTATTGAATGGAGTAGCTGTTAGAATGAGCATATTATATTCTTTGTTGGGTCCTGAAGAAGAGGGAAGAGATGAGAAAAAATAAAATATTATCGGGTAAGTGGGCAATTGTAAATGGGAATATATATGATCCATTTACAAAAGTAAAAATTGATGGCAATATCTTGCTTGAGGATGGAATTGTAATTGGGGTTGGAGATGTTGATATTTCTGATGCAGAGCAAATTGATTGCGCTGGAAAGATTGTTACCGCTGGCTTTATAGATCTTCATGCGCATTTTCGTGTTCCAGGACGAGAAGATAAAGAAACCCTGGAAACCGGTGCAATGTCAGCTATGGCTGGTGGATTCACACGTGTCTGCGTTATGCCTAATACTGATCCGCCATTAGATACACCGGAGGCAATTAGATTTATCAAAGATAAGGCTGAGAGTGTCCCGATTCAGATTTATCCGATTGGTGCAATTACTATTGGCCAAAAAGGTACTGAAATTGCTGAGTATGGTGAAATGGTCAATGAAGGGGCAGTTGCATTCTCAGATGATGGACTGCCTGTTGAGAATGGGCATGTACTTCGGCTAGCATTAGAATATAGTAGTATGTACGGGGTGCCAGTTATAAATCATGCTGAAGATGTACCCCTAAGAAATGATGGCTTAATGAATGAGAGTCCGCTTTCAACTCGCTTAGGCTTAGATGGAAATCCGGATATTTCAGAGTCGGTGATGGTCTTCCGTGATTTAGAAATTGCTGAATTTGTGGATGGAAGAATTCATATCCCTCATGTTTCTACAAAAAAATCTGTAGATATTATTAGACAGTATAAAATAAAAGGAGTAAATGTTACTGCTGAAGTAACACCGCACCACTTAGGCTTAACGGAAAGTAGTTTAATTGATTTTGATGCTAATGCAAAAGTTGCGCCACCACTTAGAACAGATGCTGATCGAAAAGCTTTAATTCAAGGTCTAAAAGATGGGGTTATTACTTGCATTGCAACAGACCATGCACCTCATACTATAGAAGATAAAGAAAAAGATATGAAACATGCACCATGTGGAATGATTGGTTTAGAGTCAGCATTTGCATTATCAAATACCGTACTGCAGGCTGAGGGCCTCTCTGTTCAGGATGTAGTTGGTTGGTTAACGGCTGGGCCGGCATCGGTATTGGAATGGAAAATAAATGCGTTTGAAGTGGGTTTTCCTGCAGAGATTACTATTATTGATGAGTCGTCAAATTGGGAAATGTCTACTTCACATATCTATTCAAAATCAAAAAATTCCCCTATGTTGGGAATGGAGTTTAAAGGTGAGATTGTAATGACAATATGTGGTGATTATGCATTCGGTAAATTAGATTAATAAAAATTCATTGATTAATCCTTGACATAATAACGGAAACCCTTCTAGATTTGCAGGCTGTATATACAGCGAATTATTGTATTTAAACGACTATATAAAGGTTTTTAATGGAAACGACTTCTATTAAACTAAATGAAATTACACGTGATTGGTATATTGTTGATGCTGAAGGTCAAACTTTAGGCCGTTTAGCAAGTAAAATTGCTCAAATCATAAGAGGTAAGGCTAAGCCTGCTTTTACTCCTCATATGGATATGGGTGACTTTGTTGTGGTTATTAATGCTGAAAAAGTAAAAGTAACGGGTAATAAAGAAGAAGATAAAAAATACTGGCATCATACTGGATTCCCAGGTGGACAAAAAGAAGCTAGTTTAAAGCGTATGAGATTAGAACATCCTGATAGAATTATTTCTAATGCAGTTAAAGGTATGTTACCTCATAATCGCTTGGGACGCCAACTAAATACGCATCTAAAAGTATACTCAGGTATTGAGCATCCACATGCTGCTCAAAAGCCTATAGCTATTAAATTATAATCTAAGGGATATAAATGCCAAAGAAAGCAAGTGAGACATGGTCAGCAACTGGTAGAAGAAAATCTTCTGTTGCACGCGTTCGATTTACAAAAGGTAAGGGTGTTATTGTTGTAAACAGGCGCCCATTAGACGAATATTTTGGTCGCGATACATCTAAAATGGTATTAAAACAACCATTGGAGTTAGTTGATTTAGTTAGTCAATATGATATTGATGTGAATGTAAATGGTGGTGGGTTGTCAGGTCAAGCCGGTGCTATTAGACATGGTATAGCACGTGGACTTGAAAAAATTGATGCTGAGTTACGCCCTTCGTTGAAAAAAGCAGGTATGTTAACCCGTGATTCACGTGAAGTTGAGCGTAAAAAGTGTGGTCAGCCCGGTGCTCGTAAGAATTTCCAATTCTCTAAACGTTAAATTTTATATAGAGGTTATATGAATCATATTGAAATAGATGATCTGTTAAAAGCAGGAACACATTTTGGACATCCCACTAGTCGTTGGAATCCTAACTTTAAACCTTTCTTGGCTACAAAGAAAAATGGTATACATATCATTGATCTTAATGAGACCAGTAAGGCGCTTAATCGTGCAGGTAAAGAGGTAACTCGTATTGTACGTGAAGGTGGACATATTTTATTTGTGGGTACTAAAAAACAGGCGAAAGATGTTGTTCAGAAAGCATCTGACCGTTGTGGAATGTACTATATTGTGGAGCGTTGGTTAGGTGGAACACTCACTAATTATGCCACAATTAAGAGAAGTATTAAGCGTCTTTCATTATTAGAAAAAGAATCATCTCCAATTTATGAAAATATAACCAAAAAAGAATTAGGCATGCTAGCTCGTGAACGTGTAAAGCTTGCTGATCTTCATCGTGGAATTAAGGATATGAAGCATTTGCCTTCAGCAATTTTCTTTGTGGATGGTATTTGTGAAAAAATTGCTATTGCAGAAGCCAAAAAATTGGGCATCCCAGTAATGGGTATT
>Ga0115000_10004878_pt1 | contig 10874 bp, 11 predicted proteins | sample ArcticOcean_MG_C_6_FD_89690 | JGI IMG/M metagenome (GOLD analysis project Ga0115000, IMG submission 89690) | Marine microbial communities from western Arctic Ocean - ArcticOcean_MG_CB8_128 | ecosystem: Environmental > Aquatic > Marine > Oceanic | place: Arctic Ocean: Canada Basin | collected... | reverse complement strand
TTACAAAAAGGTCAAGAGATAGGCATGAAGATAAGTAAAATATAAGGGAAATAAAGTGTTGACAACAAAATTAAAAAAAGGCAAAGTGAATTTATGTTAGTGCTAGCAAGGGTTAACAGGCGTTTAGTTTATACACACATTAATCTATACAGGGGAATGGCATGAATAAAGGTGAATTAATTGAAGCAGTTGCAAGCGCAACAGGAGCAACAAAAGCAGATGCAGGTCGTGCAATTGATGCAACAGTAGAGTCAATTACGGGTGCATTAAAAAAAGGTGACACTGTAACATTGATTGGTTTTGGTACATTCAAAACTGCTAAGAGAGCAGCTAGAACTGGTCGTAACCCACAAACGGGTGCAGCTCTTCAAATTCCAGCACGTACTGTGCCATCATTTAAAGCAGGCGCAGCACTTAAAGCAGCAGTAAATTAAAAAAGTATTAACTATTAAAAAAACACCCTTCAGGGTGTTTTTTTTGCCCTACTTTTTACTACATGCCGCAATTATCACATTTCCCTTTAACAGTTGAAAAACCTTTAATTGTAGATAAGCCAATCACACCTTCAAAATTAGCGCCATCAACATCAGCATCAGTTAAATTAGCACCGGTTAAATCGGCACCCCTTAGATCAGTCTTAACTAGCTCTGCTCGATTCAAATTAGTATTTCTTAAGTTAGCTCCTCGCATATCGCCAAAGATAAAACTTGCTATATTCAGATCGGCGCCCTCAAAATTAGCTTTTGCAAAATTTCCACCAGAAGTATCGAATTTCATCTGCCCCATAGGCTGATTACCCACATCTAAACCCAACCTACCTTTTGTTAGAATAGCTCCTGACATATCAACATCGCCAAGAGTACCAATGATACGAGCATTAGTTAAATTCGCCCCCTTGAAAACTGTTTTTCCAAAAATTGGTTGAAATATATTAGCTTCAGCTAAATTAGCACCACTAAAGTTCGTTTTTTCAAGGCGGGCTAAATTTAAATAAGCTCTCTGTAAATTTCCTCCAGACAAGTTTGCACCTCTTAAATCTGCCCCAAAGAAGCTAGTATTAACCATTACACAATGAGTTAAATCCTTACCCTTAAAATCTAAATATCCAACATCTTTGCTAGATAAATCACAATCTGGATCCTCTAATAATTCATCAGCCATTTTTTGTGAAATTTTAGTTCTGGTATCACTGTTATTTTTACTATAAAAAGTATTTGCTTTAGCTAATACAACCTTAGGATCGTCTATAAAAACAGATTTTGAGGCTTTATTTCCAAAACAATACTTTTTACCTTCAAAACTAGCATTAATAGAGCAATCTGTTTTATGAAAATTACCATCAGCTAAGCTCGTAGTACAATATTGTTCCAGTTCAGCAGCTTTAAGTGGGATCGCTAAAATTAACAATAAAATTAAAAAATATTTATTCTTCATAAGTCTACCTATACTAATAAGTTGATTATAATTATTATAGACTCAAAAAAAAAGATAAAGTTTATATTTAAATTATAGGAGAAAATTTAAAATGACTACCGTATTGGTTACTGGAGCAAATAGAGGGTTAGGATATGAATTTGTTAAACAATATAGCGAAAATGGATTTAGTGTTTTAGCTTGTTGTCGGAATACAAATGAAGCCAAGAAACTTAAAGAATTAGCGGGGATTTCAAATAATATTAAAATCTATGAATTAGATGTTGGAAATATTAAAACAATTAAAACTCTATCTCAACAGTTACAAAATGAAAAAATTGATGTACTAATAAACAATGCTGGGATTTATCGATCAAGCACTGTTGGAAATATAAACTACGATGAATGGATGGAAAGTTTTAAAGTTAATACCATTGCTCCATACCAAATAGTTGAAAATTTTTTAGATCAAATAATAAATAGTGACTTAAAGAAGGTTGTATCTATAACAAGTAAGATGGGTAGTATCGATGATAATACTTCTGGAGGGGCATATATTTATCGAAGTAGTAAAACTGCTCTGAATAGTACGATGAGATCTTTAACTCATGATCTTAAAAATCAAGGGGTAGCAACTTTAACTCTCCACCCAGGATGGGTAAGGACAGATATGGGCGGGCCTGGGGGCTGGATTGATTCATTTGAAAGCGTTCAAGGAATGATTAAACAAATTGACAAACTTACAATTGATGGCTCAGGAAAATATTTAGACTATGCAGGAAAATCTATTAATTGGTGATCAAAGTATAAAGTTTAAAGAAGCATCAGACTTTCTTTCTAAACTAGATCCCGACTGGGAGAGTTTAATAAAAAGAAGAGGGAGTTTTAGACTCAAAATAAGTCAAGGTATAGAGCCCTATCAGTCTTTAATAAAGTCAGTTATTTTTCAACAATTACATCCAAAAGCAGGGAAAGCTATTTTTGCACGTTTCTTGCTTATATTTGATAATAAATTTCCAGATGATAAATCTATTTTAGAAAAATCTTCTATTAAAATAAAATCATGCGGATTGTCTCAAAATAAATTATTAACTATTCTTGAAATCGCATCCCAAAGTGCTGATAAAAAATTACCGACGTCAATTGAGATAATCACAATGAAGGATGATGAAATAATTAAATTATTTACAACAATCAAGGGTATTGGGGAATGGACAGTCCAAATGCTTTTAATATTTAATCTGGGTAGGTTGGATATTATTCCCCAAAATGATTTAGCTATTAGAAAAAATTATCAAAAACTTAAAAAATTAACTAAGCCCATTACGCCTAAAGAGATTAAAATCATTTCTAAATCTTGGAAGCCCTATAGATCAATTGCTTCTTGGTATTTGTGGGGGGTTAAATAAAAATCTGCCCACAAAGAAGCTTTTCTTTTGATCAACAAAATTTATTTCTAAATTATGGTAGAAACAGCTTAATTTAATTCAAGTCAACAATTAATGCTCTTTGAACAATTGGGGGAACTATTATTTCTGTTTTATATAAATCATGGTCGATACCAAATGTAATTGGTAAGCCGACTTTTATATTAGCAATCATATTTTTTGTTAGTTCAAAACGCATAAAGTGAACAGCTGAAGTTTTATCTTCAGTTTCACGATCCATATCTTCATTAGCAATTGCGTATACTTTCTCGCTTTCTTCAACCTTAATCCAAATAGATCTCTCTACACCAATTAGCTTTGCTAAAGCCACTTTTCTCTGCTGAACGTTAATATATTCAATCATAAATGTTGCTTTCCAATTCCTGCCTTCAGGAATAAGTGTATTGTACACATCCAACTCTTGTTGAATTCCTTCTGCGTCAAATATTCTTTCGATCCTGAGCATCTCCTGCACTTGGTATTGCATAGTAAGTGCATCTTCAAAATAAAGCACTGCATGATCATTAAAAGCTAAGCGCCTATTTTTCTTATGCTTCATAACTTTTGCTCTAAATTCATTTCTAACTTCTGAATACTTTTCCAAACTAAATAAATTTTTTCTACTTAAAAGCGTCATTGTACATTTCCGTTAATTATTAAATATCGTATGCTTTTCTAAGCAATGACATAGGATGTTCTGGCTCTTTACCATTATTCATAACGTGACCAATGTGATGTCCAGCCATCGCACAATCACTTCCAAAATGATCAGGCTCTGCTTCATTAATTTTTCTTACTACAGGTTTAACAATCTTTACAGAAAAATCATGGCTTTCTTTCTTAACTGCATATGTCCCATCATGACCAGAACACCTTTCAATAATTTCAACCTGAGTATCTGGTATTAATGATAAAGTGTCTTTGGTTTTAGGTCCGATATTTTGGACTCTCTGATGACATGCTGCGTGATATGAAACTTTACCTAAACTTTTTTTAAAATCAGTTAAAAATTTATTCTCTTTATTCCTTAACATTAAATATTCAAATGGATCATAAAATGCATTTTTTACTTTAAGGACATCAGGATCATCAGGAAACATTAAAGGGAGCTCTTGTTTGAACATTAAAACACAAGATGGTATTAGTGCTGTTAGATCCCAGCCTTGGTCAACAAGTTTAGCTAAAATTGGAATATTAACTTCCTTCGCGTCTTCAACTGCTTCAAGATTTCCAAGCTCAAGCTTTGGAATCGCGCAGCAACTTTCTTTTTCAGTAAGCGTTACTAGAATTTTATTATGCTCAAAAACTTTAACTAAATCTTCTCCAGGGCCCGGCTCATTTCGATTCGTAAAACAAGTAGCAAATAAGGCAACTTTTCCAGTTGTCTTTCCTGCTGGGGTTGCAACTAAATCACTCTTATAGTTTTTAAGTCTTTTTCTCAGAGTGTTACTTTCAAATTTTGGTAGCCAAGCTTTTGAATGAATGCCAGCAACTAGCTCTAGCCCTTTTCTTGCGACACTAACTTTATTGATAGCATTAATAGTGGGGGCAATGATTGGAATTCCTGCAAACTTAGCAACGTTGTCAGTGCTAGTTAACACTTTATCTCTAAGCTTAGTATCCCCTTTTTTATATTTAATCGCTTTAGCTCTTAACATTAAATGGGGGAAATCTACATTCCACTCATGAGGTGGAACATAAGGACATTTTGTCATATAACATAAATCGCACATGTAGCATTGGTCTACAACCTTCGTATAATCTGCTTTATCAACACCATCTACCTCCATAGTGCTCGATTCATCTACTAAATCAAATAGCACTGGAAATGATTGGCATAGACTTACGCACCTTCTGCAGCCATGACAAATATCAAAAACTCGTTCTAATTCTTGATTAAGCAACTCCTCACTAAAATAGTCTGGATTTTTCCAATCAATAGGATGTCGAGTAGGTGCTTCTAGGTTGCCTTCTTTTGGGGTATTCATAGATATCTCTAAATAAAAACCCGGGGAGTATCCCCGGGTTTTTATTACATTTCTACCAATTCACCTAATGCTTTTACATAACGATTAGCATGAGATCGCTCAGCTTTAGCAAGCGTTTCAAACCAATCTGCAACCTCATCAAAACCTTCATCTCTAGCAGTTTTTGCCATACCAGGATACATGTCAGTATATTCATGAGTCTCTCCAGCTACAGCAGCTTTGAGATTATTTTCTGTAGTGCCAATAGGGAGGCCTGTCGCAGGATCGCCGCATTCTTCAAGATACTCTAAATGACCATGAGCATGGCCTGTCTCACCTTCTGCAGTAGATCGAAATAAAGCAGCAACATCGTTATAACCTTCTACATCTGCTTTTGCTGCAAAGTATAGATAACGACGATTTGCTTGAGATTCGCCTGAAAAGGCATCTTTTAAATTTTGCTCTGTTTTACTTCCTTTAAGTGCCATTTTTATTACTCCTAATAATAAAAAAATAAAAACTGTCAAATTAAAATTAATTTAACATTTGTACATTAGTTTATCTTTATTGCTTGCCTAAAGAAATAAAAAATAAATAAATTAGATTAAAATCATGATATTTATTAAATCTAAATGTCTGAAATTTCTGTTAAAAAAAATAAATAATAATATTCGCTTATAATAATATGTAATGCTATTTAAATTAATATTAAGAAAAATACTATTTATAAAATATCTTTTTATTGGAGGTGTAAATACAGTTTTTGGTTATGCTATTTATTGGGGGCTTCTTCAATTAGACATTCATTTTGCAATCGCTGCGTTTATTTCTACAGTACTGGGGACTATATTTAATTTTTTCACAATGGGAAGATTAGTATTTAATTCAAAAAACAATAGTAGTTTTTATAAATTTATTTTTGTTTGTGTTTTTCTGTACTTAATATCTACAAGTGGAATTGCTTTTATCCACAATTTTGATATAAGTTATGAACTTGCTGGATTAATATTAATAATTCCACGTGCTGCAATTGGTTTTTTATTAAATAAAAATTGGGTATTTAAAAAATGAAAAAAACAATAACTATACTCACCCCTACATTCAATGAAGCAGATAATATTGATGAGTTATATAGCCGAATCTCAAAAATAACTAAAAAAAATTCTAAATATAATTTCGAACATTTATTTATTGATAATGCATCTAGTGATGGATCTATTGACAAGATAAAACAATTAGCCAAAAAAGATAAAAAAGTTAAGGCTATATTTAATATTAGAAATTTTGGGGCTCCTGCTTCTATGCTCCATGGTTTGAAGCAAGTTCAATCAGATGCTTGTATCCATATAGCTTCGGACCTTCAAGATCCGCCTGAAGTTATTCCTGATTTAATTAAAAAATGGGAAGAAGATTTTAAAATAGTAGTCCTTGTTAAAAAAGAAACGGAAGAGTCAGGATTAATGGCTTTTATGAGAAAACGTTATTATCGGTTTTTAACTTCAATCTCAGAAATGGCTCCAATTGAAGACTCTACTGGAAATGGCTTAATTGACCAAAAAATAATAAAAATTTTAAATACTATTAATGATCCTCTTTTTTTCTTTAGAGGTTTTTTGGTGGAGGTTGGTTATCCGATTGGAAAAGTATATTTCAAGCAACTTCAACGAACAAAAGGAAAGACAAGCAATAGCTTATATGCTCTTTATGATCTTGCTATGTTAGGCATTACTAATCACTCAAAAGTTCCAATAAGACTTCTGTCTGTACTTGGATTTATATTGTCTATTTTAAGCTTTGTTCTTACAATCATCTATTTTCTTTTAAAAATTATTTTTTGGCAAAATTTCGATATTGGCATGGCGCCGTTACTAATTGGTTTATTCTTTTTCGGGTCAATACAAATGTTTTTTCTAGGCTTAATCGGTGAATATATTGGTGTAATCCACAGTAGAGTTCGTGATGTACCATCAATTGTTGAATCAGAACGGATAAACTTTTAAAGGAATTTTATGAGATAATTATTATAAATTTTATATAAAGTTAACTATTAAAAATGTCCAGCACATTAAAAAATTTAATTATTCTTGAAATAGCAAATAACCATATGGGGGATGTGCAGCATGGCATCAATCTAATTGATACTTACTCAAAAATTTGTGACAAATTTCAACATCTTAACTTTGCATTTAAATTTCAATATAGAGATCTTGAAACTTTTATACATAAATCTTTAAAGGGCGACCTTAATAACCATTATGTGAAAAGATTCTCTGAAACTAAATTAACTGAAGATAATTTCAACGTATTAGTTCAGAAAGTTAAAGCTAATGGATTTCAATCTATGGTTACTCCGTTTGATAATAATTCTTTAAAGTTAATACTGAAACAAGACATAGATATTCTTAAAGTGGCTAGCTGTTCTTTTACAGACTGGCCTCTGCTTGAAGATATGATTAAAATTAATAAACCAATAGTAGCTTCAACTGCTGGGGCAACTGAAGCTGACATTGATAATGTAATCTCATTCTTTGAAAATCGAGATAAAGATTTTGCCATTATGCATTGTGTAGCAGAATATCCAACAAAAAATAAAAATCTGAATTTATCCCAGATTGATTATCTTAAAACCCGCTATGCAGATAAGACTATTGGATATTCTACGCATGAAGATCCAGATAATTTTAGTTTTGTGTCAATGGCAGTTGCAAAAGGGGCGAAAATTTTTGAAAAACATGTAGGGCTTCCAACAGATCAATATCCTATTAATAAATATTCCGTTAGTCCCTATCAGTTTGAAAAATGGCTAAATTCGTTATCACTTGCAATCGAAGTGTGCGGCCAAGGAGAAAAAAGGACCCCAACTAATCATTCTGAACAGGATAGTTTAAATTCTTTGAGGAGAGGAATTTTTGCTAAAAAGAAAATTAATAAAGGAGATATTGTATTAAATGAAGACATTTACTTTGCATTTCCCCCAATAAAAGATCAATTTACTGCTAATGATTATTCTAAATATTCATCATTTAAAGCAATGACTGAGATAAATATAGATGAAGCAGTTACAAAAGATAATTCATCTATTACCCATCAAAGGTTGGTATTAGAAAAAATTACTAAGCAAGTTAATAAATTAATTAATGCTGCTGAAATACACCTTCCCTCTTCGATCCAAATGGAAATATCACATCATTATGGTCTAGAAAAATTTAATCAATTTGGTATGGTCATTTTTACGTTAATTAATCGCACATATTGTAAAAAATTATTAATCTCTCTGCCTGGTCAGATTCACCCAGCCCAATATCATAAGAAAAAAGAAGAGTCATTTATGCTGGTATATGGAGACCTCACCCTGACTATTAATGATAAAGATATTAAAATGGAATTGGGTCAGATTATTACAATTGAAAAAGGAGTAACACATAAATTCTCAAGCAAAACTGGATCTATTGTTGAAGAAATATCCGATACTCATACTACCCAAGACTCGTACTATATTGATGATAAAATAACTCAAAATAAAAATAGGAAAACTATTATAAATTTCTACAAAAATTTATAATAGTTTATTAAAGTCTTTATGCAAAAAATTCGGGTTGCAGATTATGTTGCATCATTTATAAAAAAAATCGGCGTAGATTGTGTTTTTATGGTTCCTGGTGGTGGAGCTATGTTTTTAAATGATGCTATTCAATGTAAAAAAGGTTTAGATTTTGTTGCAAACCATAACGAACAAGCCTCGTCAATTTCTGCTGAAGCATATTCTAGGGTAACTGAAAATATTGGAGTAGCAATTGTCACCGCTGGTCCAGGATCAACTAATGCGATAACCGGCGTAGCTGGTGCATGGATTGAGTCTGTACCATTAATGATTATTTCTGGCCAAGTTAAAACATCAGACTTGAAAGGCAAATCTGGCGTTAGGCAAATGGGGCCACAAGAGGTAGATATAGTCTCAATAGTAAAGCCCATCACCAAGTACGCTGTAACTGTTAAAAATCCAAAAAAAATTAGATCGGAGCTTGAAAAAGCATATCACTTAGCAACATCAGGACGTAAAGGCCCTGTTTGGATTGATATACCTCTTGATATACAAGCAGCACCAATCAGTCCAAGTAAGCTTCTTGGGTTTAAGATATTAACCAATAAAAAAAATTCTGCTAGATTGTTTAATAAATATGATGAGATTATTAAATTAATTAACTCATCAGAAAGACCAATTATATTAGCTGGTCATGGTATTCGATTGTCTAAAGCATCTAAAGATTTCACATCAATGTGCAGAATGCTAAAAATACCTATTGTGACAACTTGGAATGCAATGGATCTACTACCAAATTCAAGTAGATTAAATATTGGAAAACCAGGAACTGTAGCACTTAGAGCACCTAATTTTGCAATTCAGAACTCTGACTTATTGATATCAATAGGAGCGAGACTAGATAATGTTGTTACCGCATATAACCCTCAAAATTTTGCTAAAAATGCTAAAAAAATAATTGTAGATATTGATTTAAATGAATTAAATAAATTTAAAATGAAAGTTTATTTTAAGATTAATTTAGATGCAAAGGTGTTTCTAGAAAATCTAAATAGTAAGACGGCTAAGTATAAAATAAAAAAATTTTCTGATTGGATAAATAAATGTAATGACTGGAAAAAGAGATATTCAATTAATGATGGAGGAAAATTTAGTCGAAATAAAAAAATTAGCCATCTTCAATTAGTAGATACGTTATCAGATTGCCTGCCAAAGAATTCTTTAATTGTTACAGGAAGTTCAGGCTTAGCTATTGAGTCTTTTTATATGGCATTCAGAAATAAACCGGGGCAGAGAGTTTTTTTAACATCAGGATTAGGTGCTATGGGGTATGGAATTCCTGCATTAATTGGCGCATTAAATTCATATAAATATAAAGAAGTAATATGTATTGAAAGCGATGGCAGTTTCTTGATGAACCTTCAAGAAATTTTAACGTTAAAAATTTCTAAGAAGCCGTTTAAATTATTTATTCTTAATAATAATGGTTACGCGTCAATCAGGAATACTCAAAAAAATTATTTTAAAGGAAGATATATCGCCACTGGCCCAGAATCAGACTTATTTTTACCTGATATATGTAAACTATTTGATTCAATTGGTATTAATACTATTAAAGTAAAAAATATAGATGGCTTAATTGATGGTGTAAACAAGGTTCTAAGAAGTAAAAAATCAATCGTTTGCGATATTTTATTAAGAGAAGATGAAACATTATGGCCAAAATCTGCAGCAATTCCTCAAAAAAATGGCTCAATGTTATCGATGCCCCTGGAAGATATGTCACCGCTACTATCTAGAGAGCAACTTAAAGCAGAGATGATATACCCTTTAAGCGAAGCTTCTAAGAAAATAAAAGATTAGATGGTTACCAATTTAAAATGTAGAGCATGTAAAGGTCAATTATTTGAACAACCCCTTTTGGTTTATAAGAACTCTCCTATATCAGCACAAAATTTTCATAATGACCCTGATCAGAAAAATAATAATATTAGCCTTGATATATACCAATGTACAAAATGTAACCTAGTACAGCATATATTACCTCCTGTTTCATATTATAAAGAAGTAGTTCGTGCAGTATCTGTTTCAAAAGAGATGGAAGAATTTAGAATCCAACAATTTAAGGAATGGGTAGAGTTGAATAAGCTAATTAATAAAAAATATATTGAAATTGGTTGTGGAGGGGGAGATTACCTAGAAATTATGAGAAAAATTGGTATTAAAGAAGTATTTGGTTTGGAATACTCCGATAAAAATTTAGCTTCGTGTAAAGCAAAAAATTTAGATGTGAGTAAGGGTTATTTAGAAAATAATTTAAAAATCCAAGCTCAACATCAACATAGCTATGACGCATTTGGTATCTTTAGCTTTATGGAGCATTGGCCTAACCCATGTGAAGCATTAGGTATTTTATGGGATTTGTTAGCAGAAGAAGCATATGGAGTAATTGAAGTACCTAACTTTGAAATGATTCAAAAAAAAGGACTTTATACAGAATTTATTACTGACCATATTTTCTATTTT
>Ga0115000_10004877_pt1 | contig 10876 bp, 4 predicted proteins | sample ArcticOcean_MG_C_6_FD_89690 | JGI IMG/M metagenome (GOLD analysis project Ga0115000, IMG submission 89690) | Marine microbial communities from western Arctic Ocean - ArcticOcean_MG_CB8_128 | ecosystem: Environmental > Aquatic > Marine > Oceanic | place: Arctic Ocean: Canada Basin | collected... | reverse complement strand
TTTTCAAGCATTTCAATCATTTCTTCAAGATAATCATTCCATTTTTTCGATGATGGCATATCAACATATTTGTTTACATAACCATCAAAGAAAGTTTGGTTTGTTCCCCCCGACATCCATTTGGCCATTGTGCGTGTAAATCCATTAATATCTTTTTCTGTGCCATCATTCATATCTGTCATTTCATCGTAAATGTCGTCAATGTGTTTTACAATACTCCTGTTTTCAAAATACACTCGCTTCATTGTTTTTTTGACATCATTTGCAAAATTTTTTTCATCTGTGAATCCTTTGTTTTCGTATTTGTTGATTTTTGCATCGAGTCGTTCAATTTGTGCATCTTTGTCAATCTGGTGCATGCGCCATGTCTTTTGAATCTTTGTTGCCATCATGGACTTCTCGAGATTGCGAATGATGGCGATTTTCTTGGAGTAGGTTACAAAGTTGGTCATTTTGTTTGAAAGTTTTAGGCGGTATGCTGTATTCTTTTTATAATACTACAAAAAATATTAAAAATTTCAAATTACATGGGAAAACAGATAAAAAAATTATTATGTTTATTATGTTTTTTTTTAAGGTTTTGTTATATCATCTGAATCACATTGTGGGATTAGTTGTGGGATACTTTATGCTTTTTATCATGTATTTTGTATCCTTTCAAAATAGTTTCATATTTTGCACGTATTGATGCTCGAGGATCTTTTAGTATTTTCCAATGAGTATGTGAAATGCTTTGGACTCGGTTATAAAGTATGCTACGGTCTTTTTTGCAAAACTTCTCTAAGTCTTGTTTTGTTTTGATGCTTTCTGTTTCCAGAATCTGTACCAATGCTTTGTTAATATCAATATCCTTTTTGTTATGATGGTATATAGCAACAAACTCATCAAAGTTTTCGGTTATACCCATGATTATGAGAGTTTATAAGTGTTGGTTGAAGTTGATAGAATTCTACAAGTTTTTAAGATACTACAAAAAATATTAAAAATTTCAAATTACAATTGGAAAACAGGTGGAAAAGCATGGAAAACAGAATAAAAAAATAATATTATTTTATCTTTTATAGTATATATGTCTTCTTCTAGTAAAAAAACATTAAATAAATATACACCTATTCCTAAAAGTAAAGACTATGAAATAAATACACCAAATTTAAGTAGTTATGTAATAAATACGCCAAATTGTGATTTAAAACGATTAGAAATTAAACAAAAAGAAATACAAGATAAAATAAATACTATAAATAAAATTAAAAAAAGATGTAAAAGCAGATATGTAAAAGAAGAATATAAAGGACGTATTACACTAAGAGAACTTCTTAAAATTATAAAAAGAGAGAATAAAGAAAAGGTTCAAGATTTTTTAGAATTATTTGCAGTTTTAAATGAAGGTAAAACAACTGTAAATACTGTTTATGAAGCTTTATGGATACTTGTTTTTTTATATAGATTAGATGATTTAGATAATACAACTAATAGGATATTTTACAAGAGCATAGAAAATCCCGAACCTTTAAAATATAGACAAATATTAGATGGCAAAGTCAATGAAGGCAATAAGGGTGGTATAGCAGATATTTATTTTAAAATAAACAGTACAGATGATAAACCCGACGATAAACCAGACAATGAATTTAATTGTGGCGATGAAATGATAAAATATCCATACTGTACATCAAAATCTACGCAAGAGTATGATAGATATATGTGTTCGGTAAAATATTTTCAAATAGAAAAAGATGTGGGTAGTTATGATGTTGATAAAATAAGAACAGAAGCTCAAAATATTAAATCAAATATATTATTATTAGTAAATGACAAGGAAACAGTTATAAAAAAATATGAAAGGACGGGTAAATACGTCGCACAATTAGTAACTGGTATATATGGTATTAATGATCTCCAAAAATATTATAAAAGATTATTAGAAAAATTGAAAAACAAAGAAATTAACCCAAGTGTAGATGATATTACAAGTAATATGAAAATATTGTACCCTAGATTACACCAAAAATACTTTATAAATTATACATTCGAACAAATAAATAAAAAATCAAAAAATTTTATTTGGGGTGCTGTCCCTAGAAGTGGTAAATCTTATATGATTGGAGGATTGATAAGCAAATATAAACCTAAATATGTATTATTATTTTTAGGTGCAATTACAGAAACGAAGGAACAATTTATAAATGATTTATTTTTAAAATATGATGATTTTATAGATTATGAAATATATGATTTACAAACCAAAAAAAAATATAATGAAGGCAAAGAAAAAAAAATAGTATTATATAGTCAAGAATGGGCAAGATTACGTATTAAAGACGAAATACCAGAAGATATAACAAATATTTTAAAAGATGAAAATAAATTAATATTTTTCGATGAAATACATCAAGGTTCTGGGGGCGAAAAACAAGGGGATATTTTAAATGAATTTGTTTTTAAAATGCCATATAAAGCATTTATAATGGTTACAGCAACATTTGCAAAACCGTATTTAAGATATATGAATAAATCAGATATACCAATTAAGATAGTTAATTGGTCATATGAAAATATACAATATATGAAAAAAATAAAAGATAATGAAGATGTAGAATATATATTAGATAAAATAAAAGTAGAAGATGATGGATTATTAAAATCTAAAATATTCAAAAAACTTATAGATGAATATATTGAATATGGTGGCACATATAAAGAATTATCTGATGATTATTCGATATATCCAAATTTAGTTGTTATTAATATAGACAAAAATATATCAACCGAAAATAAATTATGGTATAACAATAATTTAGATATTGATGGTATTTTTAAACCATTAATGAAAAATAAACATGATAAAGGACCAATAAAATCTTTGTTAAACTATATATTTACAGATATATATCGTAATATATTATATAAACAAGGTATACGTGTAGGGGCAGATATACATACACAGCTATGGTTTTTACCAACTGTATTAAAAAATGATAAATGCGAAGAAGGAAAACCATTTGCTTACATGTGTAAACATATTGTAGAAAGTATGATGGATATGAAAGAGTTTAGAGATCATTTTTGTGTAATTATATTACATAAAGTTGGTTTCGATAAAACTAAAATAGATTTTATATCATCAAAAGAAGTTAAATGGAATGATGCAAGCGTAACTAATACAAATAAATATGGTTGTGTATCTACTATATGTAGCGAACATAAGATGGGTGTTAAAAATTGTATTTTGGCACAAGAAGCATGTGCAAAAGAACATGGGAAAAGTGTTATTATATTAACTGGAAAAATGATAAGATTGGGAATTAGTTTACCCTGTGTTGATGTAGCATTACATTTTGATCCCATATCATCGGTTGATACTATATATCAAAGTATGTTTAGAGTATTAACTGAAAGGATTGGTAAATACAAGGGTATATTTATAGATATGAATCATGAACGGAATGTAAATTTTATGTATGATTTATATAATTATCAAAATCAAGGTAAAGTAAAAAAAAGTATAGATAAACAAATGAATGATTTCAATGATTTTTTGATATTATATGATTTAGATGGACTAAGTAATCATAAGAATGATAATTATAAAAATATGTATGACAAGCTATTGGAAAAATTTTCATTAAATAATAAAACTGATTTTGTTAATAAACTTAAAATAAATAAACTACAAGATATATTTAAAGATAAAAATAATAAAAAATATATTGAACAATTTTATTTAATATTATCTAAATATAATATTGAATATGTAAAAAAATCAAAAGGAAAAGAATTAAATATTAAATATAAAGAAAATAAAGTTAAATTATTTATAAATAATTACATTACATTATTTATATTATTTAATGAAGAAAATATTAAAAATATAGAAGTCGAAAATATAAAAGAAAAATTAGATAATTTCATAAATGAAAAGATAACAAATATATCATTATTATGTAAAAGTAATTTTGAAAATAAAGATGTATTAAATTGTCATTTATTAAATTTAATTTTAGAAAATACAAATAAAAGTGAGAAAGAAATAAATAAAAAATTTTATGATTTTAAAAACGATATTAAAAAAATATTTAATAATCTTACAGAAAATACTCAATTTTTAAATATATATGATATTAGCATATTGATGATAAATGAAATGAATGATAGTTTAGAGAGCATGAAAACAAATCATTGCATAAAATCAAATGTTTTAGAAATTATTAGAGATAGATTGACTGTTAGAAGGGAAGAAAAGAATTTATATGGTGAAGTATTTACACCTATCGAGTTAGTTTGTGAGATGTTAGATAAAATACCGGATGAAGTATGGAAAAATCCAGAATTAAAATGGTTAGATCCAGCAAATGGTATAGGCAATTTTCCAGTGGTTGTTTATTATAAATTAATGGAAAGTTTAAAAGATAAGATACCCGGTGATACTCAAAGATCAAGACATATAATAGAAGATATGCTTTACATGGTTGAATTAAATCCCGTGAATTCAAAAGTGTGTGAAAAAATATTTAATATGATTGATCCAAAATCTAAACCAAATATTATTACTAAAAGTTTTCTTGATTTTTCGCCCAAAGATTTTATTGGAAAAAATATTGATAAATTTGATGTCGTTTTTGGGAATCCACCATTCCAAAAAAAAAATAATAAAGGCATATCAATACATGGTTCTGGGAATTTATGGACAACATTTATTAGTAAATCATTTGTAATATTAAATAATGGAGGTTATTTAGTATTTATTACACCATCAAGTTGGATGGGGGGTAATGTTAAAGAATATAAAGAAATGATTCATAAACAATTTATATATTTGAATATAAATGAATGTAAAAAATATTTTAAAAATATAAATTCTGAATTTTCATATTATATAATTAAAAATGATATTATCAAACATGATACTAAAATAATATGTCAATATAATAAAAATATATATTCATCTAGATTATTTTTAAATGATAATATGAAAATATTGCCAAAATTAATTAATAAAGAAAGTATATCAATATTAAATAAAGTATTAAATTGGGATAATAAAAAAATATTTATAAGAAAAGATAATATTAAGAGACCAGCATCTAATCCATTACCAGAAAATAAAACAGAAGAATATAAATATCCAGTTATTACATTTATTAAAAAAGATACAGGATTACCTGATATTAGATATTTCAATAAAAAATTACCTACGCAAGATATTAAAAAAATTTTACTTTTTAGATCTGGTTATTTAAATCCTACATATGATGATGGAAATAATGGAGTTGGTGATAATATATTATATTATGAAGTTAAATCTAAAGCAGAAGGTTTATATTTGATAAAATTATATAATTCAAAACTATATAGATTTATATATAGTATATTAAAATATTCTAGTTATAATAATCAAAATGTTGCAGATTATTGTTTTAATCTAGATGTAGATATTAATAATATATATAAATATTTTGATCTTACAAATGATGAAATAAAATTAATTGAATCTATAATAAATGATGATATATTAATTAAAAATGAAAAAGATAAAACAGCATCGATACCTAAGGATTTTTTCAAAACCCCTAAAAATAAAAAAACGGTTAAAAAATAATTACATTTAAATTTGAATTTAACATTTAATTAGTTAAAATTAAATACTTAAAAATAAAATAATATATATTATTATAACTAATAATATGCCATCAAAAACAGAAACAACATATACTTGCTCAATTTGTAAAATGATTGATGAAAATACAAGTGGAACAGGACCATGTCAATTAAGTCACATTAATAACCATCATAAATCAAGTATTCACAAAAAGAATTGTGAAATCACTCGATTAAATTTACGAATGAAAACAATGGATGATATTTTAATTGATTATCCGGAATATTTAGACGATACAAATAAATTTGAAAATCAAAATAAATTAATTGAACAAATTATAAAAGAACGATCAATTGTTAAAACAGTTATAGATAAAGTACAACAAAAAGAAGAAAATACAATGGAATGTCAAAAATACAAACCATCAAATGAAGTTGTTTGGGAATTATCGACTAATGATAATGACAATTCAAAATATAAAGAACAATTTAGTAAATTACAAAAAATTATTGATAATGTTCACAATTTTATGTTTTCGAATAATCAGATTAATGGTATTACTGCTATGAGAGATATGATGAAAGTATTACCTATGATTATACTAAAAGATTATTTTGCTTCAGAAGAATTTTGTGAAGAAATTAATAAATTAAATTTATCTAAAAAAAATAAAGAATTATATAAAAAATTTGTATCGGATATTAAAACAATTATTAAAGAAGATAATCCATTAAATAAATTTAAATTATTCATTCAAAATTGTATTAGTAAAATTCTTCCTGATATTTTTAAAGAAGGAGATGGAACATTTGAATTTAACAAAAGTGGTAAAGGAGATAAAACATTTATTTATATGATTCAAGAATTTAGTAATCTAAAAGTTGATAAGGATTTTAAAGATGGTTTTGCTTGTTCGTGCGGTGATATCCATGAATTATTCAGAAAATATGCTGGTAAAAAGGAGGCAAAAGATTTTGGTGGATTTAATACTCCAAGACATGCATTAAATATGATTTATGAGTTTGATTCAATCAAGCAGTTAATCAATGAAAGAATGTCAGATGATACAAGTATTTTTGATCCTACTATGGGAACTGCTGGATTTTTGACAAGATTTTTCAATCTATTTACTATGAATGCTGAGAATATTTATGGATGTGAATTATCACCAGATACAATCAAATTTGCCTTTGTAAGTTTATATTTAACATCTGGAAAGATTCTTAAAAATCTAGAAAGTTGTAATAGTTTGAGTGAAAGTGATAATATCTTTAAGAAACATATTATTGGTTTAGCGAATCCACCATTTGGAACATCTATTAAATATAAAAAATATACAACCGGTAAAGGATCAAGTAAGCAAACATTTGATGGAGAAATCGAAACATTTGTTAAATTCCATACTGAAAAAGAATATGATTCTGAAGAAGACAAAAAAGAAGACGAAGAAAAATATAAAAATTTATTCAAAGAAATTTATCCAATTGAAACTAATAATGGAGCATGTTTATTTACCCAACATTTCGTCTATAAACTTGAAGATAATGGATTAGGTATTATTATTTTACCAGATGGAGAAATATTTGATGGCAATTCACAATGGTCTAAGACTTTTAGAAAATGGTTATTAACTAATGTTAATCTTAAAATGATTATTAAAATGCCACAAGGAACATTTGAACACGCAGGAGTTAAAACAAATGTTCTTGTATTTGCTAAAAATGGTAAAACCGAAAATATCCAATACCTTGATACAACCAAAGAATGTAATGTTATCAAGGAATTATTTACAATTACTGAAGAAGATTTAAAATCAACGAATTATTCACTTGATATATCTGATTATCTAGTTGAAGAAGAAACTAATTTTGAAGTCCCAATGGTTAAATTGGGTGATATTTGTGAATTTAAATTTGGTAAAAATATACCTAAGAGAGACCGAGTAGTTAAAACAGATAATAATTATCCATATTATGGTTCTAATGGTATTAGTGGTTATACAAATAATTATACTTTTGAAGGAAAAAATATGTTACTAGGTGATCAAGGTTCACAATGGTTTAACAGTCTTCAATTAACAGATACTGAAGAAAAATATAATATTAGCAATCATACAATAAATATCACAGTAAATGATGGTATTAATTTTGATTATGTATATTATATACTAAAATCATTAGATTTAAAAAAATTTAATAAAGATTCTGCTATGATTCCTGAGATAAATTTTGATAGATTTAAGAATTTTAAAATCCCTCTACCATCTATTGAAATTCAAGAAAAGATTGTTGAAGAATTGTCTATAATTGAAACCAATATTAAATCTATTGAAACTCGTATTAAACAACTCAAAATAGAAAAAGAAAGATTTAAAAAATATAGTCGTAAATCAGAAATTAAAGAATTACTCAAAGATGCAGAAATTAAGAAATTGGGTGATGTACTAATATTGAATGGAAATGGAAAAACAAATTCTGGAGATATTACAAATACTGGCGAATATCCATTTTATAAAGCATCATTTAATAATCCTAGTGGAACACATAATAATTACAATTTTGATGGTGATGAATATTTATTAATTGTTAAATCAGGCGGTTCATCTGCGAAACCATTAAGTTATAATTATGGAATTGGTAAAGTATTTTTGGTAAATGGAAAATGTGCTGCCAATATTGCAGTATTTCAATTAATACCAAAAATAGATATTAATATAAATTATTATTATTATTTATTACTATCTGAACAGTTGAAAATACAAAAAATGGCCAAATATGCTACAAATAATGGAAATATTGATATGAAAGAATTAATGAATATGAAAATTCTAATCCCATCACCAGAAATACAAGAACAATGTATTCAAATTTATAAAGAAAAGGAAAGTTTTATTAATTCAATTGATGATAAAATTGAATCAGAAAAAAATTATATTAATGATCTTAAAAATTTAACAAAAGACATTATTCATTCATACTGTTAATTAAATACTAAATATTCACTTTGATTACCTCCATAAAATGACCATAGACATATGCTGGGAATTTTAGTATCAATTCCATTTAATATATCTAATATTTCATCATGATCTTCTATCTCATCTAATTCTGCATTAGATTCCATAATATTTTTTATCTTTTCAATACATTCAATTTTATTATAATAATTGTGTTTACAATATGTATCACACCAATTAAACCCATTTGGAATAATATCTGGTAATATTAAAGGATATTTATCTTTGTATTCGTAATATTGTGGGTTGCTATGTATATTATTATTCTTACAATATATCATCATTTTTTTTGTATTCCAATCAATTTTTTTTAATTTAATTGCTTCTAAAATTTTTGATTTAATTACTTTTTCACCATCATATTCGTTATTACTATTTTTTGTTTTATTTTTTTTATCAGTTGATCTCTTAAATTTAAAATCTTTCCATTCCAAACCAATGTCATATTGTAAATATTGCATAACACTTATTATACTATCATAATTATCAACTTCATCTTCGTCGATATAATTTGGTATCATTAAATATAGTTGTTTTAGTAGATTTGTACCATTTTCTCCCAATTTATCTGGGCGCAATCCACGTCCAATAGATTGAATTAAATCCGCCAAGCTCATTTTTTTATCGGTTAAAGATATATAATCAATTTTTGAAAAATCATACCCCATATCACATTTTTTAACAACATAAGCTATACTGTTAATAATTTCTTCATATTTTTCAAAATCTTTATAATCGTAATTCAATCTTATATTTTTATATCTTCCATCATTTAAAATATCTTTTGTTAAACTTATTAGTAAATATGGTTTAATATCTGTAAGACCTTCCTTATAATATTCATAATGTTTGTAAAACATATTAAAAGCATTAATACAGTTATTATGAAAACTTAAACCCCAATTTCTTTTATATTCTTTAAAATCATTTAATATCGTATTACAATAATCTACATTATATTCTTTTACATCGAATATGTATGGTATAATCGGACATAAATATTTTAATTCTATTAAATCTTTAACATTTATATGTTTTAATAATTTTCCAAATATATTTTCATTTTCTTCAACTATTTTTGCATTGGGTGATGCTGAAGAAAACAATCTATATTTTATATTTTCTGATGTTAATATATATTTTTGAGGATCTGTTAATTCTGTATTTGTCCAATTTTCAACCATCCAATGTGCTTCATCAAACCATATAAATACATCTCCCATATCATATTTCGTTAAATATTCATAAATTTTTTCATATGATTGAATACACGCAACTATAATATTTTTCCCCTTTTTATAAAAACTGTTAAAACATTTACCAGAATTATTATCATAGACATTATAACTTTCTCCTAATATAGATAAATATTTTTTCTTAATATTTTGTTTATTAATATTTTTTCGAGGTGTAAATATCACAATTGTATCTGGTAATATCTTTTTTAAAATATTAAATACAATCACAGATTTCCCGCCACCTGTTGCTAATTCTAGATAAAATTTAAATAGTGTCATTAAAACATTGTAACCAATTTCAAATATTTCCGTTTGATATTGTCTTTTATTAAATGTCACCTCAACTACATCTATATTTACAGGTGGGTCGGGTGGAGTCATCGGTGGACTCATGGGTGGTTCTGGTGGACTCATGGGTGGTGAATCCGTTTTTGTTGGTGGTGGTGTATTTTTAATATCTACTAATTCATATTTAATATCTAGTTTATCCATAACATCTTCGATTTTATCAATTATACATTCATTGAAATATTCTGTTCCACCAGAACCTTTATAATTGTATCTTTCAAAATATAATTTAAGTTTGTCCTCAGCATTAACATCATCTACTGAATATATTTTAATAAATTCTCCTTTATCTGGTTCATATGTTGTATATTGAAAATCACGATCATTCGGATTCACAGTTTTCCCAAGTTTGACAATTTTCTTACTTATACACCATTCATTTATACGTATATAAATATATGTTTGTAGTATAAGTTGAAACATACATAGTTTATATTATTAATTATTTAAATATTTAAGTAATTTCAAATTTTAAAAAAAACAATAAATTATTCTAATCGATTTTTAATTTCGTGTATGTCTTCTTTCATATAGGATATATCATTTCTCAAAATGCTTAAATCATTATGTATATCATTTATAATATTATGATTTAATTCAACCTTTTTTTCTTGGGCATATACTTTTAGATCTAAAACATCTAATTTTTCGGCATGCTGTCCCATTTTAAAGATT
>Ga0115000_10004876_pt1 | contig 10877 bp, 28 predicted proteins | sample ArcticOcean_MG_C_6_FD_89690 | JGI IMG/M metagenome (GOLD analysis project Ga0115000, IMG submission 89690) | Marine microbial communities from western Arctic Ocean - ArcticOcean_MG_CB8_128 | ecosystem: Environmental > Aquatic > Marine > Oceanic | place: Arctic Ocean: Canada Basin | collected... | reverse complement strand
TACTTACTTGTAAAAGTAAAGAAGAAATATATAAACTTGATAAAAATAGTAAAAACATAATAAGTATAGAAAAAATATGAAAAATCTAACTAAAAAACAACTACTCTTTCTGAGTAAAGTATATGAGTTAAATGATATTACCAATGTAATGGGTCATATTAAGGATATGGTTGAGAAAAAATATTATTGGTACTGTATAGAACAGTTTGAAGAGTACTATAATAATAATAATTAAAATATGAAAAAACATAAATTAAATTTTGATATAATAGATATAACCCCCATTTTACTAACCTTTGAAAATTTTGGGTTAAAAATAACTGGGTATTATGAAGTAGATAATAGAAAGGTTGTTGAATTTGAAGGAACTTATGACCAACTAAAAAATTGGTATGAAGAATATTACAATACAGGAGAAAGTTTTAAAGACTACTTTGATGAATTTCATTTCAAAGTCATACGTACTAAAAACGATTAACTTAAGATAATATAATAAATAAATAACTATGAGAGAACTAACATTAAAAGAATTAACATTTTTAACCAAAGTATATGAGTTAAATGATATTACCAATGTAATGGGTCATGTTGAAGAAATGGTTGACAACCAAGAAGACTATTTATATTGTGTAGAACAGTGGGAAGACTATTACTTTAATAACTAAAATAAATAAAATGACACAACCAGAATTTTTAGACGTGTGTTCACGTCATGGAGTAGGGCAATGGATAGTAATGGATGATTTACTATTGAATGGTAAACAACACCCACACGATTTAACAATTGAAGACTTAAATGAATTTATGTGGAATACGTATTAAATACGATAACAATAAGATAATATATATGTAACTAAAATAAATAACAATGAATGGAAATTTTATAAATAAACAAATACTACTAGACCTAATCGAAAGAACAGATTTCGAAGTGAGAACCAATATGGTACATGACCATCATGAAATCATGACTAAATGGATGACAACTGTTGAGAATGACTCAATATGGAATTCTGGATTTATTGCCGGAATGAATTTTATAAGAAGAGAATTAACTAATAAAAAAGAAAAATGATTTTAACAATACTAAATTTTATGGACAGTAAAGTATATCAAAAAGATATGACTGAAGAACCAGACTGGAACGAAGACTGGAAAAACGTAAACTATCAAGACTACATAATTGAATATGGATTTAGTCTGGATAATATAGAATGGATGGCGAGAAACGCCGATGAAGGAGTAACACCGATCGAAAACCATGGATAAAGAACTTATACAAATAGAGAAGACTGAACTAATTGAAACATTAGGTAAGTTATTAAATGATTTTCAAGTTGATGACTATAGAAATCATGAGGGCACAATACAAAATGCTATACATACTATGATTGATGACACAGTACAACGATCGATTAATAGTATTGGAGATGAGTTATTGTCCAAATATAACCTTGGACATTATAAAGATATTACGTAACAAATACGACAATAGATGGATAATATAAATGCAATTATATGGAAAGACAAAACCATAACATATAAAATAAATAATAAAATAATAACAACTAAAATAAATAACAATGACAAAACAAAAAGAAAACCCTTATAAATTTTGGACCGTTGAATTAAATATCGGACAAAAAAGAAACATGGGCAAGCTTAAACATTCTAAATCATCTGGATATAGATATGATTTCTGGAATTTAAAAGATGTACATGACAGAGTAGTTAAAAGATTTGATGCTGGCTCTGGTAATACCGTAAAAGCTATGTTTCAATTTAACAGTACTTACAAAGACGAACCTGAAACTTCATTTTATATGCAAATTCAATGGTTAGGCGATGTTGAAACTTTTAAAGAAAAATCAGGATTACAAGGTGAATATATGGCTTATGCTGATCGCAAAATACTTGAAGATAAATTGTTAATACTATGTATGGAACTTGAGCAAGAATGTATTGCTTACAACATAAAAGAATGGACATCAACAACATTTTATCCAACAGGTAAACAAGATTTAATATATCACCCAAATTATACTGAAGAACAAATGATATTTGAAGACGAATATTTTTATACATTCGAACCAAATAAATTAAGCGAAACTACTACGCACGTAACAAATACGGAAACAGTAGGATAATATAAATGTAAAACAATTAAATAAATAATTATGACTAAATATGCAAAACAATATGATAATAAATTGCTTGGAGGTATACTAGACCACATGGCAAATGAACTAAAATCTGAATTCGGTTTTAGTACTCTTGACAATGATGATACATTAGATATCATTTCACTCTTTGTAGATAACCCAGATAAATATGAAACTGCTTATCTACATTCAATTGAAACTACAGATACAGAAGTTGTATCAAGTAAAGAAAAGTCTAACGTAGAGATATTACAAGATCTTTCAAAATATACTAGGTACGATGGATGAAGCTAAATACAGATACTGGTCCTCAGTATATACAGACTATTTAATAGGTGACATATCAGATGAATTAGTTGAAGAGTATGAAGGGAAGAAAAATGTTACTGATGAATTCACAGTTGATGAGGACTACGTTATGCAATTGATCGAATACTGGATTGATAACTATACTATGGGTAATCATAAGTGTAAAGAGATTATTGATAATCTTAGCTATGATATATTTGAAGAAGATGATGAGTATGGTGTAAGACCTGATGGCTGGAAACAAGCTGGAGTATGGGCACTCGATCATGCTATACATAACGACGATAATATACAAGCTATATATAAAATGACTAATGAGAAACTACAAGAGCTATGGAAAAAGTAAATCCTGAAAATATGGGAGGTGACAATTGGAGTGTAACAAAGCACCCATTACATGAGGGCAAATATATTGCAAGACATATAAATTTGTGGGGTAGTGAAGCTCATACAGTAGACTCATTAATTGAAGCTATAGAGATAATAGATAAGTTTAAAAACCAAGAAGATTGGATTTTACAAAAGCGTGAAGAGTTCGGTGATTATATGTGGAGAAATGATGACTTCAGAAAAGATATAACCAAAGGCACGTAACAAATACGATAATAAATAGATAATATAATAAACAAAGCAACATGAGAAAAGTTAAATACGATTTTATAACAGTAGACTCGCAGGCTATACAGTCTATGAGATACTACAAAGACCAAAGAAATTTATTAGTTAAATTTCAAAACGATACAAATTATTTGTATAAAGATATTCCAGTTAAAATGTTTCAAAAGCTAAGAAACAGTTACTCGATCGGTAAATTCTTTAACAAACATATTAAGAATAACTTTATTTTAGGTTAGTTATTTATTTTAGATGAGCGGGATTTTGTCAGGCGGTTTGATTACAAAACGGTGCAATAAAAAGGTAATGCCTGAAGCACCCACATCCTGCTCTAATAATATAAGGTGGCTACGGCTATAAAGACGAAACGGTATTGCACGGCAAAGTCGTCGTCCGCCTAAATACAGCGACGTGGAGAAGTGGTATCTCGTTGGGCTCATAACCCAAAGGTCATAGGTTCGAATCCTATCGTCGCAACTAAATTATAAATTATGATGATGTTTTTAAATACAAATGGAAGAAAAGGTATAAGTTCATTTAACTTAAACTTTGAATTTACTGATGAGCAAATTAAATTGTTACAGACGTATGGAGACCAGATAACCGCTATATACTATAGTGAAAAGAATAACAAAGGTAAGCTTAAAATTCAAGCAACTGAACAACCAATATAATATGAAATTTAAATTAGCAACTGATGGAGATCTTATTATATATAATTTACATAATCAAGACAATAATACTAACCTTAATGATAATTGGAATATGGAATCACTCATGATATATCAAGAGCAAAGAATACAAGCAATGGAAAACCATATTAAAATGCTTGAAGATGAATGCAAAGCACTATACGATCAAATAGATAACTGTAATGGTCAATGCAAAGAAACAATAATTGATTAGGTACGTAACAAATACGAATAACCTTAGATAATAATAACCTATGAAACTAACAATACTAAATTTTACAACTGGACATATACATGTACATAATGTAGCAAGCCACAGCGAAGTTAAAAAATATGTTGATAATCAAAGTCCACATAAAACATGGATGTTATCAAATGATAAAGAATTTAAAATAATAAACCACTAATGAATATATTTTACTTACACCCAGACCCAGTAAAAGCTGCTGAATATCATTACAACAGACATGTTGTTAAGATGCCGTTGGAGGCTGCCCAAATGCTTTGTACTGCACATCATGTGATCGGAGAAGATTATGAGTATGATACTAGTTATGTTCCTTACAAAAAAGCACATGTGAACCACCCCTCTACTATATGGGTCCGTTCCGGCTTAGACAATTACAATTGGACATATCAGTACATGATGGCTCTGGGTGATGAGTATACTAACAGATACGGTAGAACGCATCTAACTATTGAAAAGTGTAGAGACGTGCTATACATGCCGCCTTTATATATTGACAATACTGGTTTCACACAACCACCTCAATGTATGCCTGATGAATACAAAGTTGAAGGTCATTCATGCAAAGCATATTGGAATTACTATATTAATGATAAAAAACAAGTAACAATAAAAGATGAGCAACCGCATTTACAAACACCTAGTTTCTTATAACGTATTCGGTATAAGAGATAAGATTAAAAAAGAACAACAAAGTAATAAACCACATCCTAGAAAAAATGTTAAACACCCTAAAAAGTAAAAGAGATTTGTATTACAGGAAACAACTACACGTTAAGTTTATAACTAATAGATTATGGGAATTGCATACTGAGATTACAGATCAGTCAATGCGATTACATAACTTAACAGACACAAAATTACAACTTAAAGTTAATAGATTAGTATTACTTTCCTCTAATATAGACAGATATAAAAAGTATTTAAAGCTAATAACTTTTATGCAAAGATAAATGAATGATAGGAATTTGAAATACTTAAACGACAATAGAATATTATACAGACGCGATCCTATTAATGATATACCCACAAAACAATACGATTGGGGCTATCACTATGAATTAGGTACGTTTGAATGTTATGCTCTATTTCGTAGTAAAGCCAAGATAACTACATATAAATCTTTAAAATGGCACCTAATTGTACTATGGTATTTGAATGCTAATTTAACACACTTACAATTTGGCACACTAGCAAGATTTGTAGCAAACAAAATAAATGGCTATATAACTTTCAACTGTCCTAAAAATATTATTGATAAAATGATTGAGGAAGTAAACTTAATCGATTTTGATAGTGACGCACCTAAAAATAAAATGAGAAAAGTTATTTTTAGAGATAATTCTGGATTAAATACAAAACAAAAACAACAAATTATAGGTAAGTTAATAGGTAGACAAAAAAAAGCTCAGCCAGAAGATATATATGAAGCTATGTTAACTATTAACGACAACAAAGAAAAGATAACAATAAAAAAGATAGCTACTATTTTAAATGTATCAACACGAACAATTTATAGGAATATAACTAATGGATTAGTTAGAGAAAAAAAACTTTTAAATGAAGAGATATAACGTTCAAAACTTCGTCAGATTTAAAAAAGACGTTGAAGATAGTTTAATTTTAGCCTCGAAGGGTAAGTACTCGGAGAGAGATACAGTAATAATTGAAAATTTAGATACAGTTTGGTCTGTAGCTTTTTCATTTTCTACGTCTGATCAAGCTTCTGGCGTTTTAAGTATTAATGATTTGTTACAAGCGGGTTCAGAGGGTTTAATTTTAGCAGTCGATAGAATAGATTGGACTGTTGTACAAGAATCTGATGATCCCACTAAAACTTTAAAATCATTTTTATCTAAACGTATTCGAGGTGCAATAAGAAGGGAAATAGATATCAATAGAGGCGATATGAGAATTCCTGAATACAAGCTTAATCAGATTAGAAAATCAGACGGTGGGGACAAGATGATAGTACAAATGTTTTTTAACAGCATATTTTCTAGTATAGATATTGAATATGAAAATGAGGAGGATAGTGCTTTGATGCAAATACCTGATACTTCAAAGAAGTATAATATAGATATTATAAACGCTTATCTATTAGGTTTAATGAAAGCCAACCTATCAGATAGAGAATATGATGTACTACGCATGAGCTACGGACTTGACTGTGATAAAATGCCCGCAAAAGAAATTGCGAGAAAACTTAATATAGAAGGTGTAGCCTCCTATGTTAGAGTGTCCCAAATAAAAAGAGATGCAATTAACACTTTAATAGACAAAGTAGATAAATCACAAGTATTAGATTTTTTATGAGAAAATTAATAATTATATTTTTGATGGCCACTAGCTTTTGCTATACGCAATCAAATTCAATTCCGCCAGAATTATATGGCAACTGGTATAACCAAGATAGAGAACTTTTGACTATTCAGCCTAACAACACTTTTGTTAGAAAGAGCACAGAAAGAATATTAGCTGTCGGCACACTAGAAATAGTTGACAACGAGCTAAGAATAATAAGAGCAGATGTAGACGATGAGTACACCTTATTGTTTTACATTGGGAACACAAGTTTAGTAGTAACAAAGCCAAGATCACAACAAGCTTGGTTGTTCTATAGACTTGGAAATTAACATTTTAACAAAACACGTAATAATATATATAGACAATGACAATATATCAAAAATTAAGTTTAATACAAAAAGAGTTTAAAAGCAAAAAGTCACGCTTTAACTCCTTCGGCAAATATAACTTCAGATCAGCCGAAGACATTCTTGAAGCACTTAAACCGTATAATGAAAAGTATAAAGTATACTTTGTTATTCACGAGAGTTACCAAATGGGAAATGCAATTGTACCTGTAATAGAAAGCAGGGCACAGATACATGACTCAGAATCAGATGCTAGTATTTCAGCAACAGCTATTGTTGGCGTTGATTTAAATCAAAAAGGTATGCAAACACCACAACAATTTGGTTCCGCATCATCTTATGGTAAGAAATATGCTTTAGGTAATTTATTGCTTATTGATGACACAGCAGACTCGGATGCAACAAATAATCACGCACAACAGTCTAATATGACTTCTCAACAATTAAAGCAAGCGCAAGATTATATTAAATCAGGTGGCAAAGTAGATAGTATTAAGAAAAAATACACTATGACAGCTGCGCAAGAAAAACAATTAACAACACTATAGATGACAAAAGAGGAAGTCTTAGAAAAACTTAAATCAGACGAAAATTACTACGGTAAATTTGGTAAACAGTATTTAAGCAATTCAGACATATCCGCATTATTAAAAGATCCATTAAGCTTTAAAGTACCCTCAGCAATGAGCTCTGCTTTTTTAGTTGGTGGTTATTTCCATACTAGTATACTTGAACCAGATAAGATTGATAACTTTAAAATCATCGAATCTTCTACAAGAAATACAAAAAAGTATAAGGAAATATCCGGTGGTGAATTATGTTTACTTCAACATGAAGCAGACAAAATTGAATTAATGCGAGAAAAGTTGCTACAGAACAATATATGTAAAGATTACATACAAGGTTCAAGAAAAGACGCACGTATCAAATACGAACAGCCCGGGATAGTAAGGTTGTTCGGAAATATGTGGAAAGGCAAAGCTGATATAATAAATGAGGAAGAGCAACTTATTATAGACCTCAAAACAAGTGCTGACGTAAGTAAATTTAAATGGTCAGCGAATAAATATAACTATGACAGTCAAGCTTACATATATAAAGAAATGTTTGGATATGACATGTTATTTATCGTAATGGATAAGACAACACATCAGATAGGAATATTTGATTGTTCAGATGAGTTTTATGAATCAGGTAGAGACAAAGTACTTAGAGCTACTGAAGCATATGAACTATTCTTTAAAACAGATGGCTTCGATCCATCGCAATTTTTTTTAACTAAAACACTTTAATTTTATATTATGGCAAGAACAAAGAAAAAGACTTGTAGTGTTACAGGAGTAACAACAAGCGAAAGAAACTTTTACAATAACCAAACACATGTAAAAGCAGTTGACAACTTAAGAAGATCAACAGGTGCAAATAGCACTCAATTAAAAAGAATGTTTTCACAATTACAAACATATTAAGAAATGGCTGGAATAATAAAAACAAGTATAAACCTTACTGCTATAGATAAGTCAAGGATCATTGAAGGTAAGAAGGGTAAGTATTTACCAATTACTATTACTGTTAATAATGACGTTGATGCCTATGGTAATCACGGACCTGTAGCTATGGCGCAAACCAAAGAAGAAAGAGAAGCCAAAGAGCCTAGAACATTTTTAGGTAATGCTACTATTGTATGGACTGACGGTGAATTTCCTCAGCCTGTGCCAAGAGACAATCAACAACAAGCTGCAGCTGCTAAACCACAAGTTGCGCAAGATGATTTACCATTTTAATAACCACTATAAATAAATTACATGCAAGTAAATAACACGGAAATTAATGGTTTCCAGATCGAACAGTTTAATCAATATGATTTAAAAGTAGGTGATGCTGAGGGTACATGCCCAACGTGTTCACATACTAGAAAATCTGAGAATAAAAAAAAGAAGTGTGCTTCTTACGACTGGGAGAGAGGGTTAGGTACTTGTCACAATTGTAATAGAACGTTCCAGTTACATACTTTTAAAAGAAGAGGTGTAAGCGAAAAAGTATATGTCCGTCCGGATTTTAGTACTAAGACGCATAAGCCTGTTAGTTCAAAAGTTGTAGAGTGGTTTAATGGTAGAGGTATATCTCAAAGGACTCTTGAAGACTTAAATGTCTCTGAGGGTCCTGAGTTTATGCCTCAAACTTCAAAAGAAGAGAACGCAATTAAATTTAATTATATGATGGGTGGTGAACTCATCAACATTAAGTACAGAGATGGCCGCAAGAACTTCAAGTTATATAAGGGTGCTGAAAAAGTATTCTATAACATTGATTCTATTGTAGGCCATTCTTTTTGCGTTATAACTGAAGGTGAGATCGATGTATTAGCTTTACACGAAGCCGGTATATCTAACGCTATATCAGTTCCAAACGGTGCCACATTAGGCACAAACAACTTAGATTATTTAGATAACTGTATTGATTACTTTTTAAACATTGAAAAAATAGTTATAGCAGTTGACAACGATGAGCCAGGTCAAGCGCTAAGACAAGAGCTTATAAGAAGATTAGGTGCTGAAGTTTGCTATACAGCTTCGTTTAAAGATTGTAAAGATGCAAATGAATATTTACTTAAGTATGGAGGTCCTTCTTTAGTTAAAGTTATTAATACGGCTAGTCCAGTACCATTAGAAAATGTAACAACCTTTAAAGATATTGAAGGTGATGTTGTAGACTTTGTTGAAAACGGTTTCAAACCTGGATTTCAAATAGGCTTACGTAACTTTGATGATATATTTTCTACATATACAGGACAGTTTATAACTGTTACAGGAATTCCAAGTTCTGGTAAATCAGACTTTGTTGATCAAATGGTTATAGGTTATAATCAGCAGCATGATTGGAAGATAGCTTTTGCTTCACCTGAAAATGCACCTACATATTTACATGCTCATAAATTAATGAGGAAAGCTTGGCAAGGTATGCCGCTAAAAAAAGATATAGGTACAGAAAAATGGGAGCAAACAACTGAATATATAAATGATAACTTTTATTTTATTGATATGGAACGTTATACATTAGATTCAGTATTAAGAAAAGGCGCTGAACTTGTAAAGCGTAAAGGTATTAAATGTTTAGTTATAGATCCATTTAATAAGGTTAGAGACTTAGATTCTAACAACGGTGACGTTAATGTTTATACGTTAGAGTACTTAACTAAGATTGAAATGTTTGCTAAAAAATATGATGTATTAGTTATTATAGTTGCTCACCCAACTAAAATGTATAAAGATGCAAACGGTAAAATTGAAGAACCTACAATGTATAATATTAAAGGTGGAGGTGAATGGTATGATGCTAGTTACCACGGTTTATTAGTTCACAGAGACTATGAAAAGAAAACAACAAAAGTTAAAGTATTAAAGGTTAAGTTTCAGAATTTAGGTGAGAATGGTGCTGAATCATTTTTCACTTGGGAAACAAGATCAGGTTGTTATATACCATACTCGCAACCTATACCTGAAAATGCTATAATGCCTTGGGAGTAGTACGTAACAAATACGATAACAAAAAGATAATATGGCAGGAACAGTAAACGCAATGGATGTTGGTAGGAAAAGAAAAAAGAGTATCATGGGTACTTACTTTCCAACAGTAAAAGAAAGAGCAGCAAATGATTTTTGTATTAAAAATAATATAAGGATTTCATACTCTCCGATTTCTACAGGATCCGCTCCTAGAGAATGGTACATATCAATTGTTATTGGGCCATATAAAAAAGGTGAAAAACCTAACTTATCGCCAGAATCTTATGGCGCTATTGAATGTAAGAAAATGATGTATAAAACATGTATATACTACTATGACAAATATAGAGACTGAATACACAGGTTTAATATCCGGTATATTATACGGAGGTAAACCAAAAGCAGATAGAACAGGTACAGGCACAAGAGCTGTGTTTGGTAGAATGTTGTATCACGATATGAAGCTAGGCTTCCCAATATTAACTAAAAAGAAAATTATATTTAATCATGCAAAAACAGAATTATTTTGGATTGTCTCTGGCAGAAACGACTTGGACTATCTTATTGATAACGGGGTCAAATATTGGACTCCAGATTACCAGAGATCTGGTAGGACAGATGGAACACTTGGTCCTGTATACGGCTATCAGTGGAGGAATGCTAATGGCATCGATCAATTACAAAAAGTTCTT
>Ga0115000_10004871_pt1 | contig 10881 bp, 10 predicted proteins | sample ArcticOcean_MG_C_6_FD_89690 | JGI IMG/M metagenome (GOLD analysis project Ga0115000, IMG submission 89690) | Marine microbial communities from western Arctic Ocean - ArcticOcean_MG_CB8_128 | ecosystem: Environmental > Aquatic > Marine > Oceanic | place: Arctic Ocean: Canada Basin | collected... | reverse complement strand
GCGTTCATCGGCATGCCCTTCTAACACGATACTCGCAGAAGGATTTTGGCTTAAATACGCAGCGTGGCCGTTAAGTGCAGTACGGAACTCAGCTTTAATGGTGGACTGGTCAAAATCAAAATAGATGATGTGCGCCAGTGCTTGAGCCGCTTCCTGTGCTTGCTGCTGTTGTTGAGCAACATTTGCTGCAGCTTGTTGTGCTGCATCTGCTGCAGCTTTAGCTGCATCTGCTGCAGCTTTAGCTTCGGCTTGAACCGCTGCTGCTGCCAGTGCTTTAGCTTCTGCCGCTGCTGCTTTAGCTGCTGCCGCTGCTTCAATCAGCGCTTGAGCTTCAGCCAGTGACGTATTATCTACAGCCACCTGCGCTGCTTGCGTGCTTGCAGTTGCATCAGTGGTTTCACCAGTAGTACTGCAGGCTGCTAAAAAAGCCACCATTACACCGGATATGATGAATTTACTTAAGTTACCCATTTGCATGGACGTGCTCCCCATTCATTTCTAGTTATTGTTCAAAAAATTCGTTACTAATTCTAGCATACATAAACACCAGACCACTAGGATTACTGATCTTATGATGATTAATTCAGGTAAGGTGACCACGCTGGCTCTCTAACAACACCTTCATTTGCAGGAATATTAAATTTAACTTTGCCATCTATCGATACTGCTGCCAAAATATCACGGCCGCCTTGTTGCGTAGAATAGATCACCATACTGCCATTTGGTGCCACACTTGGAGATTCATCTAAACTTGTTTGGGTTAACAAGGACATGGTACCTCGCTGTAAATCTTGCACCGCAATATGGAAACGCGTATCGTGACGACTGACAAGCACTAAAAACCGCCCATCATGCGTTAAACTGCCACGGGCATTGTAATCACCTTCAAAGGTCAATCTTTCTACCCAGCCAGAATCTAACGTTACCTGATATATTTGCGGTTTACCCCCTCGATCAGAAGTAAACAGGATATGCTTACCATCCACGCTCCAAGAGGGCTCCGTATCAATACCATAGTGCTTCGTTACTCGGGTAAGGCGTTTGCTTGTCAAATCTAAGACATATATTTCTGCATTGCCATCTTTAGACAACACCATAGCTAACTTTCCTCCATCAGGAGACCAAGCTGGGGCGCCGTTGATACCTTTAAAAGACTTGATGCGCTCACGTTTACCTGTGGTGATGTCTTGAACGTAAATAGCAGGGCGATTTGTTTCAAAAGAAACATAAGCCAACTTGCTGGCGTCACGAGACCAAGATGGCGACATAATCGGCTGATTAGACTTGAGTATCTCTTTGGCATTATACCCATCGGCATCAGCAACCAATAATTTGTAATAACTGGGATTAACCTTTTTATCGGCGGCAACATAGGCAATACGGGTTCTAAAGGCACCCCTAAGGCCTGTTAATGCTTCATATACAGCATCACTTACAGAATGGCCCAAGGCTCGTAAATCATTTTTGCCGCCAGAAAAGCGTCCAGTTGCAATAGGTTCTCCGCGTTGTACGTCGAAGAGCTGGTAATCGACTTGATAGCCCCCTGAATTAGTGGGCAAAACCTGACCTATGACTAAGTATTCAGTCGATAGATAACGCCAGTCGCGGTAATAGACATCTTCGGTTTGATAAGGAAAACTGAGCATCAACGAACGTTTTAGGGATTTAAACTGACCACTACGCTCCAAGTCCGCATCAACTACCAGTGCGACATCATCTTTCAAAGCCTTATCACCAGACCACTGAAACGGCACCACGGCAATAGGCACAGGGTTATCGACACCCTGAGTTATTTCAATAACCAAATTTGACGACCATGCTGAAAAGGAAAACAGCAAAGTAAAAACGGTGGATAAAAATACTGAGAAGGATATTGGTTTAGGTGCTCTTTGAGCTAATTGAACAATTTTTTTTACTCGCATCACAATCTTAAATCCTCTGGTTTAAAAACAAGGGTAACTTTACGGAAGTTTGCATCAAATAACGCTGAATCTAGTTGACTTAACTTATCAAAGCGTCCAACTTTATTCACGGCCTTTACTACCGACGCTACAAATGCATCTGTAGCACTGGCATCGCGATAACTTACCCCTATAGAAAGGATTTCACCCGTAGGGAGCAGTTGAATAACTAGTTCAACTACCATTCCCGTACGAGCATTAGCAGGCCTAACCCACTTCTGGATAATTTCGTTTCTTATATATTGTACTGCAGAGGCAACCGCTTGACCATCAGTGGCTTGCTTTTCCAAGGCCTGGGTTTGTGCTTCTTCATCAACTAACAAACTATCTAACGCCTGCTGATCTTCAGCTAACTGTTGCGCCACTCTCTTGTCTGCTGCTCTCTTGTCTGCTGCTCTCTTGTCTGCTGCCTTCTTTTTGGCCACTTTCTTATCTGCTGCTTTCTTATCGGCTGCTTTTTTATCAGCTGCCTTCTTTTTGGCCACTTTCTTATCTGCTGCTTTTTTGTCTGCTGCCTTCTTTTTGGCCACTTTTTTATCAGCTGCTTTTTTATCAGCTGCTTTTTTGTCTGCTGCCTTCTTTTTGGCTGCTTTCTTATCTGCTGCTTTCTTGTCTGCTGCCTTCTTTTTAGCTGCTTTCTTATCTGCTGCTTTTTTATCAGCTGCTTTTTTGTTTGCTGCCTTCTTTTTAGCTGCTTTCTTATCGGCTGCTTTCTTTTCAGCTGCTTTCTTTTCAGCTGCTTTCTTTTCAGCTGCTTTCTTTTCAGCTGCTTTCTTTTCAGCTGCTTTCTTATCGGCTGCTTTCTTATCGGCTGCTTTCTTATCTGCTGCTTTTTTGATTGCAGCAGAATCAGTCTGCTTTTGTCGGGCTAACAAAGAATCTAAATCAATCAGAGTTGCTTCAACACGGTGCTTTATCAGCACAGGTGGTGTGCGTTGACTGTTGCTCTGCCATTCTGAAATAACAATGAAGGCCACAAGGATATGTACAATGAACGCAAATATACTAGGTAAAATATAGGTGTGGTCTAGTTTCACGGACTTTCCGAAACCAGCCCAACACTTTGGGCACCAGCCTGCTGTAACACGGTCATAATTCGAACTATATGCCCGTATTCGATGGCCCTATCGCCCCGCAATAACACTGGTGTATCTGGAGCACGTTGCAATATTTTTCCTACTTGTACACTAATGCGCTCTAAGCTAATGGGCTGCTTGTTATTCTCACCCAATTCCAAGTAATAATCACCCGTTTTAGTAACCGAGATCACTAAGGGTTCCGATAGTTCATCGCTGGCTACTGGGTCAGACTTAGCTTGAGGCAAATCTACATTTACCCCTTGAGTCAACATTGGCGCGGTCACCATAAATATAACTAACAGCACCATCATGACGTCGATATAGGGCACTACGTTTATTTCTGCGTTAGGTTTATGGCGCTTAGTTCTAGGCCGTCTAATATTACTCATAATGAAACCTATAGCTCAGATGCGTGGGCTTTTCGATGTAAAATGCTCGAAAACTCTTCTGCGAAAGTCTCATAACTAGATAATATGGAATCAACTGTGTGGGAAAACCGGTTATAAGCGATAACTGCAGGTATAGCAGCAAACAAACCCATAGCCGTAGCAATTAGGGCTTCTGAAATACCAGGCGCTACAGTGGCCAAGGTGGCCTGATGGGCATTAGCGAGCCCTCTAAAAGAATTCATGATACCCCAAACCGTTCCAAACAAGCCCACGTAGGGACTGGTGGAACCCACACTTGCCAGAAATGACAAATGAGCTTCGAGCTTTTCTTCTTCTTTAGCAATAGCTACACGCATGGCGCGCTGAACGCCTTCCATTACCGCATCACCATCGGCGTCAGTTTGTTGCCTTAAGCGGGTAAACTCTTTAATACCAGCACGAAATATGTTTTCTGCACCATTATCTGGGTTAGGTTCGGCACTGACTTGACGAAACAATTGACTTAAATCAATACCTGACCAAAACTGCTCTTCAAACGCCTTCATATTACTGCGGGCATATTTTAAGGCAGTGCGGCGCTGAAAAATCATCACCCAAGACATGACCGAGGCGATCAACAACAAGAGCATGACTATTTGCACCAAGAAACTGGCGTTCAAAATCAAACTCAATACTGACATTTTATTGTCCACAGACGACTCCCTTCAAGGCCTTACACATTTTTCTATGCAAAGCTGATACACAATATAGTTGTATAAACACGGTAATGTTAAATTATTTTTTCCATGTTACCAATTTATTAGCATTTAACTGGCTAGCAATAATACCATTATAAACACTAAGTTAGCTCAATAACTCTTGCTTTGAGCTGTGCCTTGGAAAAAAGTTCCAACTGCTGCGGCGTCTATTTAACTTTTGGCACTGCCTTTAGCAGGAACAAGCCCAAAGTGATCATAAGCTCGATCAGTTACAATTCTGCCTCTAGGCGTACGCATAATAAAACCCTGCTGTATCAGGTAAGGCTCCAGAACATCTTCTATGGTTTCTCTTTGCTCGCTAATTGCTGCCGCCAAATTGTCAATACCAACAGGTCCCCCTGCAAACTTCTCAATAATTGCCAGCATCAAACACCGGTCCATGTGGTCAAACCCGAGGTGATCAACATTGAGCATGTTTAGCGCTTTATCTGCCACATGATCGCTAATTACGCCGTCAAATTTAACTTCAGCATAGTCACGAGTTCGACGCAGAAGGCGGTTGGCAATGCGTGGAGTGCCTCTGGATCTGCGGGCCACCTCTGCAGCGCCAGCAGCTTCTATTTGTACTTCGGACAAATGTGCAGAACGTAAGACTATGGTAGTTAAATCTTCTATTGAATAGTATTCCAAGCGCTGGGTAATACCAAAACGGTCCCGCAAAGGAGACGTAAGGGACCCGGCACGCGTGGTTGCACCAACCAGTGTAAAGGGCGGCAAATCTAGCTTAATCGACCTTGCAGCAGGCCCTTCCCCTATCATAATATCTAATTGATAGTCTTCCATTGCTGGGTAAAGAATCTCTTCTATTACAGGGTTTAGACGATGAATTTCGTCAATAAATAACACATCTCCGGCTTCCAAGTTGGTCAGCATGGCAGCTAAATCACCTGCTTTTTCTAACACTGGACCAGAAGTCGTTTTTAAATCACCTCCCATTTCATTAGCAATGATATGGGCAAGTGTGGTCTTGCCAAGGCCAGGAGGTCCATATATTAGCGTATGGTCTAGAGCCTCTGCTCTGCCCTTTGCTGCAGCAATGTAAATCCCCATTTGCTCTTGAACCACCGGCTGACCAATATAATCCTTCAACAACTTTGGTCTAAGAGCCCGCTCTAAATGGTCTTCACCTAACTGACTTACCTCTTCTACTGGCGAGCCAAAACGATCCGCTTCTATCATGCCATACCCATCATTGTTAACATTTGTTGATTACTCTTAACAGCTACCTAGTCAAAGTGTATTGAACGCACAACACCCAAGCCTATATCATACCTTTTAAAGATAAGCGGATGAGGTCTTCGCAACCTCCATCTGGTGAAGACCTAATAGCTGCCGCTACCGCTTTACTGGCCTGTACGGGCTTGTAACCTAAAGCCACCAAAGCACTTTCCGCTTCTGACTGGGCACTAATAGCAAATAGTGCAGGTTTAACAGAGCCGGCTTGAACACCAGTATTAGCTCCAGTTTGCCATGATGAAAGCTTATCGCCTAGCTCTAAGACTAAACGTTCGGCAGTTTTTTTACCTACACCAGGAATTTTCACCAAGGTGGCCGAATCTTGGTTTTGAACGCAGTGGCAAAAAGCATCAGCGTCCATGCCTGATAAAATGGCTAAACCCAATTTTGGGCCTACCCCATTGACCTTTATTAAGATCCGAAACAGGCTCCGTTCTTCTAGTTGAAAAAACCCAAAGAGTAGTTGGGCATCTTCACGTACAACAAAATGCGTATGTAATACGGCAGTTTCACCTTCAGTTGGCAATTGGCAAAAACTATTAAAAGAAATTTCAATTTCATAGGCTACACCCTGCACATCTATAACCACTTGAGCAGGTTGTTTGTGTACTAATACACCACTAATACGTGCAATCATTTTAATCGCCCTATATGGGTATTGGATTTATCGAACGCGTCCACGGCGACTCCCCTTAAGCTCATTAAGTAATACTTGTGTTCTGGCACTTGCGGGGCTTCGACTAGTGGCCAAACGAACAAGACTGGCATGGGTATTGGCATGACAAATAGCAATGGCTAGGGCATCGGCAGCATCTTCCTGGGGCAAGCCGGGCAGTTTAAGCAACCGAGCCACCATTTCTTGCACTTGATGTTTTGCCGCTGCTCCATTGCCTACAACAGCTTGTTTTACCTGCCGCGCCGAATATTCAGAGACAGGCAGACCGTGATTAACTGCGGCTACCATAGCTACACCACGGGCTTGGCCAAGTTTAAGAGCAGAATCGGCATTGCGAGCCATAAACACTTGTTCGATGGCAAATTCTTGAGGCACATAGGTTTCAATAATCTCATCTACGCCACGGTATATCTGTCCTAGGCGCCCAGCTAATTCATCACCAGAAATTTTTATATGACCACTGGCTACATAGATACGTGATGCTCCCACCGCATTAATCATGCCATAGCCAGTTTTACGAGAGCCGGGGTCAATTCCTAATATGAGTGCCATGAGATAGCATTCGCTGGTGAGTTTACTGATAGGCCAATACTAGCAAATACTGTACAAAATCACAGTAGTTTTTTTCCTATCAATAAAGTAACCACAAAAAAAGGCCCAACAACTTAATGATGGGCCTTGTTCACCTGCTAGCCGGCTAACCTCAATAAATAGGTCAATTATTCAGCAGTTACTTTTTCACGTAACTTAATGTTCAGTTCGCGTAATTGCTTAGTGGCCACAATACCCGGTGCTTGAGTCATGACACAGGCAGCACTCTGGGTTTTAGGAAAGGCAATCACTTCACGTATAGAACTAGAGCCAGTCATTAACATGACTAAACGATCTAAACCAAAAGCCAAACCACCGTGTGGAGGACAACCAAACTTCAACGCGTCCAATAGGAAGCCAAACTTCTCTTGCTGCTCTTCTGCACCAATATTCAACAATTCAAACACTTTGGTTTGCATATCTTGCTGATGTATACGAATAGAACCACCACCTAACTCAGTGCCGTTAAGTACCATATCGTAGGCACGAGACAAGCCCGTTAATGGAGAGGCTTCCAATTCTTCTGGCGTACAAGAAGGTGCTGTAAATGGGTGGTGAATAGCAGTAATGCCGCCATCTGAAGTCGCTTCAAACATTGGGAAGTCTACCACCCATAAAGGCGCCCATTCACAAGTCATTAGCTCCAGATCTTCGCCAATTTTACAACGCAAGGCACCCAGCGCTTCGTTCACTACTTTTTCGCTGTCTGCACCAAAGAAGATTAAATCGCCATCTTTGGCATCTAAACGTTCAAGTAAGGCCGCTCGCACTTCTAAGGGCAAAAACTTAACAATAGGAGATTGTAAACCTTCTTCCAAGTCACTGGCGTCGTTGACTTTAATGTAAGCCAAGCCCCGAGCACCGTAGATACCGACAAACTTGGTATAAATATCAATTTTCTTGCGGGTTAAGCTGGCGCCATTAGGCACTTTAAGACCCGCTACACGGCCATTGATATCGTTAGCTGGGCCAGCAAAAACCTTAAAGTCTACATCTACCATCAGGTCACTAACAGTTACTAACTGCAAAGGAATACGTAAATCTGGCTTATCACTGCCGTATATTTCCATAGCTTCACTGTAAGACATACTAGGAAAGGTGCCTAGATTTACATTGATCTGGCTGTTAAATAACTCTACAACCATTTTCTCAGTGATAGCCATAATCTGAGTTTCATCCATAAAGGATGTCTCAATGTCAATTTGAGTAAATTCTGGCTGACGATCTGCGCGAAGGTCTTCGTCGCGAAAACACTTAGCAATCTGATAATAACGGTCCATGCCAGACACCATTAACAATTGCTTGAACAGCTGTGGTGACTGAGGCAGCGCAAAGAAGTGGCCTTCGTGAGTTCGGCTAGGCACTAAATAATCTCGTGCCCCCTCTGGGGTGGCACGGGTCAAGATAGGTGTTTCAATGTCTAAAAAGCCATTCTGATCCAAGAAGTTACGGATAAAAGTGCTGACCTTAGAGCGCAGCTTTAATTTAGCAGCCATTTCTGGGCGACGTAAATCTACATAACGATATTTAAGACGCACGTCTTCACCCACAGACTGGTGTTCGTCTAATTGGAATGGAGGGGTGTCAGATTTGTTGAGAATCTCAAGCTCTTGGCCTAGCACTTCCACAGCCCCTGTAGGCATGTCTGGATTGTCAGTGCCCGCAGGGCGAGCACGGACTAAACCATTGACCTTAACCACAAATTCATTACGACAAGCATCGGCTAAAGCAAAGCTATCCTCACGGTCTGGGTCAAACACTACCTGCACGATACCCTCGCGGTCACGCAGGTCTAGAAAAATCACACCACCGTGATCGCGGCGACGATGAACCCAACCGCATAGAGTAATTTGTTGGTCAACATCGCTGGCTCTTAGTTCGCCGCAATAATGGCTTCGCATAATTGTACTTCCTAAATCTTAAATAATGTTAATAGGTATTATGGTGAATCATTAGCCACACTTGAGCTTTTTGCATCCCCCGCTAAATTCTTTTTAGCACCGGTTTTAAAATCTGTTTCGTACCAACCTTGGCCCTTAAGCCTAAAGCCAGCCGCAGAAATTTGTTTACGGTACTGATCTTTGCCACATTCTGGGCAATCTGTTAACGGTGCATCGCTTAACTTTTGCAATACGTCTTTACCAAAACCACATGCTTGGCAGATGTATTCATAGATAGGCATAGTGTACTCCAGCCGGACATCTCAAAACCCGAAATTATACCCCATTCCACCTCCCCAGAGGCAGTAGAAAATGCACCTTTATTACCCATTCATACAACTATTATCTAATTATTACTAATTTAACCGTCAAAGGCATTTATCCCACGGCCATGGCAACATACAATAGCGGCTTATCTTTTTAGTTTTTATCGGATCCACTACCCCATGCGCGCCAGCCAGTTTTTAATTGCCACCCAAAAAGAAACTCCTGCAGATGCAGAAGTTATCAGTCATCAACTTATGCTTAGAGCTGGCCTAATTCGTCGCTTGGCTTCAGGGCTCTATACGTGGCTACCTATGGGTTTACGTAGCATTCGCAAAGTTGAACGTATTGTAAGGGAAGAGCTGGATGCCGCAGGTGCTCAAGAATTATTAATGCCTGCGGTTCAACCTGCTGAACTGTGGCAAGAATCTGGCCGTTGGCAACGATATGGCCCAGAGCTTTTACGTTTAAAAGACCGCCATCAGCGTGATTTTTGCATAGGTCCTACCCACGAGGAAGTGATTACCGACATGGTGCGTAAGGAAGTTCGTAGTTATAAGAACTTACCCATGAACTTTTACCAGATTCAAACTAAGTTTCGTGACGAAGTGCGCCCCCGTTTTGGCGTAATGCGTTCCCGCGAATTCATCATGAAGGACGCTTACTCGTTTCACCTAGGCCAAGAATCCCTGCAACAAACCTATAATACAATGCACACGGCTTACACTAACATCTTTACTCGCTTAGGCTTGGACTTCCGTGCCGTTCGTGCAGACTCTGGTAGTATAGGTGGCGACGCTTCACAAGAGTTTCATGTGCTGGCGCGCTCTGGTGAAGATGATATAGCCTTTAGCAATAGTGCTGGCAGCAGCTTTGCTGCTAACGTAGAAACCGCCGAAGCCATGCTACCTGTTATGGAGCGCGCTGCCCCAAGTAAGGTTATGGAAAAAGTTCATACGCCAGATCAAAAAACCATAGACAGTGTATGTGAATTTTTAGGCTTAGCTAAAACCCAAAGCCTTAAAACGCTAGTTGTTCTTGGCACCGCAGACGACGAAGGATACCAACCGTTGGTGGCCTTAGTCTTACGTGGTGATCACAACATGAATGAAATTAAAGCCGAGAAGCACCCTCTTATTGCTGAACCACTAACCATGGCACCAGAGCAGCGCATTATTGATGAATTAGGCACCACGCCTGGGTCTATAGGGCCGGTTGGTTTAACTATCTCAATCATCGCCGACCGGGCCGTTACTGTAATGAGCGATTTCACCGCAGGTGCCAACGATGCAGGTTATCACCACACCAATGTTAACTGGCAACGCGACAGTGCCTATACTGATGTAGCCGACATTCGTAACGTGGTGGAGGGCGATCCCAGCCCATGTGGCGATGGCGAAATTGAAATTAAACGTGGCATTGAAGTAGGACACATCTTCCAATTAGGTGATAAGTACTCCCGCGCTATGAACGCTACTGTGTTGAATGAAAGTGGCAAAGCCCAATTCATGGAAATGGGTTGTTATGGCATCGGCATCACCCGTATAGTGGCGGCCTGTATTGAACAGAACTTTGATGACAAAGGTATTATGTGGCCCCTAGCTCTTGCACCTTTTGAAGTGGCACTCATTCCCCTTAATTATGAAAAATCAGAAGCTGTGCGCACTGCAACAGACAAGCTATACAACGAACTTAAGGTTCTAGGTATTGACGTCATTATGGACGATCGCGCTATGCGCCCAGGCGTTAAATTTGCCGATGCCGAGCTTATTGGTCTACCACATCGCATAGTAATTGGAGACCGCGGCTTAGACAGCGGCACATTGGAATACCGCGACCGTCGTGCTGAAGCTAATGAAGACATGCCTTTGGCAGATGCCTTAGAGTTTATTAAGGCTAAATTAGGCCGTTAATCATGAGCGTAACTTTATATCACAACCCAAGCTGTTCTAAGTCGCGAGCCACCTTAGCTTTGTTAGAAGCCAAT
>Ga0115000_10004870_pt1 | contig 10884 bp, 10 predicted proteins | sample ArcticOcean_MG_C_6_FD_89690 | JGI IMG/M metagenome (GOLD analysis project Ga0115000, IMG submission 89690) | Marine microbial communities from western Arctic Ocean - ArcticOcean_MG_CB8_128 | ecosystem: Environmental > Aquatic > Marine > Oceanic | place: Arctic Ocean: Canada Basin | collected... | reverse complement strand
ATAGCCTGCAGCGGTAGCAAATGCAGCGCCATAAATATTATATTTTGGAATCAAAATAACATTTAATAAAAGATTCACGCCGGCGCCAATCATTCTTAATATAGGAGACCAGTTTTGTTTATTACATAAATATATAGAAGGCATATTAATGATGTACATAGCATAAAAAATATGGGCTGTTATTATAAGTGGTATAATTTTAATACCATCAACAAATCGTTCCCCAATAATTTTATAGTTATTAAGGAATGGAACATCTAGATTTACTATTAATGGCATTATTAGTGTCATTATCCAGCCTACACTTAACATAGAAATAACTAAGATTGTACCTATCCTTCCATAATCATCACGAGATTTTTGATTATTGCCATTACTTAAATAAAAGGGTTGCCATCCCAAATTAAAGGCACCAATTAGTAACATGGGTACGCTAGCGAGCTTATATCCCACAGAGTAAGAACCAATCAAATTGCTTGAATCATCTAATAATATTTTTAATAAATAGCGATCTAGCTGAGCCATGAAAACAAAAAATAGTGCAGCGGGGAAAAAACGCATTCCTAATGAAAACATTTTCTGCAGGTGTTGTTTAGAAAATTTAGATAAAATTATATTATTAAATAATATAGGTGAAAAAAGTATAAAATTGATAATCCCTCCAAATAACACTGCAAGCAAAGCTGCGTCAACTTGATCATAAATATAAAAATTAACAAAACTTTGATTATTAAAATTGCGAACTAAATATATAGTTGCTATAAAAGTCATAATAATGCCAGACAATTGGCCAGTCATATAAAAAATAGGTTTATTTTGGATTCTAAGTATGTCGACTATTCTATAATTAATTGTATCAAACAAAATTATTAAAATTATAAAGTTTAGTTTACTCTGAATTAAATATAATAATGAGCTTTGATTTTCTGCGTTAAAAATACTATTTATTATTAATAATAATGACGAAGCTCCAATAATAACACAGAAGATATAAACTAAATAAGTAGAGGTAATAACAATCTTATTTTCAGATTCACTATATACCTTTAAAAAACTATCACCCATTCCATGAGAATAAGTAATTCTAAGTAGAGCTATTGTCGTCATGACAAGAATAAAATCATCATAATTTGTTAATTCATTAGTATAAAATGGAAGCAATAGAAATGTCATTAATCTCATAACAGCACTACCAATGCCATAAATTAATGATGTTTTAAATAGAGATTTTAATGTAATCATTATAACTTCAATTCCATCACTTTTCTAATCATTGCTTGCGCACCAAATTGTTCTTTAAAATGAATTAAACTATTATGCGGAATAATAATATTGTTTTTATATAGTTGTGATACACCAATATCTAAATAGTTTAAATGATTTTCTTTTGACCATTTAAGTGACTCATATATTTGTAGAGATCCAATTTGTAAATCTTGGTAATCATAATCTATCATGTTATAAAATAAAATAGAGGTATTTTTATTAGCTATAAAATTTAATGCACCTCCAATTACAGTATTATTTTTATAACTTAATAATAGTTTTATTTTATCAGGAAATTTTTTCATTAAAACTTTTAATTCTTCTAACGTATGGGTTGGTTCTACTTTGTGTTTGGCCTTATTATTAATTAATATTGGATAAAATGAGTCTATATCAGTGCTTATTTTAATTTTTACTTCAGGCATTATTTTATTTATGTATCTTTTTTTTCTAGCATGCATTTGCTCTTAAGATCTTTTTCTAAGGGAACAAAGCTAGAGATGTAGTATTCAGTAACTTCAAAATTTTGATTGTATAGGGCATATTCCATAGCTTCATTATAATATGTATAATAAACAAATGGTGGAGGGATAATTATAATTTTTTCTAACTTTTTAGTTTTAGCATAATTAATTAATAGAGTAACCATTTCACTATATGATTTAAATGACATTGTATTCGATACAAACCCACCAAAACTAGCCCCTGGATGCGAATAAAGAGTATTATTAATAATCGCACCTGTAAAAACAGATTTAATATTATTTTTATCAAAGAAAATAAAGGAGGCATCATCAAATTTTCTTTCTTTATGATAGGACAAAAAATGCCGTAAATGAAAGATCGTTCCATTATTTGCAGATAAAACAAATTGGTCCCATACCTTTTTGTGCTCTATTTCTTGATATTTAATGATTTCCATAGTAATAAAATATATAAATTTTAATCAAATTTAATCGTTTTTAATGAATTATTTTGTAAATTTTAACATGTTCACAATTATCCTTTTTTTTCTATGATACAAATAAAAAATATTCATGCACGACAAATTATTGATTCGCGTGGTACTCCAACACTTGAAGTCGACACTCTTTTAAGTGATGGCGCAACAGGAAGAGCAGCAGTACCAAGCGGAGCATCAACTGGCCAGCATGAGGCTTTAGAGTTAAGAGATAACCAAACAGCCTTTTCTGGTAAATCTGTATATAGAGCAATTAATAACATAAATACCATTATTTGTCCTATTTTAATTGGTAACGAATCTAATGATATTAGTCAAATAGATCAAATGATGATAGATTTAGATGGAACAGAAAATAAGACTGCTTTAGGAGCTAATGCTATACTTGGAGTATCTTTATCTGTTCTAAAAGCATTTTCAGCATCAAACAAAAAACCTTTATTTCAATATATAAATGAAATCCATTTAGGGCAGCCTAATATTTTGCCAATCCCTATGATGAATATTTTAAATGGAGGGAGTCATGCAGACAATAATGTAGATATTCAAGAATTTATGATTTATCCATCAGGACTATCATCATTTGCCGAATCAATTCAATGTGGATGCGAAATTTTTTATAAATTAAAAGAAGTTTTGAAGAAGAAAGGGTATAATACGTCTGTTGGAGACGAAGGAGGTTTTGCACCAGATTTAAGATCAAATCAAGAGGCAATTGATTTAATATTAGAATCAACCATTAAAGCTAATTATAAACCTGCTTCTGAGGTCTCTATCTGCCTGGATGTAGCAGCCAGTGAATTATTTAATAATAATATATATAATTTATTATCAGAAAATAAAAAATTAAATAATCTAGAGTTGATTGATTATTACGAGAGCTTGATTAATCAATATCCAATTTTTTCAATTGAAGATGGTTTAGATGAAAACGATTGGGAAGGATGGAATACGTTAAATCAACGATTAGGTAAGAAAGTACAATTAGTTGGCGATGATTTAACTGTAACGAATATTAAAAAACTAGAAAAAGCGATAGAAGAAAAATCTATGAATGCTATTTTAATTAAATTAAATCAAATTGGAACATTTTCAGAGACTTTAAAAACAATTAAATTAGCTCAATCATCTAATCTAGGCGTAGTAATATCGCATCGTTCAGGTGAAACAGAAGACACAATGATAGCAGATTTAGCAGTTGGTACAGGAGCAGGACAAATTAAAACTGGATCTTTATGTAGGAGTGAAAGAGTAGCAAAATATAACCAACTATTAAGGATAGCAGAGAAATTTGGCTCTAAAGCACATTTTGGTTTAGATTAGTATATGAAAAAGCATCTGCCAAAATTTTTATTTTCGCTATTAATTATTTTAATCTTATTTTCTTTTTTAAAAGAAAATGGAATATTAGATAATGAAGAAGCAAAAGAAAAGTATAGTAATTTATTAAAAGAAAAAAGTATGTTGCAGGACTCTTTACAAGCATTAAAGACCAATAATAAACTATTAAAAAATAGCAAAACATATATTGAAAAAATAGCAAGGGAAAAATATTTTTATGCCTATCCAAATGAAACAATTATCTATTAGTAATTAAATTTTTATGCATTACTTCCTATTTCATATAATATTTATTTTCTTTTCATTTTTTACGGCCCTTAGTGCATCTTCAAAAGAAATTAGTATGTTTAAATTTGATCAAATTTATTATTTTTCTATCACAGAATTCTGTGAGGCTAATGATTATAATTATATTAAGTATGATGATAAATCAAAAATAGAAATATTATTTCCAGAACACAGGGCCACATTCTCATTAAACTCCTCATTTTTTAAGCTTGATGATAACACAGCTCATATGGCGCAGAAAGTTAAGTATGAAAATGATTTATTTTATTTTCCTATTAATTCATTTAATTCCATATCATCACTACTAGATATTAAAAAACTAAAACCTAATATTGATTTTTCTAAATTAATTATTGAAGAACAATCTAATATACTTTCTTATAACATTAGTGAATCAAATAATACAGTTTTATTTACTATCCAAATTAATACAGACTTTATTAGTTCTGATATATCTTGTGTTATTATTGATGAAAATAAATTTCATATTAGCTTAGAAAAGGGTATGATTGATATTGGATTTGAGAAAAATGATTTACTCGATAATTTATTATCAGTTGATTTTACTCAGATGGAAAACGCAACATTAATTGATTTAAATATTAATAGAAAAATTAATGACTATTCATACAAGATATTTAAAAATAAGGTAGAATTTAATATTTTATTAAAACAAGCATCTTATCAATCATTTTCTGAAAATTTAGACCAACTAGATCAATCAACAATCAATACTATTATAATAGATGCTGGTCACGGAGGGAAAGATCCAGGCGCCATAGGTTATCACAATATTAAAGAAAAAAATATAGTTTTAGATATAGCAAATGAATTAGGTAAATATATAAAATCAAAAATGCCTAACGTAAATATTGTTTTTACTAGAGAAACAGATATTTTTTTGGGTCTAAAGAATAGAACTAATATTGCTAATAAAAATAAAGGTCAGCTATTTATTAGTATTCATGCAAATTCTAGTAGTGCTAAAAGTGCGAGAGGCTACGAAATTTATTTATTAAAACCCAGTAGTATAGATGAAGCAATTGATGTGGCCATTCGAGAAAATGCTTCTATTCTTTTTGAAGACAATGTTGATCAATATGAGTCTAATAAAATTATTGCATCACTATCACAAAACACATATTTGAAAGAAAGTGAAAAGTTAGCTGTATATATTCAGAATGGAATAAAAAAGGAACTTCCAAAAACACGAAATAGAGGTATTAAGCAGGCAGGTTTTCATGTTTTAATAGGAGCATCAATGCCTAATTTATTGTTAGAAGTGGGCTTTTTAACTAACAAATCAGAGGCACAATTACTAAATAAATCAAGTTATAGAAAAGAATTTGCTAAAGGTATTTATAATGGAATTGAGCAGTACGTAAAAAATTATGAGCAAACATATCTTGAGAATCGCAGTGCCCCCTAATTATAAAATCGGTATTTTTGACAGTGGTTTAGGTGGGTTGACTGTTCTAAAGTCCATTAAAAAATCCTTCCCAATACATTCTTTTATCTATTTAGGAGATTTAGCTAATTTACCTTATGGAGATAAAAGCCAGGACTCAATTATTGTTTATAGTAAAAAGATTGTTGATTTCTTTATACAACAAAACATTCAACTTATCATTGTAGCATGTAATTCTGCATCTTCAGTTGCTTTAAAAAGTTTACAATCTATCTATTCAATTCCAATTATAGGTGTCATTAGGCCCAGTATTAAAACAGCACTTAAGAATACTCAAACTAAATCAATTGGAATTATAGGTACTGAAACAACAGTTAATTCCCAAGCATATAATAATGAATTAAAACATCTTACAAATAATAGCCATGAATATAGGATTAGTTCAGTTTCATGCCCATTGTTTGTACCAATTGTAGAAGAAGGATGGGAGAATACAGAAATAGCACATCAAATAGCCACTAAATACTTAAGTAATTTTAAAGATAAAAATATTGATACTATTATTTTAGGTTGCACACATTATCCTATTTTATTAAAAATATTAAAAATTGTTTTTAATCAATTAGGTTATTATGATTTAAATTATATAGAGTGTGGAGATGCAATCACAAATCAAATTAAAAAGCTAGATTTAAATGTCTTCCAGCAGCCTTCTGACCAATTTTACATAACTGATACATCAAGAAAGTTTAATAAATTAGCCAACAAATTTCTTGGGTATAAAATTCCAGCTATCAATGTGATATCAGTATGATTCATAATCTATCAAAGTATTTATTTTCATTAGAATCAAAGGGCATTAAGTTGGGACTAGAGCGGACATATGATATGCTTGAAGCTTGTGGAAACCCCCATGAATCACTTACCTCTATTCAAATATTAGGAACAAATGGAAAGGGTTCCACAGCATCAATAATTGCTCAAATACTTAAAAAAGCAGGTTATAAAGTAGGACTATATACTTCTCCTCACTTAAATAAATTAAATGAGCGAGTACGTATTAATGGAAAGGCGATTTCAGATCAAGATATTTCTAATTTTATAAAAACATACAAGAATAAAATTAATAATCTCTCTGCATCATTTTTTGAAGTTATGACAGCATTAGCAGTATGGTATTTCCATAAAAATAAAGTTGATATAGCTATTTTAGAGACAGGATTAGGAGGACGCTTAGATAGTGTAAGTGCATGTAAATCAGAACTATTAGTATTTACTAGTATTTCTTTAGACCATCAACACATACTTGGTGACACAATAGAAGAAATAGCAAAGGAAAAAGCAAGCGTAATCCAAGAAAATAGTGTTTGTATATCTTGCTATCAGCCAGAATCAGTTGCTAATGTATTAGATAAAAGAGCGAAGTCAAAAAACACTAAAATGCAATATGTCCATCAAAAAAAAGAGAATCTTATAGCATTAAATGGAAAGCATCAACATATTAATGAATCTTTAGCAATCAAAGCTGTAGAGCTTTTAACTCAATTTAATGTCAGTAAGGATTGTATTTCTGAAGGACTATTAACAGTAAAATGGCCCGCAAGAATTCAAAAAATATCAAATAATCCTAATATTTATTTTGATGTGGCTCATAATATAGATAGTTTTATTTCATTATGTGAATTTGCGCAAGGATTAAAAATAAATAATAGTAATATATTAATTTTAGCATTGCAAAATAATAAAAAAATAGATCAGGTTATTAGTATTATTAAGACAACTTTTGATCAGATTATTGTAACTCAAACAAATCAACGCAATTATTTACCAACTAAAGATTTAAAAAAATTATTTAATGATAATAATATTATTATTTTTGAAAACCCCATAAAAGCATTCAATTATATTGAAAATATTAATAAAAATACAGATATATTTATTGCAGGATCTCATTATTTAGGGCCATATGTTAGTAATAATTATAAAATTTCCTTTGATAATATATAAAAAATAAGATAAATTAAAATAGTGGTCAGCATCAGCTAACCTTTCTATTAACTAATCTATGAAGAAAAAATCCAAATATTATGAATATTAGAGAATTACAAAGTTTAACAGTCAAGCAGTTGCAGTTAAAGGCAACTAAATTAGGAATTAATGAATATATAGGTATGAAGAAACAAGAATTAATTAAATTAATTCTTGATTTTGAAGTTAAAAAAGAAGAAAAAGTATACGCAACAGGTGTATTAGAAGTATTGCCTGATGGGTATGGTTTTTTACGTTTTTCAAATTATAGCTATCTACCTGGCCCTGATGATATATATGTATCACATTCTCAAATTAAAAGATTTAGGCTTAAAACAGGTCATTTAATTTCTGGTCAAATTAGGCCAGCAAAAGACAAAGAAAAGTTTTTTGCATTATTGCGAGTTGAAAAAATTAATGGAATAGACCCTGATAATGCTAAAGGATTAGTTGTCTTTGAAAATTTAACTCCATTATACCCTGAAGAAATCATTAAGCTTGAAACAGAGGAAAACTCTAAGGCTACTAGAATAATTGATATGTTGGCTCCAATCGGAAAAGGTCAAAGAGGTCTAATTGTTGCGCAACCTAAAACTGGGAAAACAATATTGTTACAAAAGATAGCAAATGCTATTTCTGAAAATGATCCTAAAATTAATTTAATTATTTTACTAATAGATGAAAGACCTGAAGAAGTTACAGACATGGCTAGAAGTGTAAAAGCAGAAGTAGTAGCCTCCACCTTTGATGAGCCACAAGAAAGACATGTGCAAGTTGCAGAAATGGTGATTGAAAAAGCTAAACGATGCGTTGAAGCAGGCGAAGATGTAGTGATACTTCTTGATTCAATTACAAGATTAGCTAGAGCATATAATACAGTTATGCCTCATAGTGGCAAAATATTGTCCGGTGGTGTTGATTCCAATGCCTTGCATAAGCCTAAAAGATTTTTTGGGGCAGCTAGAAATGTAGAAGATGGAGGTTCATTAACTATTATTTCAACGGCTTTAATTGATACAGGAAGCAGAATGGATGAAGTAATTTTTGAAGAATTTAAAGGTACAGGAAATATGGAATTAGTGCTTGACAGAGAATTAAGCGATAAAAGAATTTATCCTTCAATAAATATTAATAGATCTGGCACTCGAAGAGAAGAAAAATTATTAAAACCAAGAGATCTGTCTCGTATTTGGGTGCTTAGAAAATTATTAGCTGAAATGAAAAATATAGAATCAATTGAGTTTTTACTCGAAAGAATTGCTAGAACTAAAACAAATAGAGAGTTTTTAGATACAATGAGCTCTTAATGTTTACTAAGCGGCTAGATAGGATACAGCCTTCTGCCACATTAGAGATGACTGCAAAAGCAGCAGAGTTAAAGGCTAAAGGAATTGATGTTTTAAATTTAAGTGTTGGTGAACCTGATTTTAATACCCCAGATAACATTATACAGGCAGCAAAGAATGCGATTGATAATGGAAAAACAAAATATACAACAGGATCAGGAATTTTAGAATTAAAAGAAGCTATTTGTACTAAAATTAAAAGAGACAATAATTTAGAATATAATAATTCTAACATTATTGTATCTTGTGGTGGAAAACATGCCTTATACAATGCGTGCCAAGTATTATTTGAAAAGGGAGATGAGGTAATTATTTTTTCACCATACTGGGTTTCTTTCCCCGATTTTGTAAGCATAACTGGAGCTACCCCTATATATGTAAAAACTATTGCATCTAAACAGTATGAACCGGATTTTACAGAATTAAAAGAAAAATTATCATCAAAAACAAAAGGTATTATTATTAATTCTCCATCAAATCCTACAGGAGGCGTATGGAGCGATGAGGCAATTAAGAAAACAATTGATTTAGCTTTAGAAAATGATTTATGGGTTTTTTCTGATGAATGTTATGAACAATTAGTGTACGATATACCATTTAAAAGTATAGCAACATTTACTAATAAAAGGGATAAGGTTTTAACTTTTCAAAGTTGCTCTAAAACATATGCAATGACTGGTTGGCGCATAGGGTATACTGTAGGGGAAGCTCAAGTAATTAAAGCAATGGGGAAATTACAAGGGCAAAGCACATCTTGTCCTAATTCAATTGCTCAATATGCAGCGATTGAAGCATTAATTGGTAATCAGTCTCAGGTTTTAGAAATGGCTAATATTTTCAAAAAAAGAAGAGACTTAATTGTAAATAGTTTAAATTCAATAAAGCATATTACTTGTGATATGCCAATGGGTGCATTTTATGTTTTTCCTAATATAAAGTTTTTTATAGGTAAAGAATATAAAGGAAATAAAATTAAATCAGCTTCAGATTTAAGTTTATTGCTGCTGAAAGAAAAATTTGTAGTTACTGTTTCAGGAGATGCTTTTGGCGCACCAGAAAATATTAGATTTTCATACGCTGTATCTGAGCAAACAATCAATAAAACGATAGAGAGAATCGAATCTTTATTTAGTTTAATTAAATAAAACTTTTTTTTTATACAAAAAAATGGTTAAAATATGGACCTTTATGAATGGAAAGAATTAATTATGTCAAGAGTTTGTAAGATAACAGGAAAAAGACCAAGGGTTGCTAATAACGTTTCAAAAGCAAACAATAAGACTAAGAGACGTCAATTCCCTAATTTGCAAAGTAAAAAGTATTTTATTCCTGAATTAGGAAAAACAGTGCGTTTAAGTTTGTCTGTGAAAGCTATTAAAACTATTGATAGATATGGATTATTACCTTATTTAAAAAAGAAAGGCTTATCAGTTACTGATATAGCATAATATTATGAAAAAAGATATCCATCCAAAAAATTATAGATTTGTTGTCTTTCAAGACAGCTCTTGTGATTATTCATTTCTGACTAAATCAACTATTGAGACAAAAGAAACTATCAAATGGAATGACGGTAATGAATACCCATTACACAAATTAGAAATATCAGATAAATCCCACCCATTTTTTACTGGAAAACAAAATTTAATTGATACTGCAGGTAGAATTGAAAAATTCAATCAAAAGTATAAAATTAAAAAATAATTTTTCTCAAAAAACTAACTTTCTTTTTTAAGACCTTAATCATTATTAACATATGTTATGATATATTTTATATATAAAACTATTTTAACTATTTTAATGAGATCTACTATATTAGTTGGAGGGCAGGCTGTCATCGAAGGTGTAATGATGAGAGTTCCAGGAGCTTATGCTACTGCAGTAAGAACTACAGAAGGAAAAATTAAACTTCAGTATAATGACTTTCAATCTATTATATCAACCTCATCCTTTTTTTCTTTGCCTATTGTAAGAGGGGGAATTCATTTATATGAGTCAATGAAAATTGGATATCAAACATTAGAATGGTCTGTAGATGTGAATATGCCTACTATTAATAAAAAGAACCAGTTTTTAGAATCATTAGTATCTATTTTATCAATATTATTTGCTATAGGTTTATTTTTTGGGACCCCTATAATATCTGCATATTTTATTCAAGATTATTTTGAGTTACCAAAAAATGATACATTAACTTTTAATATTATTTCTGGATTAGTTAGAATAACTTTATTTTTGAGTTATTT
>Ga0115000_10004868_pt1 | contig 10893 bp, 8 predicted proteins | sample ArcticOcean_MG_C_6_FD_89690 | JGI IMG/M metagenome (GOLD analysis project Ga0115000, IMG submission 89690) | Marine microbial communities from western Arctic Ocean - ArcticOcean_MG_CB8_128 | ecosystem: Environmental > Aquatic > Marine > Oceanic | place: Arctic Ocean: Canada Basin | collected... | reverse complement strand
TCCCCTATCCGTATTGGTTTTGTCCCAAGGACCCACAATGCAGAAGAAAATGATATGTATATAAGATACCCAGGGGATTATACCCCGATTAACCTGACTTTAGAAATCTAAATCTAAGTTTTGGCTAGAACACTAATTATTAAGAGGAAAGTTTAATGGCTAATATAAATCGAAGATCAAAACAGTTTAAAAGAAACAAGATCGCTATGTCATCTTTATCTCTTTCAAATGGCGAGTTTAAGCCACTTGGGGTCACTCCGAAAAGATATGCAATCGAACGGGCTAGTGATAATCTCAGAATGAGAGGGTATATGCCAGAAAAAACAGTTAAACCTACCACCGATAGAATGGCTTTTGAAATGATGCATGCCATAGGGTATACTATAGAAGTAGGACAGCAAGATCTAACACTTATTGATGAAGCCCCAGAAGAGCCACAGCTCTTCGAGGCTAATTATACAGCGACAGAAGAAGGAATGAATATGGTTACTCAAAATATTGACATGTTAAAAAGCTTTGCAAACCAAAACGATCCAATATATCAAACGGACGATAACCCGCCTTTTAGTCTGCAGACTCAGGGAAACTTTATTCCACTTGGAGTAGCAGAGACTTTAGATTTAGTGTCTTCTGGACGTGTGTTGGGTTCAACTGGAATGCGCCCAACTAAGCTGCTGCAAACATCAAGGTACTTCAATAATCAAGAAGTTAGCCAAACAGCTAAAAGAATGAATACCTAATGGCTTCTGAGAATGGAATAAAATTCAGGGCCAAGCTTCCGGGTTTAACCGGCTGGAGCGCGGGCTCCACCCCCTTTTCGAGCACCGGCATCGGCAGTGGTGACGCAATCATTGAATGGTTCAGGGCGCCCAACGGAGAATGCCTTGGCGGCAAAAGCCCATCGCTCCTATTAGAAAACTGGTACGGTGACCTGACTACCGCCGCGGATACTAACTACGCCGGGCTAGCCCGCGTCTATACAAGCGACGACAGTATTCTCGGGGCCGGAAAATATCTTACCTCGGTGGCAGATTATACAGTCCAGGAGTACAACGCCTGGGCTGAGATGGCCACGATAGCTATTTTGATATCGGCTACCGTCACTAACTTACCCCCTATTTCGATAGATAGCGATGCACAAATAGCTGGATTCTTAGACTACAACAAAATGTGGGGGCTGGATTATGATGTTGATGTTGAACATATGAACTGGGAAGAATCTTGGATTGGAGATCTCGATATAGATTTTGCCTCGGCTGCGGCTGAGGGCGCCGGCACTGATATAGCCATGGATGCATGGACATCTTCGATGCTGTCAGAAGAGGGATTATGGCGGACAATACAGCCCATGGATCTCGATGAATCTAATAGTACCTGGCCCAACGGCCGGTTGGACACGTTCTGGGAATTGAGCCCGGGCGCTCGTTTGACTCAGTTCGAACAGTTCGGGTATGCGACCACAGTGGTAATGGAAGCATTGGGTTTCGATGCAATCGACAGCAAAACCGTGACCACAGGCGTCAGCACCGATGCTAACGAAGCATTACACAGTAACGAAGTAGTCAGGCACGTATCTTCAGGTCCTGGTGTTGACTGGGACTTTATGAACGACCCCTCAATCTCTAGCCACAACGACTTGGGTGGTACATATGAACTTACATGGAAAAATACATGGCAAACCCGTGCAGGAATGGCTAAAAGATATCACGCGCTTTATGATTCTTCGGATCCTGCTACAACCGGGACTGGAGGATTTTCATTTTCAAGTGTAAGAGGGGTGAGAAGAAACGAAGAGTCCGAATTGGCACGTAACATCGACGGCGCCTGTCGTTTGATTGGTCCCGAATTAGAAGTTATTTCACTCCCAAAAAGATTAATAAACCACGTACAAAAACGAAGAAAAATTCCCGACAACATGGTGTCAGCCTTTGGATACGTCGCAGAAGATATGTATGATCCAACCGCGGCCGCTGAAGAGATGGGAGACACCACTGCTGACGTCATAACCAATTATGTTGTTGAGGGAACTGAGATGGGTGTGCTTGAAGAAGGCGAATCCGGCGCAACTGGGCGCGGAGCCTCCGAAGGCAGCTGGGATGAGTCCACTGGAACCTGGATCCCCCATGAAGAAATTTATTAAAAGGATGTTATACAAATAATGGCAATTATTCCCTCTCCATACACCTACGACTCCGAAGACGCTACAGACAATCTTGTATTATATTACGCTACAGACGAATTAATGGAAAATCAAACTGCAGATCCTTTGCGTAAAGAGCTAGGATTTGAGATTAGCGTTTATAGTCCCGAAAGCGATAGCGAAAGCCCTCAATTTCAAATATCAAGTGGACAGTTCGATATAGATATAGATACTTTGCGAGATCAAAACTTTGTACAAATGAGAACACACTCTCCATACATTGAAAAAATGGAGATCAATGCATCTAGAATAGTTCCATTATCTACAAAGGCATTGCTACCCAACTATAGTATTCCGGTCCGGCTTTATGCAAATGAAGAAACCACAAAAGGTGATAAATTTTGGCGTACCTTATTCACCGGCGGCGAATTTGCTGGAGATACTTACGCCCCACTAATCAATACCACAACCATATTTAATGAATACTTTTTTAGTTTTGCAAACTCTTATTCAACGCTTTATGCTAAATCAATAGGCACGTCTGAGACATCTAAAAATATATATCAATTAAGTTCTGTTTATAATTCTCATAATATAAATGTTAAGGAATACCAAGAGTGGTCAACAAGCCAAGGATCTCCTTTACTAATTCCATCTTATCATCTTTTCGAAACAATAAGAGAGGGCGGACTGACCCAACTTTCTACTCCTCTGCGACAATACTTAGCTTATACTTCATCGAATAGTGTTTTTGACATTAGTTTAGAATCAATAGATTCTTCTTTGGAAGTAATAGGGGAAAAATTCATAGCCGAAACAGGAAAGTCATATTTAGAAAGTTCTTATTTTCCGAAATTGCGCTCAGCCAATATTAACGCAGATATAAAAAACCACGCGATAATTAGCCAACGTAACTACATGTTTGATTCAGCATATTATAAAGAAGGAACAGCAATCACAAACGAACCGGAAAAGTTTCCTTATTATAATATTATAAAATTTCCAAGACACGAAAGTGCTGGCGGATTACCTCCCGTTTTAGGGCGAGAATATAATGGACTTAATCAGGAAAGTTTTTTTATTAGAAATGCAATTGAAGCAAATAACTTCTCATCAAAATTTTTAGAAACGCTAAAGGATATACACGAAAAAACTTGGCCTTCCATTAGTTTTGGTTTGAAGCCCCTAACGGCAGAAAAAAGTGGGCTTGTGTTATCTGAAGGTACTTCGTATGGAACCGAAACTAAAAAGAACATTTATAGAAAATCCTACAGAACGTTAGATTTAATAAAAATGGTTCAAACCATCTACAACCAACCAGACGCGTCTTTGAATTCAAATTATACTTTTATAGGGCCAGACAGCCCGGGCTATCACACAACGTATCAAGATAACAAGTTGTACCGCTACTATGACAACCAAAACTTAGTGGGCGCCCTCGACGACATATACAACGACATCAAGAGCAAGTATCAGTTTCCACAGGCTACCTTTGACTGGGTCCAGCCTGCCGGGGAAGGTCGTGAGTATGACGAGACATTGTCGACCGAAAGAAGCGTCGCGTTAGACAATACCCGTGACATAATGAATTTTATATTTAATCCTCATATTTGTCATTCGGAAACAATAGCCTATCGAATTGAAAAAAGCGGCGGCGAGACTTTTGGAGATTACAACACGTCTAATGTTATTCAAGATTACTGGATTTTCAATTCTAAAGATGCTGAAGAGACAATGGAGTTTTTTGACACTCAAATAAAATATGGTCAAAATTATACTTATAAATGTTATGCCTACGTTGCTGTACTTGGAAAAAGATATAAATATAGTGATTTTAGATTAACCACTCAAATTGCACTGCTGGACCAAGGAGAAGATGGCGATGGCACCGGTGTACATGGCTTAGCAGCCTCGGATGGAAATATAGACTACTACTGTCTTCAATTTTATGAACCTTTAAGTGGCGAGATGTCCGATCAGTTTTTTAATGATGGCGAACCAGAGTGGACTTCGGGTACGAACACCCGCGCCGGCCTTAACCTTGATTCAGTGATGTATGATACTCAGTCCCTCAACCGCGGAAGCCAAGATACCTCTGCACTATCACAAAGAAATCAATTAGCAACCAATGGGCAGGCACTAAGTATGCACCCACAGATAGCTGACTTTATGTTTCACGTTGAGCCGTGCATAAAATTAGTAGAGATACCACTTTTCAAAAAGAAAATAAGAATGTTAGACAGCCCAGCTAACGACGTGATAGCTATTCCGTTCCAGTATATTGATAATTCTAAAAGAATTGGATTTAATATGAGGTATGAGAGCTTCGATGAAAGGAGACCTTACCCTATTTCAATAACGAAAGAAGACCGACAAATGCACATAGACTATTTGAACAGCAGGGATATTTTGCCTGGAGAAGACATTATTGAAAGTTCGGTAGCCCAGCAGAGGTATATAGAGGTTTACAGGACTGAAGAAAAGCCAACCTCGTTTGCTAATTTCGAAGGCAAGCTGGTAGATACAATTGATCTGAAGATCGAAGACTCATACTATACTTTCCCAGACGCCATACATAACGCAAAAATCCCAACAAATAAAAAGTTTTATTATGTTTTTCGATATGTAACCGAGAACCTTGTTCCAGGTCACATGTCACAAATCTTGGAATGTGAACTAATAGATGACGGAGGCTACATATATTCTAAATTCAATGTTCTGTCTGATGAGTTGGGTGAAGAAATAACACTAACAGAGCCAACAAAAACACTTAAAAAGATGCTGCAACTAGAGCCAAATATTTCGCAAATAGTTCTTGATACATCTGAGATAGACTTTTCGAAAACATCTCGTAGCCAAGTTGATAATTTAATAATTGGTGCCCCGAACATAGACTTAATTTGGAATAAGAAGTTTAAAATTAGGCTAACCTCAAAGAAAACAGGCAAACAAATTGATCTTAATGTAGAATACGTGATTAAGAAAGAAGACAGGATAAATATTGAAAGTGGAAACGCAGCAAGAGCTATCCATGACGAGACTGGCGCGGAGTGGTCGGAGCGCATGAACTTCTTGTCTGGGCTACCACCCGGCTCGATTGCTCCTGTACGCCCTGGTGTTGATATGATATCGATATCCGGAGATGGCACAACATGGTTTGACCTGTTTTCTAGTGAAGAAATTTGAAAATACATATAATTATATGTGAGAAAGGAAAATAAATGGCATTTAAAGACACATCCGGCACCGCGGTGATTGACGCAGTTCTCACTGATATCGGCCGCAAAAGAATGGCTGACGGAACCTTCCGTCCCGTTAAGTTTGCATTAGGCGATGACGAAGTGGATTATGCGCTCATCGGACCAGCCGCATTTTCTACGGAAGGTGCCCAAATCTCCTTGTCTGGCACAGCTATGTTCGAAGCATACGGCTCCGAAGCTAAAAATATTCAATATGGCTTAAATACTTTTGATACTCCAAATAGTCTATATAAACCAATATTAAAACTAAATGATAAAGTTGAGGTTAGCGCGCAAATGAGCGGATCCGCCAAACGCGCCGCCCAATTATATGCGCAATATCCGACGGCCGGCATCGGGATTGGGCGTACTGATCGCACAGCCGATGGCGCCGATGCATATTATTTAGCAGCTAATGATGAAACAGCCGACAAGATGAGGGAGATCTTTACAGGATCTGCAGCAGTCGGCGCTCCACCCAACTCTAAATATTTTAAGTTTCTAGAAGACCGTAACTTCGAAGGAAATAAAATTATTGTCGAAAGCGGACTGGGCGATATACCCCTAGAAGAAGAAAGCCACACGGAACCTGGTTCGGCTTGGGCACCAGAAATGACGTTGTATTTCCGTATACCTGTTGCAATAGATTACGATAATCGAATTAAATACTTAGTAAAAAGAAATTACTTAGATAGGCACTACTTTGTGATGGCCGATAACAGATTTATAGAAAGAGTTTTAGGACCTTCACATAACTGTAGCTCGTTTAAAAACTTTGCTGACGGCTCAGCGGACATAAACTTCCAGACTACAGTTGAGTCCGCCCCTATCACCTATTTCAATCAGTATGATGATTATTATACGTTCATAGTTGATGGTATACCTAACTTAATGTTTGACCATGGTATGTATTCATACCCCAGTACTAAATTTTCAAATCTTTTCGGACCAAAAGGTACCGCTACAGCAATAAATCTTGCAATAGTTAAAAAGCTCAAAGTTAATTCGGAAGGTGACCGAGATTATAGATATACGAAATACGGGTCAGTAGATCAAAAACTATTTGACGCAAAACACAAATTTGATTATATTGAAACAGTGCTATATATCGTAGGTGCAACGACAGACTGTAGAATTACGGCTCCTGTAAGAATTATACGATATTCAGGAACATAAAACTTAAAATCGAATATTTATAGTGGTATAATCGATTTAACAAAAAAAACACTAATTATATACACATGAGGAAAATTAATGGGATTCTTAGATAACTCGGGCGACATCATTTTAGATGCGGTCCTTACAGAGACCGGCAGAAAAAGATTAGCGACTGGACAATTCAGTATTAGTAAATATGCGCTCGGCGATGATGAAATCGACTACAAGCTATACCAGAAAAATAATGCTTCTGGTTCTGCTTATTACGATTTAGAAATCATGCAGACTCCTGTTTTGGAAGCTTTCACACAGAGAAACGCCAATATTAATTATGGATTGATTACAATCCCAAATAAAAACCTTCTTTACATGCCATCTATTAAAAGAAACGAAAAGATACCATCAGTATCTGTATCTGATAAACACAACGTCATTTATCTTGCTGTATCGGACGGTGTCACATATGATGCTTTAGTCGCCGGGTTTGGTGGATTACATGGCGGCGGCCCCGATTATGTTTTAGAATCGAATGGCGGCTCCGGCCGAGTTATTGTTTTGGAGTCAGGGCTAGACACAGCAGAGATTACAGGCACTCCAGCCAATAAACAAACTTATATTACGTCACAGGGGCTCCAAGAGAGGAACTTCCAAATTTCAGTAGACAATAGGTTTTTTACAGGAATCTGGGGACCAGGACCCGGATCAGTATTTAACAATAATGGTGGCAGCGGAACTGAAATAGTTAGCTTTGTGCCAACCCCTACTGCGCCCACGACATTAGACAATAATATCGCCAACCATTCATTAGCTACTATTACAGCAATTAATAATGGGGTTTATTATCGCACAAACGATGTTAAAATAGATACAGCAACGTCGGTTATCAAGGGCCCGCGCTCTTCAGCAACTTGTTTGAAATTTAGTGTCAAGCCAATGACAAGTAATGACTTTACTAGGTTTGGCTCAGTAGCACAGACTATTTCAGGACCTTCGGGTACCTATAGTTACATTGATAGCATAGTATATGTTCGAGGACTATACTCCGAATATCAATTAACAATCAGAATTATTAAAAAGGATTAATTAAATGCCAGTAAGAAGTTATGAACCCCTGAGTTTGAACTCAGATGTAACAACCACAAGAACCTTTCTCCACGAAGTATTGCCAATCACAGGAACCATCTTTAGTGGAACTTATGGTAAGTACATGGCAGAAGACAATATTAAGAACTACACTCACGGGATGTTCCAGTCAGTATATGACTACCCCTATTTGAGTTCCTCTACAAACCATATCTTCGATATTACCTGCGGGTATGACGAGTCAACGGGACCCCTATCCAGTTCCGCCCATCCGCAGAACGCCAAAAAGATTAATATGTATAATCAGTTTTGTCAGGTTTTGCTTGGTTTCACTGGTTCAGACAACACAGTTAGAATGTTTGAGAATGATTTAAAACTCGACCAAGCTGGACAAATGAACTCAGCTTATATCATCAGCTTCTCACGACTTTTAACAAAAGACCAGATTAAGAAGAACACATTTAAGTTAACAATTGGAACCGGCTCTTGGAAACATCCCTTTGCAACTAGTTCTGTTAAAGTTCTGCAAGATGCAAACGCTCGCGTCGATGGACAAGGAGTTAACACTACCCTCGGCGGAGACTATGGAGTGCTCTACAGTAGCTCCAGTCCCTCAACCACAGACGTAGGTTGTGGTGTTGTGTTCTACCAAGCAGGTATTGCCGTCATTACTTCATCGATATTTGTCAGAGGTAAAGGCGCCGGCGCCAATACTCCCATACCACAGTTTGCCGGCCCAGCTGCTGCAGGTGGACCAATGACAGGCTCTCTGTACGTGAGTGCCAGCGAAGCTTTAGCACAGATGAGCATCTCTGGAAACTGCGATGCTATTCGTCACAGAATTCAGAATATTCAATTTAATAACTCGACCGAGATTAACTCTACGATTTACTTCTGCAGAGTACCGCACAACAAGTTCAACTATAGTGCAAACCCGACCTACCTGACTGGTAGCAAGATTCGCGTTAAGAATGTTGGCTCGGATACTCCGATTTCTTACATTACGACAGTTGGGCTTTACAATGCCAGCAACGAACTGCTGGCTGTTGCGAAGCTCTCAGAACCCCTTAAGAAGACACCGGAGAATGAATTAACAATTCGAGTCCGATTGGATTACTGAATGTTCCGCAAGTTTGGCCCGAACGACATCATTCTGAATACGATGCGGGCAACGCCTCGTTCGCACTTCTTCATTTATGATAGCAAGACTTATTATAATAATGAGCCTGAGATGTCATCGTCATTGGGCGGCGGAAGCCAGGTAACGACACTCCAGCTTAATGCCGCAACGGAGGTGGATCCAGTCCCCGGCTTCATTAGTTTATACGAATACAATATTGGGCGCACATCGGGTTCGTTTGATGGCACTTACACCCGAACCATCGGCGCCGATGGTGACCATTCTGTTCTCGACGGCACGGTCCCAATGATTTTCCCTTATATCTCTAAAGATTCTGCAAGAGCTAGTTTTAAGACTGCTGTTGGTGGAGACACGATTGAAGGGATGACCCCCACGTTCTATAATAACGAGTTTGCTTTCGGAGATATTCTAACTGCCTCGTATCCTCAAGTATGCACGATTACACGAGAATTTATCGAAGTACCTTCAGGATCAGGGGTGACAGCAACAGATACCACCGTAGGTAGCCATGGAGCGTACAATAGACACTATGTTTCTCTCAAAAACTTATTTAACATTTACTCAGTAAAAAGCCGACACTTCGCAGTAACGTCTTCTTTTGCAGACAAAAACAAGCAGATAGGAAACTTAATTCATGTTCCTTCATTATTTTATGGCACCAAGATTAGGCCCGGAACACTTTCACTTAAGTGGTTTTTTACTGGCTCATTGATTGGAGAATTGCGAGACACGAAGCGCAACGGAGAATTGATTCAGGTGTCTGGTAACGCCGACAATAACGGAAAGGTCGGCGGAGTGGTGATGTACAACGAGGGCTTTTTATATTTGACTGGTTCATGGAAAGTGGAGAAAGAGTGTCCAGCAATATCCCTTTCAATATCAGGAACCACAGCTGCTTCAAACAAAAAACACCCATCATGGATTTATTGGGGTGCAGGCATGAACGATAACGTAACGGTTAATAACACCAAGAATCCTGCAGCCGGCACGCCCGGATCGACCGACCAAGCAAATCTCCTATCCGCTTCATATTCTATCACATTCGAAGGCGAGACCAAAACACAAGTAATGACGATGTATGCTCACGCACGAAGAGGCGAGGCCAATTACTCTAATAACCCCACATTCTTAAAGTATGGACAACCAGAGATGAAATATACATCCTCGCATGTATATGAAGAAAATCCGAACAGGCTAATGAAAAACACAGTCTCGTCAGCTTACGGCACAGGCGCCATTGCTTCGGGATACACAGCTTCATTTCAAAGACAGGTATACATTTCCAAGATAGGCGTGTATGATAAGGACTATAACCTAATTGGTGTGGCCTCACTCGGCTCACCGGTGTTAAAGAAAGAAGATGAAGATTTGGCTTTCAAACTCAAAATGGATTTTTAGTGGTCTTAGGAATTGATATATCAACAAGCATTACGGGCTTTGCTGTGGCCGGCGATGGACAACTATTGCATTATAGTTCGATTGACTTGCGAAAACATAAAGGACCGTTTAATAAAGCAAACGCCCTTAAAGAATACATTGAAGATCTATTTGAGAACTATCAACTTGACCAGGAAGGCTCTCAAGGCTGGGGACAGTCGGAGCATCCGATAACTAACATTTACATTGAACAGCCCCTGCACATGTTTATGAGAGGGAAATCTTCAGCAAAGACTTTATCAACTTTGATGACTTTTAATGGTATCGTTTCTTGGCTTGTATATGAACTCTTCGAGATTGAGCCACAATACATCGCAGCTACGTCTGCCCGTAAACAGTGCGGTATTAAAGTAAAACGCGGCGAGAAGGCAAAAGAAGTAGTTTTAAAGCACCTTTTAGAACATGAGAGAGCTTTTAAGATTGAGTATACCAAATTTGGGAACCCAAAGCCTGAGTCGTATGATCGGGCCGATGCTATTGTAGTTGCGAGAGCAGGAGATATAATTGAAAAAAACATGGAACTGGCTCAAACATCGGTTTAAGCATAAGCTAGAACATTTTAAGCCATCACATTTGATGGGCACTTTAAAAGAGCATGGGTTAGCTCTTGTTACTATAATCGTGGTTTGGGAGATAATAGAAGATGTTTTGTTCCCTGCCCTGTTTCTGTGGCTGGGCGCCAACGTACACCCGAT
>Ga0115000_10004866_pt1 | contig 10894 bp, 6 predicted proteins | sample ArcticOcean_MG_C_6_FD_89690 | JGI IMG/M metagenome (GOLD analysis project Ga0115000, IMG submission 89690) | Marine microbial communities from western Arctic Ocean - ArcticOcean_MG_CB8_128 | ecosystem: Environmental > Aquatic > Marine > Oceanic | place: Arctic Ocean: Canada Basin | collected... | reverse complement strand
GGTAACCACAGGAGTAACGAACCAAACCAGCCCTCTCTCCCACCAACATGACGAGCACCGCCCTTCGCGTCGGAGATCTCCCGGTCCGCGAGCTCAGCGTCATGGCCAAGCGCATGCCCGCCGTGTACAAGCTCCTCTGCGAGGTCCTCTGCTACCAGTACACTCTCGTGGAGGCGGAGCTCCGCGCCGACGCCATCAAGGCCGACCTCGAGTTCGACTCGGGGCAGGCGCTTCAGGCGGCGGCCGCCATCGACCCTTCCAAGCTCCCCAAGGCCGCAGCAGCCGCCCTCGTCGCTGCCTTTGGCGCGGGCTCCTTCCGCATTGACCACAACCCGCTTGTGGTCGAGGACTACAAGACCTACAAGCCGATTACGGACTCGCCGGTGCCCAAGAACGAGGTCATCCCCGGCTACCGCATCCTCTTCACCGATCTCTACAGCCGCCCGTACGTTGTGGTGACTCAGGAGCGCATCGACCTGCTCGCCGCGGCGGCGCCCGGCAAGGGCCAGAAGCGCGAGCGCGAGGGGGACGACAAGTACGTAACCGTCAAGATCAAGACTGGCAAGGGCGGCTGGGAGCACTTCCAGTGCCTCGCCAAGGACGCCAATGACATGCAGGGCGAGCGCGCGTAGGCTCCGCGCCAGGGGGCCGGCGAGAGTGGCCAGTGTTGCCCGCGTGGGAGTGTCACGGACGGTCATAGTAACCTGTCGAGTGTAGCATTCCTTTAGCTCAACAAAAACTGTGCTACAAGTGTTTCACGGGTCCACATCCTACCGTACGGACACGGCCTGTCATGTGTACGCACGCGCCGTGGTTTTCTCTGCCTCTGCGGCCTTCCGCACTATCACAGAGGACGCCAGCAACGAGTCCAGCGCAATGTAGACCGAGAACAAAACGGCCAGAAAGACAGACAGGCTCGGGGTGTCCGAGCCAGCGCCAGCGGCCGTGCAGGTGCCTATGACATCAAGCGCCATGCGGGCTTCACTCCGTGTCTGCCCCACTGGCTAAATGTCACGGAGCCCTGGCTCGGCGGCCGTGGCGATCCACATCCCAACCCCAATCATCATCATCATTGCCGCACAGGCTGCCGTGGCTCGATGCAACGGCGTCTGAGAGGCCGCGCCGTGGGCCATGGCGTACTCGTCCGCGGCGGTCGGTACAAGGATCTCCGCCGTCGCGCTGCCGTCCAACGTGTCCACGGATGTGCGTACCTTGGCGTAGGGCATCAAGCGCGAGAGCGCTCGTTGAAGAGACTCGATGCTGGCGTTGCCTCCCGCGCGCACGCGCACGCGCGTGCGCTCGTGCTCGTCACGGCCCACGTACGTGATGCGCGCATCGGCGTCCTCGCGCCTGCACGCCTCTATCACACGCTGCGCCACGCCCTCCACAAAGTTGGGTTTTAGCTCGCCGTTCGCCATCAATATATCCTCGCGCCGTCGCCTGAGGATTGAGCGCAGGCCGCTAACCCGACGCGGGCGTCTTGTGTTTGTCTGAGCGTGGACGCGCCACTCCTTGCCCGATGGCGACGGAGGTGGAGCGGAGCGCAACTCCGGAACCTGCCCCGTTGATTCCTGACTCGACTGGCAGCTTGCTAGCGGAGCTAGAACGTGGGCCATCGCCGACTGAGAGCCCGGCGGGGTCGACGGCGAGCTCGCCGCTGACGGAGGCGCAGGTGGCGCCCCTTCCTCCTCAAGCTCTTCTCTCTCCGCTGTCGCCTCCTCGATCGCCTCCGCTTCCTCCGTTGCCTCCCCCGCTGCTTCCTCCGCCGACCCCGCCGGAGGCGGCAGTTCTGGCACCACCGGACACCCCTCTGAATCCGAGCTTGCCGGATCCTCTTCCGCTGGTGGAGGGTGCACAATGTCCAGCAGAACAGGACGACGATCTCGACGCGGTTTGGAACGAGATGATGAACGAGGCATTCGCGCCACCGCAGGTAGATGAACCACCGGCTGAAGCGGGCTTTGCACCGTCCGACGGCCTCGCCCCTGTGATTGAGTCGGGGTCGGAGGACGAGGAGGAGCAGGTCCCGTTGGAGGCGCCGCCCCCGACGCCACCTCTGCTGCTGACATGCGATGCGGCCCTTACGGCACCCGCGCTTGCTGAGCCGGTTGGCCCGGTTGGCCCGGTCGAGCCTGTGGACCTTAGCGACGACGCCCCGGCCGAGAGTCGCCCCCGTGTGCCGGACCTCGTAGCTGCGATCGAAGCGGCCCTGCCACCCGAGCCGGTCCTGCCGCCCGAGCCTCCGGCGCCCGCTGAGCCGCCGGCGCCGGCCGAGCCGCCTTCCGTGAAGCCGCGACGACGCGGAGGTCCGCCTATGGCGGTTCTCGTGGAGCGCATGACGGCATCGTCTATAGTACCATAGCTAAAACATACAAATCTTAAATCCTGTTGCCACACTACAGACGCATATTTCCCATGGGGGCCACGATGTCCAGCGTGAAGTTGCTGTAGGTTGCGCCGCTGCGCGCCTTCTTGCGACTCTGCGCCGTCTGCGACCTCGTCTGGTAGACAATCCTACGCGACGACTTGGTCCACGTATTTGGTGCCAGCCTAATCAGTGCCGCTGCGCGAACGTTAGGGTCCTTGTTCATGAGGAGGTTGACGTCGACGTCGCTGGGTATGGGGACAGTGCTTCCCGTTTCCAGATCTGACTCGGCCACCCTGTTGTCCTGAGCATTCTTCAAGGCGGCGAGTGTCACCATGCTTGCCGCATCGGCCGAAATGGAGGCGCGGCCTTCTTCCAGTGGGTTGCTTGGCATCTCGGCAGACGGTCTCATGATGTCGTCCATGAAGGCGATGGCACCAGCGCTCTCAATAATGCGCGTAATCGCCTCGTCCTCGATGGTCTGCGGGTCTTCGGGCCCCGGCCCGAACACGAACGGTGGGTCGGGTGCGGTTGGTAGCATGCTCAAGGGGTCGTTGCCCTCCTCTGGAGCCAACATGCCGATGGTGATGTCTTCCTCAAGCATCTCTCCCAACGCCTCGCCTGTGCGGCGGGGGCGCCGCTTGTTGGACGCATTTGGACGTGCCTCCGGTGGGCACAGCTTTGGCCCAATCCACGAGATGGCTTGTTTTGCGGCGTATGTAGCTGCCCCTGCGACAATCGCATAGATGATGTTGTCGCGTATCAGGATGGCCACACCACTGAAAGCGGTGCCGATGTAACCCAGGAAACCGATTGTTTGTGCTGGATCTGGCTTTGCGCCAGCACCCCATCGCATTGCGCCCCATAGGGCGTCGTCAGTCTGCTTGCGGATATCCTCATTTTTTGTCCGCGTCCTTGCGAATATGTTCGCCGCCACGGCGAAAGTCTTATCCTTGACAGCTCCGGCAGCGTACGAGAACGCAGAGTAGGCCGGTGGGTAGTACATGATGACACCGCCGATGACAATGCACGTTCCCAGAGCACCAAGGAACAACTTCCAGCAGCGCCGGATGAGCTTACAGCCAAGAAGCCCCTTGTTTATCAGCCACTTCATGCGGTCGTACGTGGTGTACTTGTCGGGTGTCTTCGGAGCACTGTCTGATACGTCAATTACAACCTCTCCGCGTGCGTCTGCGACACGCTTGCGCAAGTTCTCGTGGACGGCTCTGCCGGTGCCATCTTCCTCGCTCAGGATGGCTGCGCGTAGCGTTCCAATGACCTTGAAGTCGTCGGTGTCCATTGCGACGCGAACAGTGGCTCGCTCTATGGCGCGGGAAAGGAACGCGCGGTCCGGGTTGTTGGCCGCGCGCTCCATGGAGCTGATTAGTGCCGGGTGGGCCGGTGAATGCAAGAACCAGGAGCAGCGCAGAGAGGTGTAGACCAGGCGGCGGATATACTGACGTGCCTTCTGTCTCTCGTCCATCTCGTCGTCCGTGGGGAACATTGAGCCAAACGTGTCGAACTGCGCGTTGGCGGGGCTGGGCGCAATGTAATTCGGCAGATCTGGCATCCTGTTGCGCGAGTTGACAGCCTCGCGACCGCCCAAATCATCATCGTGGCGTGCACGCCACAACATGCACTCAAGCTCGGCAGCAAGCTCGCCATTCCAGTACTCCATTTGCACCGCGCCAGAGCGCTCGCCGTCAGCGTCCTCTGGACAGACGTCATCTCCAAAGTCCTCCATCACAGCGTTCCAGTCGACGCGTGTGTCCTGTTTGACCATCTCTTCAATCATGCGCACAAACTGGCCGCGCACAATGCGCCCGGGCACATCCCCCCATTGCTCAAAGCCGTGTGGGAGTGGTGCAGAATCACCGATGTCGCCACCAGGGCTGCGCTTCTCGAACACCCGCTTGTAGAACGAAGTTTGTGCCGGATAGAGCCCGGTCTTCTTACTGCCTTTGGGACGCTGGGGCAGGGTCTCGATGAACGGGTCGGCAAACTGATCGACCGACAAGTAAGGCAGAAACATATTGGACCGACGCAGGCCGTCGTGACCGAGGCAGAGTAGCGTTGAGTCGGTCATGTCGCACATGTTGGCGGTTTGTGGGTCAGCAAACAACGCCCGTGCAGCCTGGCGCAGGGACGTGGCCCCGGCGAACTTTTGGTAGTCGTCCATGCCGCGTGCCGCAATGATGTACTCGAAGGCACACATCTGGGATTCTATGACCGACGGCACCGTCCATTTAACACCCATTGTGTTTTTGACGGCCTCGAGCAGTTCGGCACGTCGCACGCCTTTGTCGGCGTCGCTGCATGTACTGAAGCCAGCGTCCCCGTCGTCAAAGCTGGCCAGCATCTCCTTGAGGTCTACCTTGCTCACAAGGCGTGCCTGCTCCAGCATGTACTCGCGCTGTCCGTTGCGAACAAGGTCAATCTCCGCCTGTAACAGTTCCAGCCGCAAATCCCCATCGGCGTCCTGGAACGCCTCACGGCGCGTGTCCAGCTCGGACTGTTGCCGTTTTAGCTGTGGCGCAACCGCTGCATCGTAGGCTTGAAACAGCTGTGCCTGCTGATCGGCCGTCAGTGCAGGGTTCAAAGCCCCTTGGAGCATGTTTGCAATAGTTTCATCGTCTAAGGGGACTGCCATGGCCCACACGGTCCAACCTTACTCACACGTGCTACGAGATGCCTTATCACGCCATACACATACAGACCTCCGCAAGGGTCGCAGCCTTGCATCCCATGCTCAGGGCCTTCGTCACGCACCCGATGGACTCGGCCAGCGCTTTCAAGGCCCGATCAACTTCGGGTTTGGACGTGCCTGGTGGAAGCAAAACCCTCAAGTTAGGCACAAGCTGCACCGTCTCCATGCGCAGGAGCTCGAGGGCGATGACAACAGAGACGACGTCGTACGGATCGTGTACCTGCACGTGCACGTACTCGAGGGCACGCTGCAGCTGCAGCTGCAGGGCAATTGCATTGCATAGCCTCTCGGCATTGAACGCATATACGCGCATCTTGAGGACGTGTGCCTGCACAATGTCATTTGATTGGGACAGGTCGAGCTTGGATACGGTCGCCGCCAGCGTGTCCTCGGCGCCTGGAGTCGGCACGACCAACGAGCCTGCCTCGCGCAAGCCGTGCCTTGCAAGCGGCACCCGCACCACCCCAGAGTTGGTCACGATGGCAAGTGGGTGCCTGCCGTATCCAGTGTGGTGCGGATGCTCCACCGGGTGTGTAATGACTTGGCCCGTGTTGGGCTGCAGACCAGACCCAGGTGATGAGATGGAATTGTACACCCGTGAGAACGACTTGCTCAGGCTTTGCAGCCAGAGTATGCGCGCACCAAGAGTGTCGACGCCAAACGGCACTGTACCAGGGACTGCGTCCAAGCGGCTGCCCATCGGACAGTAATAGACATGGTCCTCGGCGTCCAACTTCAAGCCCCCAAGGCTGTCCGTGATGGCGTCGACGCCATCTACCACAAGCCTCTTGCGCATCTTCGGTGGATCCACGCGCCGACTGGCCCATGTGGAAGCAGAAAGTCGCGACGACGCCGGGCCGGTCGGCATCAACAGCTTCTCGTGGCCCGCGAAGCGCCGCGCCGCGTCTGTGGCTTGCAGCACAAACGCAGCAGCCTCCTCCCGGCGTTCTGCAAAAAGCCCGTACGCCGCAGAGGCACTGGCCAGTGCACAAACGGGCCACAAAGTACTTGAAAGGGCGCGCAGCCGCTCGTAGCTTTCTGTCGCGTCGATGCACAAGCCCCGCAGCGCCGGCTGGAAGCCCTTGTTCTGTTGACGCTCTTCCTTCAATCCCTCCTTGGCTTCCCCTACAAAAGCCTTCAGGAAGTCGTCGACCACGTTGCGCTGAAGTTTGCTCCACATCTCGATGGTGCGGTCAAACGTCTCACTGCCCGGCGCCGACCGGATGGCACGATCGGCGCTGTCAAAGACCGACAGATGGCGGATGGCAAGCCGCGCAGCCACGCCCCCCGGTAGGCAGCTCCAGATGGGGTCGTCACCTTGCACCAAGGTGATTCCCGATTGTGTGCCGTATGCCGAGGTGAGCAAGTCCGCCGCATACTGCACAAGGCGAAGCGCCGTCTGGGCGGGCGAGGCCATCAGATGCTCTCCGCGCAATGGCACGCGCCCTTGTTTTACTGCCGAGACGAGCTCTCCGTAGGCTGCCTTGGCGGCAATGTCCGAGGGCACGGTGGGCGTCAGGCCCACCGTTGGGCCGGTGGTGACCTCAACTGCACGGGCAAGCTCAACACCGCGCATTTTCTCTGCCTCGTAGAGAGCTATGGTCACGTCAGCCGGAGGTAGCAGGGTGAGAGATGCCTTGTAAGGCACGCTGTTCCAGATGTCGCGTGTAAGCAACGGTGTGCTGAGCACGACGGCGGCCGTCTCGGTAGTTGGTTCGTACAGCTGCCGGAACCGGAACCGTTCACCCGTCTCGGTGATGAAAATTGAGCTTGCGTCTTCAAGGCCCTTGAGAGCCTTCTTGCGGACGGCGGTCTCCTTGCGGATGAACCGCACCGCACCGCGCGCAGACTGTAGCGCCGATGCGACGGGTACTCCGCGCGCGGCCTTTCTTGCACGATAGTACACCTTGCCACGCGCAAAGTTGGCCTCGTTGCGCCGTTTGCTCATGGCGAGGTTTGAAGTGGCTGCTTTCCACCCAATGCTACCCGCCCAGCTCGCAGACGTAATTTTGTCCTGTACGTAGAACATGCTGACGAGCAGCTTCTGCACGACCTCCTCCACAGCAACACCAGTGGCAGCGCCACCAGCCGCCTGTGCACCTCCCCAAAACGCAGAAAACCAATCCTTGGCCTCAGCAGCGCGGTTGAACATGTCCGCCATACCCATTGCCAACCGGCCCATCATACCAACCTCCTGCGCCGCGAAGCCAATGTCGCGGATGTAGCTGAGCACGTACAGGATACCAGCGTAGGTTGCATACGCGAAGCCGGCATAGATTGCTAGGAAGATTGACGCACCAATGAGTCCCGTGAGCCACTTGTTTTTGCGTGGCGTAGTGTAGTACTCGTCGGGGGGGCTGATGTCCGCCATGGCCTGAAATGTAATGCTGACCCGATAGGTTGGGCGAACAACCTGTGCCATCACCCGGTGCAAAATGTTGGTGCCGGGGTCGTATCGTACAAGGCGCGCGTCAGTGACCAAGTTGCTTTTCGCGACGGCTGAGGCGTATGCATCGTCCTCGTCCAGCCACGCAGAGCCCTGATTGTTGCTCTCCTCCAGCATCGTCTGCAGTCCTTTTTGGTAGGCACGCTCGGCGATGCGAGCAGCCCTCTCTCCGCTCACGTCCGGCAAACGCAGCGCAAGGACTTCGTCTACAATTTCATCGTCAAGCGCCGGAAGGATGGTCAGAAGCGCATCGTCCTCGTCTGAAATCGGCACGGTTCTGCGATACGGGTGAAGCCCAGGGATGTCTATACGCACCTCGTCTGAGGAAGTGCCCTGCGCAATCGGTGTCGCAACGGGTGGCGGGCCTGCTGCTGCGACGTCGCCGGTGCCAATGGTCGGACTGGAGTCCGGATTCGGCTGCGGCCATTGCGGCAGCAGCATCCGCGCCTGCACCATTTGCTCAATGACCATGATCTCCAACTCGCACGGGTCGAAGTGGAACGCAGGCCCATAGACGAGCTTCTTTAGGTTGAGCCACCGAGTGACCCACCAACTGTTCGACTTGTTTGGGTTGGCGATTGGAACGATCTTGCTGGCGACATCGGAAACGGCTCTGGCCGCGCTCGACGCCGCGTCCTTCAACTTCGACGAAGTGCTGCGTTCGGCGTACATCTCAAACATGCAGTCCACAAAAGCTCGGCCCTTCTGGTCAAGGTCGTAGACGTCCTGATACAAGCCGGCGTAGATGGCATGTGCGACCAGTCCCTCAATCTCCGGCGCGTCAAACTGCACGTTGACTGGTTCGACACCAGCCGTGTTCGTGACCTCTATGCGTAGGCGCATACGCACGCTCGTCCGAGCCAAGGCCTCCAGCTGCAGCCGCTCGTAGAGAAACTCATACGAAGCGTCGGATGGTGTGCCACTACCACGCTGTTGTTCAATCTTCTTGTAGTCATTCTCCACAAGCTTAGTGAGCGCCTCGCGCTCGTCCTGTGCGTTTGATGGCTTCTCGCGACGCAGTACCTTGTATCGGTCCTCTCCCGCCTCCAACAGGGCCTCCAATGAGCCGACCTCGAGCTGCGGTGCAACCTTCTCCGCTTCAGTCACGGCAGCTGCCAGCTTCTGCTGCGCTGCTGCCAGCTTCTGCTTGATCTCCTTGCGCGCCTCGTCTGATGCCTTGCGCTGAGCCTGTGCCTGAGTGTCATCCCGACACGTGACGGTGTAGTTCTTGCGCGCAAAGTTGGTCTCCTTCTCGTCCTCCGTGGTCGGCGCGGGCGACAGGGCAAGCACGCGAGTCATAGGCAGTGGTGCGGATCCGAGAAGCGCCTCAAGAAACACCTTGGCCGTAGACTTGTCCTGGTCGTAAAGCAACGCGCGCATGGCATCGAGGTGAACTCTTAGAGACGCGCCCTTGTTTAGCACCTTGGTGCCGTCCTCTGTGAGAAGCTCCAGCTTTGAGTTGGTCGCAGACGACCGAGTGGTCTCGCATGCCTTTGTCAAATCCTCAAAGAGGTCCACCATGGCGCGTGGGGCGGAAGTGTTGCCACCTCCAATGATGTAGCTGGATTCCTTGTCGGTGGGCTTCTCTGCCAAACCCCGCTCCGCTCCCATTACTGGACCGCTCTTGCCGAGCTTCCACGTTCCACTCTTCGTCGGCCGAGGCGGCGGCGCACCGCGGATGGCAGCAGGTGAATTGTTCCACAAGGTCTTCCTTGCGGACCACCCCTTCTCCTTCACGCTCCAGTCGGCTTCCACTTGTTCGTTGTACTTTTTGCGCGCCTGGTGCGCTGCAGTCTTTGCCGCGTACCGCGCTCGGACACCGGCGTTGTGCACCGACGCGAGCTCCAAGTCCTTCTCCCATTTTTCAATGTGCTTGTAGGAGATGATGCTGACGGCACTCTGCGCAGGTGCACGAAAGGGGTAGGGCATAGAGGCCGCCGGTGCGAACGGGTCGCAGGGGCGATAGCCCGCGATGTCCATGCGCGCCATCTCTATGACTTCGTCTTCCTGTCCATAGTTGGCACGCTCGTCGGAAGTGCAGACCTGCTCGAGTATCAGCTGCACGCGGTCAGGCCTGCGCGCCTCGTCTTCCAATCGCATGGCTACCACAACCGGACGCACCACGGTCTCCCGAGTGACCTGTTTGTCGACTGCAACCGGGGGCGGCAGCTGGACGAACGTGTAGCCTGTCGCGTTGAGCCCTACGTGCAGTCCGTCGACAACCACTGTCCAGCCGTCATCTGCTGGGCCGTGCACGCCCCGTACTAGTTCAATGCCTATGGGGTCGGACTCTCCCTCGGGCGCCGGCCACTGCGGGTTGGCCGGCCCGGAGGCAAGTGGCTTAGCCTCTACCAGCTTGGCCGCCACAGAGCCCTTGTGGCCGTCTTGCCGCCACTCGCTATGACATGCATCCTCAAAGAAGCGTGGAGGTGCGAGCACCGTCGGCACCGGCATCGGTTCTACCCACAGGATAAAGATTGCGGCTTATTGTTCAAGTAAACACTGGTGCGATAGCGATGTCGACCGCAAAGCGCGCACGCCTGGTGGAACACTCGAGCTTTGTAGACGCTCTTCTTAGCACTATGTCGAATGCGGCGCGCCAGAGCGGCGGCGTGCCAGCCGGCACGGCAGCCGAAAAGATTGCCCTCTTGGACAAGAGCAACAGCGAGCGCGTCGCGGATGCGCGCTTCGCCATGGGGGCCGATGACGGAGCCTACCTACGGCAAAATGTCATGCCTTTGCAGACCGCGGACAGCTCCTGCGACGATACGTCGATGACCCAACCCATTCCAACGGAGCTTTTGTCGGCGGGTCGCGCCGGGCTGCTCGCAGCCCTGGAGACGGAAGTGCAGCACGAGATGGACGAGACTCTGAAGCAGCTCAAGGCCGTACTGCAATACACCGGATGGCTCTTGACAATCCCCGAAATCTACAGGTATGTGGCTTCAACGCTGTTAGCAAACCCGGAGCGCATGCGGCACGCCGGCGCGGTGGTGCTTGTGGACGCTTTCCGCCCTGGCACGCCCACACCCCCGGCAGATGCACAGCGCGTGCTGGCAACGTTCAACGGCATGGAGAGCGTGCACGACCGCTGCGAAATACTTCTGATCATGCGCGCGATCTTCTCACTTCCAGAAGAGCTGATGCAAGCACAGTGGGACACAACCCTCGGACTTCAGGGAACCGGCACGCGCGAGGTATTTGACGCAGTAAACCGGCTTGCGCGGTCTGCAAGCATGGTAAGTGAGACCTGGGACGCCGAGCGGATTGCAGTACAAGGCGAGGTCCTGCCAGCCGGGGCGCTGACTGCTCAGGCTCCAATCAGCGACTTCCTTGGCGTGCCGGGGAACTCAGCAGCGATTGGCGCGCCAGTGTT
>Ga0115000_10004863_pt1 | contig 10896 bp, 9 predicted proteins | sample ArcticOcean_MG_C_6_FD_89690 | JGI IMG/M metagenome (GOLD analysis project Ga0115000, IMG submission 89690) | Marine microbial communities from western Arctic Ocean - ArcticOcean_MG_CB8_128 | ecosystem: Environmental > Aquatic > Marine > Oceanic | place: Arctic Ocean: Canada Basin | collected... | reverse complement strand
TTGATTAAGAACTTCCATCGACTCTTTTGAGTGTAACTTTAGGACACTTGAAATTCTTTCAGTACCATATTCTGAATTTTCGTTATTTTCCACTTCCACTAATCCATCCGTATAACAAATAAGAACGGCATTTTTCCCTGCTTTTACAGTTCTAATGTTTGGTGTTGGCAAGTCATCTAGCATTCCTAATCCAGGGCAGCCTCCTTTTAATTCGTCAATTTCCCCATTATTATAAAATATTGGGGGATTATGACCACAATTGATATAAGTTAAATTACGAGAATCTTTTTCGTAAATACCGATAAACATAGTAATAAATTTCTCCCCCTTGGCGTTATCCATTACTTTCTGATTTAAGTCGCTCACTAATGCTTCTAATGAAATAGAATGTTTAACGCCAGCCCTTAGGTTGGCTTGAAAATTACTCATTAAAATTGCTGCAGAAACTCCTTTCCCCGATACATCGGCTATACAGAAAACTAATTCATTATCGTTAATCCAAATCACATCGTAATAATCTCCTCCAACTTGGTCGTGACTTTGGTAAAATGCAGCGATATCGAGTTGATCATTTTTTGGTAATTGTGTAGGCAAAAGCATGTTTTGCATTTCACTTGCTAGCTCCAATTCTTTTTTAACGCTTTCTTGTCGAATTGCTTCCTTTGCTAAATTTTTATTTTCAATAGCAACTGCTATAATGTTAGTGAAAGTTTGAATAAATGGGAGGTGTTTAATGATTGGACTGATTTGGATAGCCTCATTTATAATATCTCCTATTAATAAGTATGCAAGCGGTTTTGTTTTATGAAAAACAGGAACTAATAAATCAAACTCAGTAAAAACACCAGAGGTTTGACTATTAACTTCAATTATTGCATCTACAGTTAGTAAATCTTTTGCTATATCTACTTTTAAATTGTTAACATCGGTTCCATATGACATCGCTATGCTCCATTCATTTTCATTGATGAATAAAACAACTTTTTCAATTTCAAGTTCTCGAAGAACTTGCTCATAAACCTCAAACAGTTTGCCTTTAGAAACATTACTATTAATAGCAAGGGTTACATCAAGTAAGGCTTTCAGCTTTAAATCTTTAATTTTTATTTTTCGCTGCGCTCTTTTTAAGGATTTGACTGTCATTTATAATTTAGATAAAAAAATGTACTTACATACAGGGATTATTTTTTAACTCTTTCCGAATAAGTACCCGCTTTAGTATCAACTTTTATGAAATCACCTTGATTAATAAAGAGAGGAACTCTAACTTCAGCACCAGTTTCAATAGTAGCTGGTTTTGTTGCGTTGGTAGCTGTATTCCCTTTAATTCCCGGCTCTGTATAAGTGATTTCGTATTCAACATATTGCGGTAATTCACAACCTAACATATCTTCTGTTTCAGCATGAACCATAATTTCTACCTCCATTCCTTCTTTAATGAATTTAGGTGAATTTATGATTTCTTCTTTAATTGCAAACTGCTCAAAAGTTTCGGTATGCATTACATTATAACCCATATCATCTTTATATAAAAATTGATAGGTTCTTCTTTCGATTCGTACAGTCTCAATTTTTATTCCAGCGGTGAAAGTATTATCTATTACTTTACCGTTATCCAGGTTTCTCATTTTAGTTCTCACAAAAGCAGGACCTTTACCTGGTTTCACATGTTGGAATTCAATTATTTGAAATAATTTCCCATTATGTTTAAGACATAATCCGTTTCTAAAGTCTGAAGTTGTTGCCATTATAATTTTTATTTAACTCTTAAATACCCTTTCATTATACCTCTTTTGGCCTCTTGAATAAAGGAAATAATTTCATCTCTTTCTTTACTAGCTTTCATGTCTGCTTCTATAACATTAATAGCTTGTGTTTGGTTAAGTCCTCGTAAGAACAATATCCTATATAACTCTTGAATTTCCTGTATTTTTTCCGGAGCAAATCCCCGTCTTCTTAAACCAACAGAGTTAATTCCAACATAAGAAATAGGCTCTCTAGCTGCTTTTGTAAATGGCGGTATGTCTTTTCTTACTAAAGCTCCTCCGGTAATCATTGCATGCTGTCCAATATGAACAAATTGATGTACTAGTGTACCACCTCCTAAGATTGCATATTCATCAATATCAACATGTCCTGCAAGATTTGTACTATTTGCAAGAATTACGTTATTACCAATTTTACAATCGTGCGCAACATGAACATAAGCCATTAATAAAACATTATCGCCAATACTTGTAGTATTACGATCAACAGTTCCTCGATTAATAGTTACACATTCTCTAATGGTAACATTGTTTCCTATTTCAACAGTTGAATATTCTCCACCAAATTTTAAATCTTGTGGTACAGCTCCAATTACAGCTCCAGGAAAAATTCTGCAGTTCTTTCCAATTCTTGTCCCCTCCATAATTGTAACATTAGGACCTACCCATGTCCCTTCGCCTATCTCAACATCCTTTTCAATAGTAACAAAAGGTTCTATCACTACATTCTTAGCGATGTCTGTCTGAGGATGAATATATGCTAATGGTTGATGCATCTTACTTTACCTTTTCTATTTTTGCCAACATATCGGCTTCACAAACTAGTTCATTATTTACATAAGTTCTTCCTAACATATGTGCTAGGCCTCTTCTGTATGGAGAGGCAAACGTTAGTTCAAAAACCATAGTATCTCCTGGAACTACCATTTTCCGGAATTTAACTTTATCCATTTTCATGAAATATGTTAAATAGTTTTCAGGGTCTTCAAATTGAGATAAAACTAAAACTCCGCCAACTTGAGCCATTGCTTCTACCTGTAATACTCCTGGGAAAATTGGCTGATTAGGAAAGTGTCCTCTAAATAAATCTTCGTTGATTGTTACATTTTTTACTCCAACAACCCTTTCTGGTGACATTTCTATAATTCTATCAACTAATAAAAATGGCGGTCGGTGAGGTAAAATTTCTTTAATTCCTTGAACGTCTAAAATTGTTTTAGATACATCAAAATTTGGTTTGTTTTTCATCTTCTTAACACTGTTTTTTATAAGTTTTGCAAATTCTACGTTAGGACCATGTCCAGGGCGTATTGCAATTATTTTCCCTTTGATTGGTTGCCCTACTAGAGTAAGGTCTCCAACTATGTCTAAAAGTTTATGTCGAGCGGCTTCGTTAGAATGCCTCAGGACAACATTATTTAAAATACCGCTTGATTGTACCTCAACCTTTGGTTGATTTAGTAAAAGGGAAAGTTGATTTAGTTTTTCTTGGGAAACTGTTTTATCAACTACAACAATTGCATTACTCAAATCACCTCCTTTAATTAAGTTGTGTTCAATAAGTAATTCTAATTCATGTAAAAAACAAAAAGTTCTAGAAGAGGAAATTTGTTCATCAAAATCTTTAAGGTTTTCTAAAGTTGCTACTTGTCTTCCTAGAACTGGTGAATTGTAATCAATCGTAGACGTAATGTTGTAGTGGTCATCAGGAATTGCAAGTAAATCAATTCCTTTTTCCTCATTAACATAACGAATTGGTTCCTTAATAACTAAATAATTTTTTCTGATTTGGAAATCTTTGATTCCACCTTCTTTTAAAACTTTAACGAAAGGTTGCGCACTTCCGTCCATTATAGGCATTTCTTGCGCATTTACTTCAACCAAACAATTATCAATTCCTAGTCCTGTTAAAGCGGATAAAACATGTTCAACAGTTGATACAGAGGCGCCATTTTTAGTTAAAGTTGTCCCTCTTTCGATTTCAGTTACTAAATCTACATTTGCTTCAATGATAGGTTGCTCTTCTAAATCTACTCTTTGGAATTTAATCCCAAAGTTTTCTTTTACTGGACAAAATCTAAGCGTCACTAGGTTTCCAGTATGTAAACCAATCCCTTCAATTGTTGTTTTTTGTGCAACAGTTTTTTGATTTTCTTCCATGCTATTTTTACTCACTCTTCAAAAATAAGCCTTTTATTCTTGGTTAGAAAATTTGGAAATTTCTTTTTCTAAATCAGCCAGTTTTTGTTGGATTTTTGGGAGGTTTTTAAAACCTACATAACTCCTCTTATATTTGCCAATATCTAAGGCTGGAGAGCCTTGCCACACAGAGTTTTCTTTTGTGATAGATTGCCCAATTCCAGATTGAGCTGCTATTTTAACACCGTCTGCAATTGATAGATGTCCAATGATTCCAACTTGACCACCAATCATACAGTTTTTCCCGATTTTTGTAGATCCTGCTACCCCCGATTGAGCTGCAATAACAGTATTTTCTCCAATTTCCACATTGTGAGCAATTTGAATAAAGTTATCTAGTTTAACGCCTTTTCTGATGATTGTTGAGCCCATTGTTGCTCTATCGATTGCGCAGTTAGTCCCTATTTCTACATGATTTTCTAACACTGTATTTCCAATTTGAGGAATCTTATTATATTGATTCTCTGAGTTTGGGGCAAAGCCAAAACCATCACTTCCTATTGCAGTTCCAGCGTGGATGGTGCATGAGTTACCTACAACACAGTCATCATAAATAGTTATGTTTGGATGTAAAACTACATTGTTTCCTATTGTGATATTATCTCCAATTGTAACATTTGAATGAATGGTTGTATTTTCTCCTATGGTTGAATTCTCCCCTATTCGAACAAAGGCTCCAATGAATTCTCCAGTTCCGATTGTGCTATTTTTCCCAATAAATATTGGCGCTTCTCTTCCTGTTTTTCTTGGCTTTAGTTCTTCGTATTTTTGCAGTAAAATAGTAAAAGCACCGTAAGGGTCTTCAACTCTAATTAAACTAGCTTCCACTTTATGTTGAAGTTCTAGTTTATTGGAAATTATGATTACAGATGACTTACAAGTGTATAAATACTCCTCATACTTTTCGTTGGCCAAAAAGGATAATGCATTTTGTTTACCTTCTTCTATTTTGGTAAAAGTATTTACACTAGCTTCAGGGTTTCCTTCAACTGTACCACTAATTAAAGCGGCAATTTGTTGTGCAGTAAACATCATAATTTTATTGTTTTTGGGTAACACAAAAAGTATTTGGTTACAGGTGATGATAAACTAGATATGTTTAACTGATCCGAAGCTTCAGCAATATCTTTTATCGACCCATCTTTATATAATATCTTGATAGAATCCTTTAGTGGATTGTATGCGTTATTTTGAATTTCTTCAGTAAAAACGAAATGTTTTACATCTTCCTCGGGAATGTTCAATGCTTGTATTGTCTTCTTCTTGTACTTGTTGATTAATTCTTCTGAATATGGGTCTGTGCTTATCTCAACGCGGTATAGTTTACGGTTAATCATCCAATCACACAGTATTGATAATGATTTATTTGGATGATCAATCCATTCTTTTATACATGTAAAAATGTCGTAGTCATCTAATTTTGAAAAGTTTGCCAATAAATCAGCATCTTTTTGAAAGTCGGTTAAGTTATAATCAGCTTTTAAAAATTTAAGTAGTGGTTTTGTGCAAAATAATGATTCTCCTGCAAGTGCCAAGCATTTGGCTTTCTTTAATATATGAATCACAAGTAACTCTGCGGCAACAACCGTTTTATGTAAATAAACTTGCCAATACATTATTCTTCTTGCGACTAGAAATTTTTCAATTGAATAGATTCCTTTTTCTTCAACAACTAACGCATCATCTTTTATGTTAAGCATTTTGATGATACGATCAACACCAACAATTCCTTCTTGTACTCCAGTGTAAAAACTATCTCTAGTTAAGTAGTCCAGTCGATCTACATCAAGCTGACTGCTTATTATTTGATGAAGAAATTTACGTTTGTAAGTATTTTTAAATACTTCTAACGTTAAATCTAGTTCACCATTAAACTCTGTATTTAATCGTTCAATAAAAAGTATTGAAATCTCTTCATGATTGACTCCATTAACAATAGTATGTTCTAGTGCATGAGAAAATGGACCATGTCCAATATCGTGTAATAAAACTCCGCAAACTACAGCCTTGCATTCTTCGGGGCTAATAAAATGTCCTTTTGATTTTAATGTTTCTAAAGCTTGCATTGCTAAATGCATTGCTCCAATTACATGATGGAATCTTGTATGGTATGCTCCAGGATACACTGTGCTTGTTAATCCTAGTTGTCGAATCCTTCTAAGTCTTTGAAAATAAGGGTGTTCTATTATGTCAAAGACGATATCGTATGGAAGATTAATAAATCCATAGAGCGGGTCGTTAATTATTTTCTTTTTATTTTTTTTCACTCTAATCGTTCAGTTCTTTAATATATCCTACTTTTAAAGGGAATTAACTTTTCAAAAATACAGTTTTTAATGGATAAGGTGAAAATTTTATGGGCTGATGATGAGATTGACTTGTTGAAGCCGCATATTTTGTTTCTAGAAAACAAAGGATACGAAGTTATAAAAGCTAAAAGTGGAGACGAAGCAATCGATCTAGTTATAGAAAATCATTTCGATGTTGTTTTTTTGGATGAAAATATGCCAGGTGTTTCTGGTTTAGATGCTTTGATTGCTATTAGAAAGGAGCGGAAAAGTTTACCAGTGGTCATGATTACTAAAAGTGAGGAGGAGCATATTATGGAAGAGGCGATCGGAGGGGAAATTTCTGATTACCTTATAAAACCAGTAAATCCCCACCAAATTTTATTGTCGTTGAAGAAAATTTTAGACAACTCTAGATTGGTGAGTGAGAAATCTACTTCAGATTATCAGAAAGAATTTAGGGAAATAGGCATGCGACTTTCGGATCATTTGGAAGCAGAGGATTGGGTGGACATTCAAAAGAAACTTGTTTATTGGGATTTAAAATTATCAAAAAGCTCGGATTCTGGAATGGATGAAATTTTAGGAATGCAAAAAACTGAAGCAAATGGCGCTTTTTCAAAGTTTGTAGGAAAAAACTATTTAGATTGGCTTAATTCACCAGACGAGGACACACCAGTGATGTCGCATACACTCTTGGAAAAAAAATTATTACCGAAATTAAAATCAGGAAAGCCCACATTTTTATTGTTGATGGATTGTCTTAGATATGATCAATGGAGAGTTCTTCAACCTATTTTTTCTCAACACTTTTTGATTGAGGAAGACACTTGCTATATGTCTATTTTACCTACAGCAACGCAGTATGCTAGGAATTCAATTTTTGCGGGTTTAATGCCTTCAGAAATTCAAAAAAGGTTTCCTAGTAAGTGGGTCAATGATAATGATGAAGGCAGTAAAAATGATTTTGAGGAAGACTTTATAAAAGATTTATTACAAAGAAATGGAATGGGAAACCTAAAAGTTTCTTATAATAAAATCACCAATTTATATAAGGGTAAAAAACTTTTAGAAGATTTTCATCAATTAATTAGTAATGACCTCAATGTTATCGTGTATAATTTTGTCGATACACTCAGTCATGCTAGGACTGATATAAAGGTGATGCGAGAATTGGCAGAGGATGAAAAAGGTTATAGAAGTATTACAAAATCATGGTTTGAAAATTCACCATTATTGGAAATGCTTAAAAAATTGAATGGAACTAAGGCTGAAGTAATTCTAACTACCGATCATGGAACCGTATATGTTGATAACGCCGTAAAGGTTAAAGGTGATAAAGATATTAGTAATAATTTACGCTACAAGGCTGGTAAAAGCATGCAATATAAAAGCAAGGATGTTTTTGAAATTAATGATCCTAAAGAAGCTTATTTGCCGATGCCAAACGTGAGTACGAAATATATTTTCGCTAGAAAAGATGACTTCTTTGCATATCCCAATAATTTTAATCATTACGTGAAGTATTATAAAAACACTTTTCAGCATGGCGGGATTTCTATGGAGGAAATGGTTATACCTGTAATTACAATGACAAGTAAACCATGAGGCTAGTAGCAAGTAACTTACTGGGTATAAAAAAAGTAGCACAAACAATCATTGGTGATTTGAACACAAATAAAATTATTTTGCTAAATGGTGAAATGGGAGTGGGCAAAACAACTTTGGTAAAGGAGATTACAAAGTTATTTGGGGTAACAGAAAATGTTAGTAGCCCTACATTTTCAATAATAAATGAATATTATGGAGATGAGATTATTTATCATTTCGATTTTTATAGAATAGAAGACGAAGAGGAGGCGTACGATTTTGGTGTTGAGGAATATTTTGATTCAGGAAAACTTTGTTTAGTTGAATGGCCAGAAAAAATCAGTACCTTGTTACCTCCTTTAAACCTATGCTTGGAGGTGAAAATTACGATAGAAAATAATATTAGAATTTATACTTTTTAAGAGAAGGAAATATGAAATCATCAGATTTAATTAAGCACCTAACACAAAGTGGATTAATGCCGCAAGAGGAAATGCTAGAGGTACAATGTGGAGATAGAAGTTTATATATTGGTATTCCAAAAGAAACCGCCCTTCAGGAGAAAAGAGTTGCATTAGTTCCTAATAGTGTTGGTTTATTGGTTGCAAACGGACATCGTGTTGTTGTTGAAAAAGGTGCTGGAAATGAAGCTAACTTCACAGATAAAGATTACAGTGAAGCAGGCGCTGAAATGGCATATAGGACCGAAGATGTTTATAAGGCTAATATTATTATAAAAGTAGCTCCCCCTACGTTAGAAGAAATTGAATATTTAGATCCATTACAAAAGCAAATTCTATTCTCAGCCTTGCAATTGTCTTCTCAACCAAAAGATTGTATGAAAAGGTTAATGCAAAAAAAGGTGACTGGAATTGCATACGATTTTATTAAAGATAGAGAAGGTGTATACCCTATTGTAAGATCAATGAGTGAGATTGCAGGAAATACCGCCATTCTTATTGCAGCAGAATATTTAAGCAATGCCAATAATGGGCATGGGGTAATGATGGGAGGTATCCCAGGAGTAAAGCCTACTGAAGTTGTTATTTTAGGAGCTGGAGGCGTCGGTGAGTTTGCTGCCAGAGCAGCCCTAGGCTTGGGTGCGTCTGTAAAATTATTTGACAATGAATCACATAGAATAAGAAGAGTTTTAAATAACCTAAACCAGCGAATTTATACTTCTATTATTCAGCCAAAACTATTAAGAAAAGCATTAATAAATGCAGATGTTGTGATAGGTGCTTTGCGCCCAAAGAACGGAAGAACACCTTTAGTGGTTACTGAGGAAATGGTTGCTGAGATGAAATATGGTTCTGTGATTATTGATGTAAGTATTGATACAGGTGGATGTTTTGAAACTTCAAAGGTAACATCACATGAAAATCCAGTTTATGATAAGCATGGCGTTACTCATTATTGCGTCCCTAATATTGCTTCAAGAGTTAGCCGGACGGCATCTTATGCTTTAAGTAATGTTTTCACTCCTATGATCTTGGACATGGGACAGGATGGAGGATTGGAGAAAATGATGCACAATCAAGCTGGAATTAGACATGGTGTTTACATGTATAAAGGTATCTTAACAAGTAAGACTCTTGGGGAGACATTTGATTTACCTTATAAAAATATAGATTTATTAATGGCTGCTATTTAATGTTTTTTTAAAAAAAGCATTACTTACATTTACCAATGTAAAACTGAAAATGGTTATGCTGATGATAAAACATATAATAAATAGCGTATTTGTGAATTTTACGCTTATTAATTTTCAGAACGTAATATGTTTTCGCAATTTTCTTTTTCGAAATGCGTAATTTCGTAAAATGACAAAAAGTAAACGGTTTTTTATATTTTTTTCTAGTGCAGGAGTGATGAGTTTTTTCTTGTTTTTCACACTTTCAGTAAGGGAAGATAAACCATTAGATAAGTATACCGATTGGATGCCAGGAAACAGAGTGATTTCTATGATGCTATCGAGGAAGGGTGTTGATGGAGAAAGGTTAGCAAAACAAATTGATTTACTGAAAGCGGTACCTGACAGTTTGGAAGCCAATGGAATTACGAGACTTGAACTATTACATGCTTTAAAAAGTGGAGATGTTAATTTATTTCATCAATTAACATCCCCGAAGTCGACACCTAAGTCATATTATATTGATATTGTAGTAGATATAGGGAAATACGGTGTTGTTGCTTTAATTAGCTCTGGTTATACTGAAATTGTTTATTTTGGAATACCAGTTGAAAATACGTCTTATGAAGTATATATAGTTCTTGGGGTGATAATAGGAGTGTTAACAATTCTATTTGTAATGTTCCGACGCCTCTTTAAACGATTCACTGATTAAGGTTCAATCTGACAAATTTATGACCTGATATTTTCTTTAATTTCAATATTTTTGCTAAAAACAACATAATGACACTACAAAACGATTTAATATTAAGAGCAGCAAGAGGGGAAAATGTTGATAGAACTCCAGTTTGGTTAATGCGCCAAGCAGGAAGAATTTTAAAGGAATACCGGGATATTAGAGGTAAATTGTCAGGATTTAAAGAATTAGTAGAAACACCCGAATTAGCCGCTGAAGTTACAATTCAACCAGTTGATTTATTAGGTGTTGATGCTGCAATTATATTTAGTGATATTTTAGTTGTTCCAGAAGCAATGGGGTTAACTTATCAAATGATTGAAAAACAAGGTCCTTGGTTTGAAAATACAATTCATACAATGTCCGATGTTGATAAGATGATTGTCCCCGACCCTTATGAACATTTAGCTTACACCTTAGATGCTATTAAAATAGTAAAGAAGGAGTTGAATAATAGAGTTCCAATAATTGGTTTTGCTGGCGCACCATGGACGATTTTTTCGTATATGGTTGAAGGTAGCGGAAGTAAAACATTTTCGAAAGCGAAGAAAATGCTTTACACTGATCCAAAATTATCACATGCGCTTTTACAAAAAATAACGGATACAACAATTGGATATTTAAAAGCTCAAATTGTATGTGGTGCAGATATAGTGCAGGTTTTTGATAGTTGGGCAGGTATCT
>Ga0115000_10004861_pt1 | contig 10901 bp, 14 predicted proteins | sample ArcticOcean_MG_C_6_FD_89690 | JGI IMG/M metagenome (GOLD analysis project Ga0115000, IMG submission 89690) | Marine microbial communities from western Arctic Ocean - ArcticOcean_MG_CB8_128 | ecosystem: Environmental > Aquatic > Marine > Oceanic | place: Arctic Ocean: Canada Basin | collected... | reverse complement strand
TTATTAATAGATTAAATAAATTTAATACGTATATTAAAGATATAAGCAAATATATTATATTTAATAATGATATTGCATCTATAAATTTTATAAGTAAATTAATGAATATATCTAATAATGAATCCGAAATATTACTCAAAGTTATTAAGTTAGTTAATACTAATTTAAATGAAATAAAAAAAAATAATTTTTTTAAAAAAAAACAATTAGGAGGATTTTTAGATTCTTGTAATACTTTAATATTAGTATCTGATATTGCAGGGATGCTTCCTGCTGTAGGTATACCAATTGATATAGGAGGTGTTATATTGTCAATTGTATGCGGAGATTATTTTGGCGCTGGTCTGGGTCTAGTTTCTATAATTCCTATTTTAGGATGGGCATCTGGTGGTATTGAAATTGTAAGAGGTATACTTAAACTTACAGGAGTTTTATCATCTGAAGACAATACTGATAATGATAACTCTAGTCCATTTGGTTTTATTAATGACTTAATAGGAAATAAAGATACTGAAAAATCAGATAAAAAAGATAAGAAAAATAATGATCGTAAATTTGATTCATATGAATATGAATACAAGGATAAAGAACATTATGAATATGAATATTACGATGATGATATATATAAATATGAATATTATGATATGTAAACTAATCTTTTATCATATTATTCTTATGAATCATTGTACTAATAATATTATATGCTGATAATGATTTAACTTGTATATAATTAGGATATTTTTTTTGTAATTTTTTAAATTTATAATGTGGTTTACCTGGTGTTAAAATACTGACATAAAATTTTTTTTTAGCTAAAAATTCTGCTAATTGAGGAAAACTAAATTTGTTTTCCTCATTTACATCTCCAGTTACAATATAAAATACTGCATTAGGATTACAAATATCAGATACATTTATAATATTCTTATGTAAATATGTATCTACATTTAATTCTTTGTCATTATTTGTATAATTCTCCCTATAAGTATTATATCCTAAAGAATTAAATGTTTTTTCCAATCCATGAGAAAATCTACAAGATATACTCGATGCGAAATACATATTACAGGACATATTATCCTTATAATTATATTTCATATGCTTTCCAAAATTTATAATCGAATCTGCTATTTTATTGGGGTCCCATCTAAATTTTTTAAATGCATTTCTTGATATTTGATTATCATTTATTTTTAATTCATTTTTACGTAAATACCGGTCCATATAACAGACACAATTTGATCCATCAATAAATATGTTATGACTATACATTATTTATGTTTTTAATTTTATTAATATAAAACATAATGTTATTAAAATTTCAATTTTTTTAAATATTCCTACTATTTATAGATGGTAATGAAGATGTATTTTTATATACATACTTGCTTCTATAAGTTTTCTTACTTTTTTTCTTAATTTTTGCTCTACATATTGGACATGTATCTTTGATAGAAGACCACCTTTTAATACATACTTTATGAAATACATGACCACAATCTAACTTTTGTTTATGTTTATTTAAATCCAATAAACAAATTGTACACGATGGTGGTGTTTTACATTTTTTATGATTGCTAAATATTGTCTTCGATAATTTGTAGCCTAACATTTTTTTAGGATACGTTGCAATAGGAGAATTACTAGGAGATGAATATGTTGGCATTAATGTTACTTTTGGTAACGAAGTTCTACGAATTAATCGGGCTTGAGATTGCGACATCATAGATATAACTTGTAATCCCTTAAATGAATAATCTGCTTGCAATGTCTTGCAATAAATATTTCCAACATATTTATCATCTTTGTAACTTGTAATTGTAAAATAATAATTTCCCGGGGGTAGCCATTGACCATTCACATCCCACATATCTTTGTAAGTACTTATACACGTTTTAATTGATACCATTACTTTAAAATAAATATTTATTCCTTATGTAACTTTAAAATTGAATTTGTTATCTAGTCGAATATATTTATAGATTAAAAATTATTATATTAAAATGGGTAAAAAGAATAAACAAAAAAAAAATAACTCTAAACGTAATTCACATCGAAGATCTATTCAAGATATGAATGATAAACCTAAAAAAAATATTCAAAAAGAACAATATACCGATGGTTTTGCACTAACTTTATTAAATGAAAAACATTCAGGAGACTATCGTAATATCAGTATCAATGAATTTTCAATTAATACTACAAAAAAACAATTATTTAATAATGCAAATTTAGTTTTAGCATATGGTAAAAGATACGGTATGTTGGGACCAAATGGTAAAGGTAAAACTACAATTTTAAACCATATCGCTAAAAGACTATTTCCTATTAGTAAAGATTTAGATTTACTTTTAGTAGAACAAGAAGTACAACCATCATCTAAGACAGTTTTAAATGTTGTATTAGATGCAAATGAAAAAAAAAGAAAACTTGAATCTGAAAGAAACACACTTCAAAATATTGTTGAAAATCAAGACGACTTTGACCAATCTTTACTTGACGAATTACAAGATATTGAAGAGGAACTCTCATCAATAGGCTCTGAAAAAGATGAATCGGAAGTTAGACGTATATTGTCTGGATTAGGATTTATAGGCAATGATCATGAACGTCCAACAAAAGACTTTTCAGGGGGATGGAGAATGAGAATAGCAATTGCAAAAGCACTTTATATGAAACCAACATTATTACTATTAGATGAACCTACAAATCATTTAGATTTAAATGCCGTAATTTGGTTAACTAACTATTTAAGTTCATGGAAAAAAAGTTTATTAATTGTATCACATAATCAACATTTTTTAAATGACGTTTGTACTGATATGTTACATATTTCTGACTTTAAAATTGATCATTATAGAGGAAATTATTATAAATTTACTCGAGCACTAAAACAAAAAAATAGAGAAAAAGAAAAATCATGGGAAAAAATAGAAAGACGTATTAAAGAAATGCAAAAAAAAGGAACTCCTAAAAAAGAAGTTCAAAAATTTAAAGATACTTGTGGTATTTCAAAACCTGAAAGAGAATACGTTGTAAATGTTAATTTTGGTAATCCTTCCAATTTATCAGGTACAATTTTAACAATCAGTAATATGTCATTTTCTTACGACGGTACTAATCAAATTTTAAATAATGTTGATTTTGGAATGGATTTAGATTCACGTATAACCATCGTTGGACCAAATGGTGCAGGAAAATCAACATTTATAAATTTGTTAGTTGGTAACTTAACTCCTATATCAGGATCAGTATTTAGAAATGGTAATTTAAAAATAGCTTATTATAATCAACATTTTATTGACGTATTACCAATGGATAAAAATCCAGTAGAATACCTGCAAACTATTGACAATCTTCACGAACAAGATATTAGAAAATTATTAGGGACTATCGGACTAGAAGGCGATGCACATAAAAAAAAATTGGGTACTTTATCTGGGGGGCAAAAAGCAAGAGTCGTATTAGTATCTTGTCAAATGTTACAACCACATATTTTAGTTATGGATGAACCCACTAATCATTTAGATATTGAATCTATTAATGGATTAATCGAAGGTATAAATAACTTTAAAGGAGGTGTATTAATTGTAAGTCATGATATGAATTTAATTACTGAAACTGAATGTGTATTATGGGTCTGTAATAATAAATCAATTAAAAAATTTGATGGCGAATATGACGACTATGTTGATAAAGTTCTTGAAAGTATTTAATATATTCGAATTTATTTAATAGAATTAAATAGATAAAATTGATATTTTTTACTTTTAATATTCTCTAAAATATCATGTATTCGAGAATGATAGAGAATAATAAATTATACAAAGCAAAAATTTTTGAAGTTTACTCAAATAATATTTATAAAATTGAACTAAAACTTAATAATTACATCTATTACTATTATAATTATTACTTATGTAAAATAAGTAATAATAATGAATATGATCTAACAAAGATTAATACTATTCTAAATCAATTTCAACAAAATTTATATGTGAAAGTTATAGCTATAAATAAAATGTTAACTGTTGAAATAAAAGTTAGAGAAGAAGATCAATATATTAACTTATTTTAAAATTGATATAAAGTTATGTTATCTTATAATAATAACTTATTATGACTTCCAAAATATTAAATAACCTTCTGACAAATATTAATTTACAATCTTATGAGTGGTGCTCAGAAGATGAAATGCTTTATAATATTAAGCAAGAAAATTATAAAGCAATCGAACACATCAAATATATGATTAGTCACGATGGTTATGATAAACATGGACCAAAGTCAGACATTTATGATATATTTATATGGCACAAAAATAATAATAAATTTTATATTGACAGCTATCATTGTGAAGAATGGTATGATTTTGGCTCTAAACCTGTTTTTGAAAAAGAATATACATATAAAATTCTTTATGAGAAAGAATGGAAAAATTTAATTAAGTGTAATAATAACGACTTTTTTTTGAAACTTCGAGAAAGTAAAAAATAATATTATACTTTTTATATTCATATATTATTACTTGCGATATATAAATATAAAAAGTAATAGACATAGCAATGTAATGAAAACATATACTGCTGTATTTCTTATATTGTTATTTGGATTTTGACCACAAATTATTAGCCCCATATACCATAGTAGTAAGAAAAATAATGTTTTAAATTCGTCATTACACGGTTTACCTTTATTTCTTTTTCTAGGAGGTGTATTACTTCGTCTATTCATTTTATAAATTTATAATATATTATCTTATAAATTTATATTTTTCATTTTTTTATACATAAAAACCTACATTAAACAACAACAACTCTTCCTTTTAATTGCTATAAAATTTGTACTTCCTAATTTTGTAGGAACTCTGATAACAGTTTCATTTGACGATGTTACTTTATGACTACAATATAAACAATATTCACCATTATCATCTATACAATTCTCACATAATTGTCTTTTACAAATAAAACAACAAGATTTATGACTATTACTTCTACATATAGCACAAGTTATAGAAGAATCACTTACTTTTAGTGATACACCACTTCTTCTCATATTTACATCTTTTAAAATTGTTCTTGTAAAGATGTAAAATTCAATGTTTTTTTATAAATTGAAATTCAAAATTATTTTATTATTTAAAATGATAATCATGTATTAATATATATTTATGAATGATAAAGAAATAAAACCAATATATTTTACAGAAGAATCATGGAATATACAACAATTTCAGAGTAATCGGCGAAGGAGATATAAATCAAAAGTACCAAAGGTATTAGCAATAAAAAAAACAAATAAAACTACTTGTTGTATTTGTTTAGAACAAATAAATAAAATAGATAAATGGAAAACCACTTACTCTATGAGCTATTCAACAGTAAATAAAATTACAAATGATAATTTAACTTTAATTTGTAATCATAAATTTCATTATAAATGTATATTACAATGGTTAGAAGAAAATAATACATGCCCTATTTGTCGGATGATAGTATAATGTATGAAGACTATCTTTTTGCACCAATCGAAAGTACGATAAAAAAGACGATTTATAATTATGAACCGAATTTTAAATTAATATAAATTGTATCATTATCTAGATTACCAGTAAATTTCTCAAGAAATACATGATCTCTAACTTCTTTTTTAAAATAAATATATATCTTATGTAAAAAATCTACCATATCTACTTTATTATCTCTTACTTTAAATTTAATGAAATTCAATTTACCATAACTTTCTTCTTGAACTATTATTTTATTTACTTTTACATTAAATATGAATTTCTTAGGTAAATCAAAGGGCGCTTTTAAATCATTGTTATTTAAAAATTGAATATATTTTGGATCTTTTTTTATTGTTTTTGGATTATAATTAAGATTATAATCCATTTTTTGAAATAATAAAATAAAATCATCTGATGATCCATAAGGTGTAACATTATTTTTTGGAACTATTATCCATTTATAAACATTATTTTTATTAGGCAATGATTGGTACATCTTTCCATCATTACCTTTCTTTATTTGATTTTTGTAATTATTTGCGGGGTAATGTGGACAGTTCATGTCCTTATATTTTATTAAAGTACTTTTCGGATATCCATCATCTATTGCATTTAAATTATTTTTAGCTACAAGATATTTTGTTTTATATTTTATATAATAATAATTATTCATATTATAATTATTATTATTATATTTATTTTGAGGTAAATTAAATACTTACTTCAAAATAAATAATAGTTACTTTGTATTTTTTTTTATAAATTCTTTAGCTAATTTTAATTTAGCTTCTTGATCTTTTTTTGACATCTTCTTCCAATGAACTAAATTTCTAACATAAGGTGTTTTCTTTAATTTATCTTCATGATCACTTAAAAAATAATAATACAATGCATTCCAAATATCGGACCATTCTCCCCTTTTATAATTACTCATATTTACTACATAATTATCACTTGAAATATAAGGTTTCCTCATTGTTAAACCCCCGTCTGCCCATTGTCCCATTGAATAAACATTTTGTATCATTACCCAATCATAACTATCTACTGAAAATTCCATAAACCATTTATAACATTCATGAGGATCTAATCTACACAAATTCATGAAATTTGATACAATCATTAAACGTATAATATGATGTAAATAACCTGTTTTAAAACCAAATTTAATTGCGTCATCAATTGGATCTATTCCTGTATTACCTGTATACCAATTTTTATGTAACTTCTTTTTATGATTAAAATAATTTTGATTTACTAATTCTTCATATCCATATAAATAACAATAACGTTGATATTCGCGCCAACCTAAAATTTGTCTAACAAAACCTTCATAATTATTCATCTTTATCTTGTGTTTTTTATGATATTTTGTTGCTTGATCAATTACATAATCTGGATTTAATAAACCAATATTCATCATTGGACTAATTGTAGAATGAAACATAAAACCATTATTATCTAAAATTGCATCTTGATATGTACCATAATTATTAAATTTTTTACTTAAAAAATACTTTAACCATTTTTTTGCTTCTTTATGATTAACAGGAAATAGTAGCTCTTCTGCGTCACCGTAATTTTTTGGAAATGATTTATTAATATATTCGATAGCCTCCTTTTCATATTTACTCTTTTTCTTTTTTGGAATATCAGGTATTTTAGTATTTTTAGGCAATGACTTTCTATTTTCATTATCATATGATTTTGTCCCTTTTAAAATATCTAATTCTTCCTTTATGAAATCATAAAAGTTCTTATGAAAAAATCTATTTTTATTATTTTTCTTTTCATGATATTTATCTAATACCTCTGTTGTAACTAAGAAATTAGGATTATTTAATATATCTACTTCTTTATCTTTAGTATATTTATCTAATCTTGTTTGTAATAAATGATCATTTAATTCAAAATAAGTTATTGACTTTAGCTTATTCATAAATAAATATTTTAAGTTTTTTAACTTTTTAAATTCAATATAATCAACTTTTATTTTTTTTGATTTTAAATAACTTTCATAATATTTCATACTGGCTCTATGTAAAACTAATTTTACTTTATTAAAATTCATTTTTTTTTCTCTTACACCAAAATATACAGGATCTTCTAATAAATAAACTTTATTAATATCTTTAGGTAAATACTTTACCTCATATAAATTATTTGGAAATAATAACAAATTCATTATATACTATAATTATTATAATATATAATTATTTATATATTAACAATATTAAATTTATTAATCATCCTCATCACTATCACTCTCAAATAAACCAAATTTATTATTAGATTCTTTTTTTGTAATATTTGATTTTATAGATTTGACTACTTTAGATTCTAAATTAATAATATTTTTAGGAACTTTTATAATATCAGTCTTTTTTATATCACTTTTAAACTTATAAAACATCACAATTTCAGTATCTTTATTTTTAGGATCTTTATTATATGTCTCAAAAGAATTATATCCTAACTTTATAACATATTCTCTTAATTTTGTTATTTCTCTTCTATCACACCTTTTATTAACATCGTAATATCTTTTAAGTTTCCAAGCATTTAACTTCACATAAGCTCTCAAAACTAAAATAGATTGATCATCTGAAGACTTTGTATTTTTAGAATATGCAGCTGCACGGTATAAATCAGGACTAAAATAAAAACCATCTCCGTAAGTTTTCCCAAAGTTTGATTTTGCATTTATATCAAAACCTTCTCTATTTATATTTTTTATAGATTTAGCTCTACTTCCATGATAAAGTATAGTTAATTCTCCCCGTTTACTCACAGTATCATTCAAATACAAACTATTTAATGACGTAAATATTTTAGACATGCTAAATTTAAAAATAGCATTATTTATGTATATTGTTATAAATATTCAATTTTAAATTATATTTAATAATCTACTAGTACTACTCGGTCTAATAAGTAAAAATTTATGATGTTTATTTACTTCTAAATTAACATCATAATAAAGTCAATTTAAACTATAAAATTGACTTTTATTTATATACATAAAAAAATAATGTATATATATAAATAATGACTAAACATAATATTTTTATTTTTAGAAGAGACTTGCGAATAAAAGATAATGTTTCACTAAATTATGCAATGTCTAACTTTAATAATATAATACCTATTTTTATTTTTACTCCCGAACAAATATCATCAAAAAATAAATTTAAATCAGATAATGCAATTCAATTTATGATTGAATCATTAAAAGAACTAGATTTAGAACTTAAAAAAAATGGATCTAAATTACATATCTTTAAAGGTAAAAATAAAACGGTTCTTACTAAAATTTTTAAAGAATTGGATGTAGAAAATGTAATTTTTAATATGGACTATACTCCTTATGCAATTAAAAGAGATGCCGAAATTGCAAAATTATGTAAAGGTAAAGATATAAATTGTGTAATGCATGAAGACTATCTTCTTGCACCAATTGGAAGCATGTTAAAAAAAGATGGCGACCCTTATACTATTTTTACACCATTTAGAAATAATGGCTTTAAGGTAAAAATTGATAAGGCATCTAAAATTAGATCAAAAAATTTAACTAAAGCTAATAAATTAAAAACCGACGATTATATTAAATATAAAAATAATGAAAAGATTTTAGTTAATGGTGGTAGAAAAAATGGTCTTAAACAATTAAAAAAAATCAACATTCAAAAGAAATATAATACTAATAGAAATACTTTAGGTATTGAAACTAGTTTGTTATCTGCATATATAAAATTTGGATGTATATCAATTAGAGAAGTTTATTGGAAAGTAAAAGAAAAGCTAGGCACTTCTAATTCATTACTTTCACAATTATTTTGGAGAGAATTTTATTTTTACATTGCATATTATTTTCCTCAAGTTTTAAAAGGTAAAAACTATAACGAAAAGTATAATAATCTAGAGTGGAATAAAAGTAAAAGTAAGTTCGAAAAATGGTGTAACGGAGAGACGGGTTATCCCGTCGTAGACGCTGGTATGCGAGAAATGAACGAAACCGGGTATATGCACAATAGAGCACGATTAATTACATCAAATTTTTTAAATAGAATGTTAGGAATGGATTGGAGGTTAGGTGAAAAATATTTTGCAACTATGCTAACTGATTATGATCCATCTGTTAATAATGGGAATTGGCAGTGGATTGCATCTACTGGAACAGATCCAAAACCATATTTTCAAAGATTATTTAATCCTATTTTACAAAGTGAGAAGTTTGACAAACAGGCAGAATATATAAAAAAATGGATTCCTGAATTAAAAGACGTTACTGCAAAAGACATTCATAAATGGGAATCAAAATATAAAGATTATGACGTAAAAGAATTAGGTTACTTTGAACCAATTGTTGAATATAAAAAAGCAAGAGCTGATAGTGTAAAAATGTATAGAAAAGTTTTATAGCTTTAAAATAATTTATATAAAAAATAAGATTTTTTAATCTTTATTAAATTTACTTTTAAAAACCATTAATACTTTGTTATTACATCCATATAAAGTTCTTATAGGATATCTTTCACGTTTCCATGTATAATATTCAGTTGATCCAACAACAAATGGACATTTTTCTACTTTAGGAATGTTACTGTATTTATTGAATTTTTTTTTATTATTGTATTTACGCTTATACCGACTACCGCGTTTGAAATTATTGTGTTGATTATTGCGTTGATTACTGCGTTGACTATTTCTATTTTGAGTTGACATTATGATATTATTAATTTAATATAATTCGTGTATTATATTAAATTATCAATTTTATTTAACTAAAAATTAAGTTATACGGTAATATTATCTATTCATTAAGCTATTTGTAGCTGACATTGCTGCAATTGCAATTCTAGCTTCATTTGGTAAATCAGCAAACCATTGGAAGTATTGTACTTTATAAAATATCCAGTAACCAAGTAAATAAATACCACTTATACCAAATGAAGCTGCACTTAATATTATTATACCTAATAGTATTTTATCAGTGTATTCTAATATTGTATTATTCTTTTTATTATCATCTGATATTTGACTTTTACCTATTCCAAATACAGAAATTGTAAAAATTGCAATTATTAATACCCATATCATATTTGATGATACTTGATTTCCATCAGCTTTAACTAAACTATAATCATTCGCATAATTACCATAATTTTCAATAAATAGTAATCTAGAATGATCTAAACCATCTTTTACTATTGTATTTATCATATATATATAAAACATAAAAAATTTAGAATTCCAAATTTTTATAAAAAATAGTTATATCATCTGTAACTTTTACCCACGCTGCTTGATATTTATTTAATTTTACAAAACCATTATTTTCTTCAAGTTTAAGATATGATTTGTCAAATATATAAAATTCTGATTGTAT
>Ga0115000_10004858_pt1 | contig 10907 bp, 10 predicted proteins | sample ArcticOcean_MG_C_6_FD_89690 | JGI IMG/M metagenome (GOLD analysis project Ga0115000, IMG submission 89690) | Marine microbial communities from western Arctic Ocean - ArcticOcean_MG_CB8_128 | ecosystem: Environmental > Aquatic > Marine > Oceanic | place: Arctic Ocean: Canada Basin | collected... | reverse complement strand
TGTCAATGCCAGATTGTTCAATCTTCTTCTGGTTGTAGGCCTTGAGTTTGTCAAAGACTTCATCGAGACCTTGCCACTTTTGGTCATGGCCACAGCATTTCAAGAAATCTCGGCCGAGATACGAAACTTCCATTTCCATTTCATCGAATAAGGTAAAGGCCGAAGTTGTAGCATCACCGAGGTTCATGTCACCTTCATTGACGTGTGAGAACACCATCTCTTGATCGAGATAATCGACACATCCAGGATAGTATCCAATGTTTGAAGTCAATGGATAATCTTTGACAGGTATGAAGTCTTCATTGGCAGTTTCTTCAGCTTCTGCTGCAAGAACTGCTTGCAACACAGTGTGTGCAATTTCTGCTTGTGGTCCGCCAACAATAAGAGAACGGCGTATGTCAACATAAGAATCGTAATTAACCAATTGGGGACAAGCATTCGTACACGCAGTACAAGTCAAACAGGAATACATCGGTACCCCATCATCTTCATTGTTCCAAGAATTATAGATGATGTTGAGTTTGTCTCCACCGTTAAACAATCGAACAGGACACGCATCGTCACACAAGTCGCAGCCATAGCACTTGTTCATCTCGAATTCATAGCCACGGCCCATTGAGCGCAGCAGAACGAAAACCATTGCGCCAAAGGTCAAACAAGGAATGAACATTGCATAGGTGAGTTTGGCATCGAGTGCCTTTGGATTGGTATGGTAGGTTGGGTTTTCAATTGCTGCAAATTGTGTCCCACCCATGGTCATTTCTTCACCATTGGAAAGATTGACAGTCATGCCTGCAAGTGAGGCAGGTGCATCATCATTCCAGACCAGAAGTGGTTGGAATGAAGCGATGTTGAATGAGGTTTCAGTTTGGATACTGTTGTTGAGTGCAAGAGCTCCACTGACTGAGATGGAATAGGTGTAATCGTATGTTCCAACTGGTAATTCGACCGTAGCACCTAGACAATTCGTGAAAGAAGAAACAACTACTCCATCACTGTTGCTCACGGTCAGGGTAGAGGTCAGCATGGATACAGTGGAAATGTCGTTGATTTTTCGTTCTGAAGAACGGTATTCACAACCCAGGTCCGTGGTGAGGGTCTCGACACTTTCATGATGACCATCAGGGAATAACGACAAATCTTCAGTGACCTTAAACGAACCAGATGATGTCCATCCCTCTCCACCATTGAAGGTAGTTGTGCCAGATGCTGCATTAATTCCGTTTGCAGCATCTTGATGTCCATTGTCATCGTTAAAGTCGATGAGAATATAGCGTGCAGGTTGGTAAATTACCCAATCCATCCAAGCAGTTGTTGGTACTATACCTGTATCGCTCCAACCTCTGTCATCGGTGAATTCGTTTGTATCATGAACATGCACATCAGTTGGTTGAGTACGCATGGCTTCTAATTCAGGGTAGTAGTCATGGGTTAATCCCTTGATTGTGAGTAAACCGCCTTGATCCCAAAAACCATCGTCATAGGTATCCCATGTTGCAACTGTTCCTGCGGTGGAAATCAAGAGAGTTCCGATGAGAATTTGCTTTGCATGGCTTGGTTTGAATCCAGCACCCCATGCTTTGACTATTAAACCTCGAGCGAGGAAATAAATACAAATCCAAACAAGAACACCAGTCATGACCCACGGAATTGTATTGAATGCATCAGCGACCCAAGGTTCTCGTGTCCCACACAACAAATCTGAATGGCTGTCGAGTTTACAAAAGTCCGAACGATTTTTCGCATATAACTCAAGGAAAATATTGATCGAAAAGACAGAAATAAACCAGATGTGGGCCAGATAGACTGCGCCAGCAGTTGCAAACCAAGGGTCTTCAACAGGTCGCTTTTCACGTCCACCGAGGAATGGAGGTAAAGCAAGAATGCTGACTGGAATCCCAGTGAGTGCCGCTCCCCACCATGCAGCGTTCCAAGGGAATACAGGTTGGCCAACAATCTCACCAATGAATCCGGTTGGTACTGTGAATTGAGGAAGATATTCTCCCCAACGTAAGTATCCATAGGAGAACAACACATACCAATCAGGGAACACGAAGCCTGCTTGAGCATAGGGGTCGGCAGCACCGTGAAGCGGTGGTGGTATCAACCATGCATAGAACAGAAGTACTGCAGCCATGAATGAAAGCAGTATGGTGTCACGAAGGACTTCGTGTGGCCAGAAACCATGTCCTGTCCGAGTACGGGTTCGCTTCCCTTCTACAGCTTGCAATTGCTCTTTTTCTTCCATATAGGAAGAAGCCACACGTCCGAAGTTCTCGATTAGTCCCATGAATTAGCCTCCAATATCAATGTGGTTCTGCAATGCCTTGTACCCAGACAATGAATAAGTGGATGATGATCAATGTTGTAACAATCACAGGGAGAATAAAGACGTGAATGAAATACATTCGAGTGACGGTTAGCGCGGTGAGTGATGAACCGCTAAACAGTAATGTAGCGATGTATTTCCCGACTAAGGGGCTCGAGTTTGCCAAGTTTATTCCAATGACAGCAGCACCATACGCTAATGAATCCCATGGTAAGAGGTAGCCGGAATAGCCAAAGACGATGGTCAATGCCATCAATGCCACTCCAATGAGCCAGTTCAACTCACGAGGGTTACGGTATGCGCCAGTGAAATAGACACGACACATATGGAGGAATACACTGGCTACCATAAAGTGCGTAGCCCAGTGGTGAACTGCACGAATGATGTATCCGAAGGGGAGTTCAGTCATGATGAATTGCATACTTGCATATGCAGGTGAAGGGTCACCTTCTCCTCCTGGCACGTAGTAAATTCCAAGCACCGTTCCGGTGATGACTAAGATGATGAATGAAAGGAAGGAAATACCTCCCAAACAATACAAGGGGTACCAATACCAAATAATTCTAAGTTTGTACTTTTCAGCGTGAGACAATGGCATTTGGCGATGCATGTTGTAATAGGTGCCTTTGGACATGTTCCAGTAGTCTTGGAGTCGGAACCGAGTATCGAGCCAAGAGAACACCCACAAGAACAAACGTTCTGCAAAGCCCATTTTACCTGTTGATTCTACAGCACGGAGGATTTCTCGGCGAGGCATGTCGCTGCTCTCTTGGCGAAGTGTGAGGGCAACGAGTACCACTACGAAGGCGATGAAAAACCAAAGAATCCAAAACATTGTTGTCATACATAATCACCTCAGTCACAATACGTGTACCAATCCAGATAGTCTACAATGCCTTCGATAACATCGTTATTCAAAACAATAGGAATAATGGGGAGGCCGACAGGAGCTGGGCCACCTGCACGACGAATGCCGGCGTATTTGAAGGTCGAACCGTTTGAACGGTTCCGATTCGTGTTCATTTCGAGGACAGTAGGGTCGAAACGTGAAGAATGACAAATACAGAACAGTTTGGTGCCACCATCATCTCCACCGCCAGGTGTCCAAGAATCTTCAGTGAAGGAATTGGAGACCAATTGCCAACCGGGGATACAGCACAAGTGAGTGCAACGTGCGAAAATGAGTACCAAGTTGTCGGATGGAAGCAGTCGTGGGTCAGCGTCACTTAAATCTTCAAAATGCCCGATGGTTTTTCCAGTTTCATCGACACCTTCTGTGAATTGGAATCGAGCTTTACCGTTTGACAAAGGTGTATTCGCATATTGAGAATGAGTGACGTAGGTGACGACAACAGGAACGCCGTTCCAGATTCCAGCAGCACCAGATGTTTCAGTGTTGGATTTTGCAGCTTCGTCGACAAAATCTTGTCGAGTCATCAACTGCTCGTGCTTTGCTCCATACCAAGCGGAATCTTCTCGGCCTTTCGCCCAAAACTTAACGCCGAGTTCACCTTCATTCGTGCCACCTGGTGGCAGTAATATGGATGCGAAACCCAGTACGCCTAAAGATGCAGCCAACACGCCGGTCACAGTATTGAACCCATAGCGCAAAAATTGACGACGGTTGATGGAAGACGAAGCGCCTACAGCCGAACTGTCATCGAAAGAAGGGGCTGGTTTGAGATCATATTCACGTGCCATATCCATCACCACTTGTATTCTTTCCAATCCTTTGTGTGCTCTGGTACGAACTTATTCATTCCATGCTTAACAATGATTGTATTCGGCAAGACGAATTTAAGGTAAGCCATTCCCATTAAACAGAGAGTGATTAACATCATTGCCAGATGGTAGGAGAGTTGTTGTTGGTCCCAGCCTTGAGCAAGGCCATAAATCATTGAGAACACCCAATAGCAAGACCAGAAAAGGCCCCATGCAAAGAAGATTATGATGAGGTTTGAAGCACCGGATGGAGCCAGTGAGGCGCTGACAATAGTCCCCGATTCAGCGAGATTAAAAACACCGTGATCGATTGCTGATTGCATCTGATCTTCGGTTAATGAAGCGTCTTCAAGTGCAACACGTGCATCTTCAACACTGACTTTTCCACTAGCAACCTTGCGCAACAGTGTGGTGATTGTATCGTCCATCACTGGTCACCTCGTCGCATGAGTTTGTAACGCAATCGCAATTGATTTGTTCGACCGGCGTATGAAGTTGAGAAACTGTATCGGAGCATGAGTCCTGCAAAGATAATGACCAAGATTACAGCTCCAAACCCGAGTAGTCCAAGCCAATGGGCTCGAAGTTCAGCACCCATGTGCTCAAGGTCGACACCATGGGATTCAGGTTGAGGTGGGCTTACGTTACCGTCTCCAGCAAACAGAGTTCGAGTTCCAAGTGCAGTAGTTGAATCGCTTCCCTCTTGCAGAGAAAACAACAATTGATTCCAAAGGTCTTCTTCACCGCCGCCGTTGTTGAGTTGGTCGCCATTGACTGAATTCCCGGTAATCCAGAAGTTTACAGTTCCTGAGTCCGTTTCGGGTGCTTGCCAGGTGAACGTCCACATTCGGTCAGCCTCATCAGCGGTTGCCTCGGTGTGAGTGAGGGTTGTGACGTCCTCCTCCCAATTTTGCAAACCCTCGCCGGAAAGTATGCCAGCGGTTGTACGCATTGAAAATCCTGCGGTATAGGTTCCTGTGGCGTCGGGGCCACCTATGATTTGGAGTTTCAAGATGTATGATTGCCCACCAATCCAGCCGTATGGGACATCATCAAGTACGATTTGGACGGAATTATCGGCTGCACCATTGTGGCAAAGGCATCCTTCTTTAGCGACGTCGTCTATCGTTTCTCCAGCATTATCTTGTGCACCGCCAATGCCTCCGTGGAGTGAAGAAGCAAAGCCAGGGACGAAAAGTAAAATCGCAAGGGCGAGTACTACTCCAGAACGTATGGAAAATGTGCTACCGCGCATAGGCTCACCCAACTTATTAGAGCCACTCGCAAGTACACCTTAAACATTACCAGCATAACCCATAAAAAATACCGACGCAGTAAGCCGTTTTCTCAAAAACAAACAGGGTTCTTAAGGCCTTCGTTGTCTCGCCGTTACTTTCCTTGAAAACAGCCATATTTCCAAGACTTTGAGAGGGAGACTTCTTGAATGGCTGCTCGGAGCAATGGATGGAGACTTTCCATGGCGGCCCATTTTGAGAACACATACGAGTTGACATCTGAGCAACTTGAGCAACTTGACCAAGCGGAAGAAATGATGCTGCGCAACGATTTGGGTGCAGCAGAACGTCTGCTTCTTTCAATGATCGAGGTCGATGAAGAATGTATTCCAGTACTCTCGAATCTCGGCCATTTGTATGGCCGTCATCTTTCAGAATTTGAAACTGCAATTGAATACTATGACAAAGTGCTCGTAATCGAACCCGATAACGCTTGGGCGAGAGATGCCCGGCGCCGGTATTTACGCTATATTTGATGAGTTGAAACACAGCCAAAGTTCATTGATGTTCGGTTCAAAGGCCCTCTATGGAAGCATCCCATATTCTCATTGCAGGTGTGGGAGGACTCGGTTGTTCTTGGGCGAAAGGTGCCCATCTGCGATGTGATGGTTTTGCAGACATGTGTTTAGTCGATGCTGATGACTCAAGTTTTGAGAACAGTGAGTCAGCCCACCTTCTGCGTCTAGGTCATGCGCTTGACCCGATGGGTTGTGCTGCATTGCCACCTCTGGCGGAACAACGAATGCGCGGTTATTCTGCTCTTACTCGAACTGTACTTGAACCAGTTGAATTGGTACTCTTGTTGGTTGGTCTTGGTGGAGGTACTGGGACGGGTGCAGCCCATGAGTTTGCACGACAAGCCCGCCAATCCGGCGCGATTGTAGTTGCCATAGCAGCTTTGCCTTTTGCGGTTCAAGAAACCCGTGCAAGTATTGCGGAAGAAGGTTTACGAAGAATCGAGAAAAACGCTCATGTCACCGTTCGACTTTCCTTAGAACGCCTTGCACGCCAAGCACGGGAGCGCGGCACTGCATGGCAAATGGGTGCTGAGTGGGTTGAAGATTTGGTCGAAGGTTTAGTTCGGACTTTAATGCGTATGGGGCTGATTAATTTAGACCTCATGGATTTAAGAGCCATCGTCGAGAAAAAGGGTAAAGCAACCATGTTGGTCGGGATTGGGAAACCAGATGACCCAGAGGGTATCCTCGAATCTGCAATGATGGCGCCTCTCGCTGAACTTGATGTTGGAGGCGCTCAAGGCTGTTTGATTCAAGTTGAAGGTGGAATCGGAATGACAATCGGGCAACTCGATGAAGTTGCGAACATGTTCACAGAGGCTTTGGACCCCAATGCACAAGTCATCTTAGGGGCGAGGGTGAGTGAAGATCTTGAAGATACAATACGGGTCGTTACTCTTCTTTCGGGGATTCCATCTGAACTCTAATCGTTCAATTCGATGACGTCGTTCCATTCGACGTCGTCACTGATCGATGCCCCCACTGAACCGTCCCAGTGTACATCAATTTCATTGAGTGAAGCCAATTTTTCTTCTGATGGTTCAGAGTGAACCAACTTCTCAGGAGTGGTGATAATCTCTTTCACTGAGGGGAGTGATGATTTTGAATTCCGAGCAATGGTTACGGCAAAATCATGTTGGTCTAGAACCTTCGCTAGGACACTTCTCTGCATCCAGGTGATTGTCAAAAGCGCAATGATGTGCCCCGTGACCATTACGTAGGTGATGTCGTTGAAAGCAGTCGCCAACATTGCTACACTGCCTGCATATGCGTAGCCAAATGAGAGTCCCCACGGGAGTGCGTTTTCCGTTGAAAGAAACTTGAACTTAGCACCTACGGACTGTGAAGTAATCGACCAGATAGCCATGAATACAGTGAACATCATCAACAAGACTTCTTCGATGAAGACTTCGATGGTTCCCGGTGACATCACCAGCTGACGCCAAACGGTGAGTAAGTGCCAAGTTGCAAACACATGCGCAAAGAGCGTCCATCGAGAAGTGAATTTTTTGAGCGCCTTATCTCGAAGTGCCATTTGCCGGTATTTCCAAGTCACTCCAACGGTCAAACCGTATACAGCGAGGGCTAAGGCGAAGAAGCCGAGGTTTGAGATAATGGCATCTGCGACATTCCACTCCTTCTCATAGAGGGACTGAAATCCAATTATTCCGGTGATTGAAATTATCGAAACAACACCGAGCTGAACTGCAATTGTCATTTTTATATTCCCAGTGCTGTTTTCTTTTTTAGGCAGCCTTTTGGCTGCAAGAGATGAGGCCCATGAACCAAAAGAACGACCTTGAGCAATAGCCCAAAGTACGAACAAAGAGCCGAGGCCAATTGGGAAGGCTGAGGGCAAGTCAAAGGCCGATTCCTGTCCAAACAGCATCAACATTAGCAGGCCAAGGGCACCAGAAACAGCCAAAGGGAATACACAGATTTTAAAACTTGAAAACAATCGAGCGACAAAATTACTTTTTGTCCCTTTTTCAGACTCCTCAGTGAGGGTGATCCATGAATGAATGCGTTTGTTATTTGAAAACATGGCGGTAAGTCCATATCCACAAGAAAGGGAAATAAATCCAAGTGCAGCAATATCTCCGCCATCCCCGACATTGGCAATTGAATAGAGGAGCGTTGAAAGCAAGGTGATAAGAGCCAAATGAGGGAGTGTCTTTGGAGAAAGTAAAGTTCGAGCCAAACCCAACAGCGAAGTTTCATTCGATGCTAGATTGGACAATATGTTCTCTTGAGGGGTGGAATCCTCCTCGACTTGAGTCACTTCCTCCATGGTCAACCCTCGCGCGCCTCTATATTCATTCTATGCACGAATTTTACGGTCAAATGTATTGAAGGAGGAGTTCATCGACTCTACATGGCTAAGCGCTTGAGCAAGGCACTGCGTGGAAAACGCAGATGGGTAGGCATCGAATGTACTCCACAGTTTGAATCGCGTTCCTCGCTTGGAGGGCATCTTTCCAGTCTGTTTGAATCCATCGAGCAATCTTTGACATTTCGTCTGATGGAATTCTATACAGCCGATTCAGAAGTTGCTGTTGCTACAGTTTCTGCTTTGGGTGGTTCCGAGCCGCGAGGTTTTGGAATTCTTGAAATTCCACATCCTGCATATGAAGCAGTTCGGCTTTTGATTGAATCCGAAGCTTCTTTTTCGAATCACGCCGTTCGTAGCCTTACCAGCAGCGGAAAAATCCGTTTGGTCCGTGAACGATTACATCTACCTCGGCCAATTCGTAATCGCTGACACCATCACCTTCATTTGATTTCACTTGCACGAAGTGCTATGTCTGGAGGCGGAGGTGCACCTGCAATGAAAATGAGTGATGTATTCATTCTTCTTGGAGTGACTTTTTTGGTAGGTGGGCTGTTTATCCACGGTTTGGTATCTCCTGTTCCGCTTGATGCTGATGCTGAGCCGTATTCTAACGGAGCATCCATGCTGAAAAGTGATACGCTTGAATTCACCATTACTGCTGAAAATATGTCTACTGTCGATGTGGAAATCGTTGACGAAAATGGCGATGTGGCCTTACAAGAATCATTTTCACTCTCAAGCGGCGATTCTACCAGCATCAAATACGAAGCTGAAGAAAAAGGTTTCTTCTCGTATACCGTGAACTTTTCTGAAGGGTCGGGTGCAGTGGTCGTCGATGTCGACCGTAAATTACTCATCGACTTCATTATTTATCCACTTGGAGCCGTGTGTTTAATTTTTGGATTTGCAAAAAGAAAAGATGAACAAATGAACGATTCGGTCGACGCTGTCCTCGAATCAAACGACTAATTTTTCACATAATTCGCCCAGATAATATCTTCACCATCTTCGATAATATGGACCGTGTTCATCTCATCGATAAGTCTGATTTTTCCATTGATTTCCATCCGTTCAAAGCGCATTATTTTATTTCTATAGAAAGGCTCTCCGAGGGATTTTATTCCGTCCGATAAGGTTGCCGAGTACTGTGCGATAACCTCCTTATCTTTCACCTCGTTTAGACCAGTTATCTGTTCAAACCATGAAGCCACTGATGCTTGAATCACGCGTTGGAATTCTGTGAGTGATATTTCGGAGTTCAACTCTTGAAGAGTTGCGATTGAATATTGCTCTTTTTCCAATACTTCTGATGCTATATTACAGCCTATACCAAGAATCACACGTGTGGATTTCCCTTGGCTAATACTTTCAACTAAAATGCCGCCGACTTTACGTAACTCTCCATCATTGAGAAGGAGTACATCATTTGGCCATTTTAAGACTTGAACATCAGTGGTTTCAGTGAGTGCTGAAATCGCTTCGAACAAGGCCAAACCGCCTTGAAGTTGGAGTATCCCGGGGTTTGGAGCTTTTGCATGCTCATGAATGACCCACGATCCTGCAAAAGCCACATCCTCATGAGACCATGCACGTCCTCGACGTCCATGGCCAGCCAATTGTCGATCCGCTTGCAAAAAACTTCCTTCTTTCTCATCTGAATTTAGCAGAGTGGAATTGGTTGAATCGATTTCCTCTACCAGAGTCTTAGAATTAAATTGATACGGCCTCCAAATCCCAAGAACTTCTAAACATTCTCCATCATCAAATGTATGTGTTGCCATGGTTCGAACTGCCAACCCCTTCCTGTGACAGAGTGCTCGTGCAGACATCCCTCTTTTGTTTTGCGACATGAGGAGATAGATTACGCCTCCTTCGGCAAGGATATTTGTTGTTTGAATCTGGTGTAAGAGGCGGGTGACAAGACCTTTGTCATCTGTGTCGATAAGCGCAGCTTCTTCGAGGGGGCCTAGATGTTGGGACTCGATTTCCGGCATTAAATAAGGCAGATTCCAAACAATCACATCGTGAGGTTCCTCTCCCGCCCATTGTTGAACCTCGCCATCAGTCTGCGGGCCGGGGCCTCCTTCTCGTACATCGATTCTTATGTTGTTACTTTGAGCGGAGTTCCGGCTGCTGGCAACAGCATAAGGATTGATGTCACAAGCTGTGACGGAGAATCCGAGTTGGGCGGCAAAAAGTGAAATGGCACCAGAGCCACAGCCGATTTCAAGCAATCGTTTACCATGTGGTTCGGGATATTTGTGAATCACTTGAGCGAGCGTATCTGTGTCCTCTCTCGGGGGATAAACGGTTGGAGGTATGATGAGATTAATTTGACGATTTTGCGGTGAAATCCAAGCGAGTTGTTTTGCGGCACGATTTAGTCGTTCAATTTCTTGCTCGGCGTCATCAGACTCGAAGTACTCATCGTCAAGCATTTGGTTCGATTGGGGCCAACCTTTCGGAGTCTTTATGACTATCCAATTGGACCAAACCGTGCATCCCGAGCCTAAAACTAAGTTTCACACCGCTTTGGGGTTGATGTAATACATGAACTCCTCTACGATACTGTACCAAATGCTGCTTGCGTAAGGTATAAGAAGAGTTGCAAAGTCGGCCAAAAAGCCCAAGTTGCTATTTTGGGCCTGTAGCTCAGTCAGGTAGAGCGTCGGACTTTTAATCCGATGGTCGCGGGTTCGAACCCCGTCAGG
>Ga0115000_10004856_pt1 | contig 10907 bp, 8 predicted proteins | sample ArcticOcean_MG_C_6_FD_89690 | JGI IMG/M metagenome (GOLD analysis project Ga0115000, IMG submission 89690) | Marine microbial communities from western Arctic Ocean - ArcticOcean_MG_CB8_128 | ecosystem: Environmental > Aquatic > Marine > Oceanic | place: Arctic Ocean: Canada Basin | collected... | reverse complement strand
GTCCGCGACCTCTCTTTAAAAATGACAACCCTTAACTATTAAGTAGTTGAGGGTTTTTTGATTTAGAGTGTGCAAAGTTATGTGCAAACATACTTAGTAGTTGACTGATTTTACTTATCATCAGACACTTAAGATGTCGACAGGATCAAGCGAATTGTTTTTTTTGCTCAAAATGAGCATCTAGCTCAACTTCAAAGTGGATTTATCACAGAAGATTATTCCATTATAATTTTATCAATTTCTTTCATCAACCTCTCTGTTTCGGATAATGCCACTAATATTTTTTGATATTGTAAAATATCCTCAAACTCAAGGGTTCTATCTTTTCTGTCTTTTAGCCATTTTTGAGCAGGCTGATAACCACCAATATAGGTTTCCCATACTGCGGTTGGTATATTATCAAAGTACTGTCCGTCGTTAATCCAAATTCTCCCAAGTCCATTTTCTACGTCTATTAGTTCCCAATCTTTTTTTCCTATTTTGGATGTGATTATATTATCTCCACCGATGGGATAAGTTGAAATATAATCTTCCAGTTTTGGTGATTCAAGCAAGTGTATTTGTCGGATCTCTCCACCTAACTTTACCAATTGCCAAAATTTCTTTATTCCTTGTGGATAAGGTACTCTTGGGAAGTCTATTTTAAAAAACTCCTTGTATTTCTCTCGATAAATATTTGAGTATAATGTAGCATATACGTAATCTAAAATATCAATGGGTGAAAAGGTGCTTTTGCTGGTTTCTTTTTCATTCGTAAATTTTAGGTCTATAGACTTTGCTATTTGCGCAACTATTTCTTGATTTAGATTCGGTATTCTTTCGGTTGACTCTTCTATTGATTTTTGAGGATTACTTGTTGCGTAAGTGTATAAAGGAAAAACATTATTAATGTTATATGCGCTACAGGTTTTGTGGCCCGAGATGAATTTGGATATATAAGCACCCGCTTTTTCTTTTTCAGGTACTTGTTTTGGGCAGATTAAACTTACATTATCTTTCGTAAACATATGATGCATGACTTCACCTCTAGGCATGCAATGAAGCCCCTTTGATTTTCCTGTGAAATATGTAAACCTGTTTTCAAAGGGACGATAATTAATTTGTACAATATTCGAGTAATCGAACTGTGACTCTGTTAAATCGCTGCGTGCTCCAGCAACTGACCAATCTCGTACGTCTTTTCCTAGACTAAATTTTAGTCTCGCACTTTCATCATCTAAATCAATAAATTTTTCAATCGTATTCTTTACATCACTTTTAGAAAAATGAATTGTAAAACCATCTCTAGCGGTCACAATGCCAGCGGAACTGATAGGGAATAAAGAATTAATGGAAAATCCTTTCTCATAAATTTTCTCTGCTTCAAAGTCTTTTTCCACCATAAAGTAATTTGGTGCCTTATTCGTTAATTCTTTGTACTGGATAGTGTTTATAGAATTACTTGAAAGGAAATCATATTTGAAGTCTCGTTTCCCAAACAAATCATAATGAAATACTTTACCTAATTCGTTTTGCTTTTTCTTCCCTGTTTTTACAAAAACAGTAATTGCGACACCCTGCATAATATCAAAAACATTTTGGTCAATTGAACCGTCTGGACACACTTCTTTCTTTTTACTATTCCCGTGCAAGTCTATGGTGTAAATCTTATCATATGTTTTTAGCAAATTCCAACGTACTCCTCTAAATGTGGGGTTATCTAAAAAACCGTGTGGATTAATAAAGGCTAAAACACCGCTTCCATTTTTTTCAATGAAATGTTGGCCGTATCGCAAAAATTTCATGTAATCATCATTTATCCATTTTGAATTCCGCTCTTTAAGTTTTTCTTTTCCTCCAGGTTCTTTTTTGTAGTCTTGCATTAATTCCAAAATCCAATCACCTTTGTTAGCACTTTCGCCGCTGTATGGTGGGTTTCCAATAATGCACATTACTGGCGAATCACGTTTTATATGGTTTGCCTCATTAGCTTCACTACTAAGCCAATTGGCAAATAAAGTTCCAGTGTCTGGATGATACTCTTCTAAACTATTGGTTAAATAGATTCTGGTCCGCTGCTCTTTTGTTGGTGTAAATCCAGTTTCTTTTAGGAGTAAATCTATTTGTAAGTGCGCCATTGCGTAGCTTGCCATCAATAACTCAAAACCGTTTAACCTTGGGAGTAAATGATTTTCTACATAACCACTCCATATTCCTTCTTGTCCTTTAAATTTTTTATTCACGTGTTTTATTACTTCTGCTAAGAATGTTCCTGTTCCTGTAGCTGGGTCAAGGATTTGAACTTTGTGTACTTCCTGTTTTATTTGTTTGTAACCACTGGAAGAGCGATTGTCAGGAGTTTGAGTATTTACAGAAATTTTTGTTTTAGAAGTGTCTGCTAAACCTTGTGGTAAATCAAATTCTGTTTTTAGAATGTCATCAACGGCACGAACAATAAAATTTACTACGGGTGCCGGAGTATACCACACACCTCTTGCTTTTCTTAGTTTAGGGTCATACTCCGCAAGGAACGTTTCATAAAAATGGATAATTGGGTCTTCCATTTTTGTAGTCTTTCCGTAGTTTTTCAGAATTTCATCTACATTACATGCTAGAAAGATTTCCGCTAAATTCTCTACTATCCATTTAATTCGGTCATCAATATCGGGTCCAGCGATATAACCAAATAGTTTTCGCAAAAATGGATTTGATTTAGGAATCAACTCCGCAGCTTCTTGTCGACTAAAAGTGTCTAAAGTTGGATCATGTAGACGCGCAGCAAACATTCCGTAGGCAATTGTTTGGGCATAAACGTCCGCAAACCCTTTTGGGGTAATATCATGTATAAGGATGTTTTTAAAGGCATTCATTTGCTCTTTAAGAGTGCTGTCCTCGTTATGAGTTTCATCACTGGTCAACGCTTTTTCAATAACAATAGAAAGAAGGCGAGCTTTACCTGCCATCATTTCTGCTAATTTTTTTGAGCTTTTTATGTTTTGTCCAATGTGTGTACAAAAGTCTCTGAGTAGATTTTCAAATCGCGCAAAATTTTGAGGCAGAGCAACAATTCCTTTTTCCGTTATTTCCGCAATGGCAATCTTAGTTATAAACTCCCCGTCATTGTATAAATGAAAGTCTATGTAATCTGTGAAAATTAGATTGTTTAATGATGCTTTGTACCGGTCAAATTGTTCTTGGTTGACTGATTTTTTTTTGCCTTCAAGATCCTTGTCTCCAATATCTTTCGCTTCAATAAATCCTACAGGAATATCCTTTTTAGTTAAGATGTAATCGGGAGCTCCGCAAGATTGTCTTTTTGGTTCGTTCGTAGCTCTAACATCAGAAACCAGACTTTCAATCAACTGCTGTAAGTCTCCCCTATAAGTATGTTCAGTTGCATTTCCGAGATTATATCTCTGATTGATATTATCAATGTAATTTTCAATTGTCATATTGTTCTTTCAATTAATTTTAAGACTAGGCTTTTTTAGAACTATTTATTAGCGATTTGATATCTACATCTAGAACATCTGCGATTTCCAACAAAGTTGGCAATCGAGGTTGTCTTGCATTTGTACACCACTGAGAAACAGTTGTTTCGTCTACTCCAAGTTCTTGAGCCAACCATTTACCAGTCTTCTCTTTCTCTATAAGAACTATTTTTAATCTGTTTATAGACATTTTATTTAGTATGTGTTTAACACCTATTAAATTACATAAAAACCATATAAATTGAGTTATAAAGCAAAGGTTAAATTTCCTTGCAAAGGTTAAATTTTTTTTCTCGTTTGTAATTCGTATCATTTAAAATATGGAGAATATACTTTTGCAACAATTTTCTCTTGAGGACATGGAAACTATGGTTAGACGTGTTATTCAGGAGGAAATTAGAAGTATTGAATCTTCTCAAGAAGATAAAGATGAGTTGTTTACAGTAGATCAAGCAGCTGATTTTTTGAAAGTTTCAACGATGACTATCCATAATTGGAAAAAGTTAGGCATCCTAGAACCTTTGCACCTTGGGAAGAGAATTTACTTCGACAGGAAAGATGTTCGTAAAGCTTTAGAAAAGTCTAAAAATTCTTTTTAGACGGTTCTAAACTAAGAAATCAAAATGAGGAGGGTGAGTCTAAGACTTGCTCTCCTTTTATTATCAATTAAAATTAGAATTATGCCAAAGAAAATGAAAAGCACATTTATGTATGTGAAGCTAATGAATGAACTGAATGTTATGAAGTCAGGAGAAAAAATCATCCTAGCTTATTTAATGGATTCAACTAAAACAAATGACTTCTTTACTGAGTTTAAGCTATTCGATACTTTAACCAAGTACGGACATTCCCCTTGTGACAAATACATAAAATTCAGGATGTTTCAACGACATATCAATAGTCTTGAAAAATTGGGTTGCCTAACGAAAGTTGGATCACTTTATAAAGTTTCAATTCAGGTTAAGAGAATGGTTGAAGGTAAAACGGTCTCTGAATTATGCAAAGAGTACAAATGGATCCCAATACGGTTCTATTTACCGATCCATAAAGCAGCCTCTTTCAGTGATTTAATTGTAGCCTGCTGTAGACATCAGACTAAGTTTGTTCAGAAGAAAAAAGTAAATTTATCCGAAATCGCGAGATTTACTGGTGTTAATAGAAAGACAGTTAGGTCGATTTGTGAGCATATAGAAAATGTTGAAGCCCGGGAGAGGAAGAAACCTCATCTGTCAGCGGTTAGTTTTGGATAACTGGGAAGGGATGTATTAATTGGCCACTTTTGAGTACTAGATACCCAATTTACTTGTACTAAATACCCAACTAAATGTACTAATTGACCATCAATAGAATAGATAATAATATATACCTAATATATACTTTAGGATAAATCTTTGCTAAAGCAATAGATTGATCCAGAAAAATAATTGACCCCCCCCTTTAAATTTGAATATTACTATGAGTGTTTCACCTAGTAAAAAAATATATGAATAGTCGTAATTCTACTTTGAGTGAAATCGATTTTGTACTTGTCCTTAAGGATAAGTATGATTTGCTTATTTCTAAAGTAAAATATTACTCTCTGGTTCTATTGACTTAAAGGAACTTATCCCTAGGGACAAGTGATAATACATTGATAAATAGAGGGATAAGTGTTTGTAACCTAGGGCGAAATTAGTAAATTAGACCTATGGCTAGAACGAGAGGAATATCGTTTTCAAAGTCTGGAACTGAGTCTAAAAAGTATTCAATTGCTTACGTAAGAGAACCAATAAACGACATGGATTTATTTGTCGATAAAAGAGTAAATCAAAGTAATCTCATTAAAAGAACAGCAAATAAACTAGATTTCAAAGTGTGCAAACAGTTTGGAGGAACCTACGATGACTTTCCTTGCGACAAAATGTTAGTACAGGCGAGACTTCTACAAAGCTTTCTCGTAAAAAACCACCACCTCATCGATAAGTTTATAATTGTTGACGAGAAGGTCTTACCTAGAGAAAAGGGGCATAGAGATTTGTATTTTTATTCGGTGTTAAAATTTTATGGAGTTGAGGTTTTAATACTGAACCAGTAATAATTCAGTCCATTATCAAGGGGATGTTGTTCAAGAATGTGTAAATTTGAAAAAATGTTTCAAATACAGAAAAAATGATTGTCGAGTTTAGTGTTAAAAATTATAGATCTGTAAAAGAATTACAAACGTTAAGTTTTGTTGCTGCCCCGCTTAAAAGTACTACAGAGAATGAGTCGGTAGATATCAATAACGTTGTCAATTTAGAAAACATTAAACTTCTTAAAACCGTAGGTATATACGGTGCTAATGGTAGTGGAAAGAGTAGTGTGATTTATGGTTTAATGCGTCTTTTAAGATTATTAAGGAAAGATGTTTCGGCTAGTTCACACTTGAAGGATCTGTGCGAGCCATTTATGATGGAAGATGGAACTGAAAGCTTTTTTCAGGTAGTTGTTATGCTTAATGGGAAGAAGTATAGGTATGGGTTTACGGTGATGAAGAATATGTCTGCGACAATAGAACAAGATGGAGAGAAGTTGGAGAATGAATATGTTATTTCATCGGAATGGTTATTTGGGACGAAAAACACTAATATGACCCAGATATTTCTCCGGAAGCTAAACAAAGTTGATTATTCATCTCTTCCTGATAAAAATTTGATTCCTGAGTCTTTAGAAAACGACCATAATCTTTTCATCACGAGAGCAGCCGCATATATCAAAGATGGTATCTGCAGAGATTTACGTACATATCTGGGAAATTGGACGACTTCAAATTTAAGTTCAAATCATGAAGAGTTTAGACAATATTCGCTCAGGTACTTGAATTCTCCATTTTTAAATCGTGAAAAAAACGAAGACGCGTTAAAGGACAAACTTCGGTTAAACGCGATAGAGAGAAAAAGTAGTTTTATTAAAATGCTAGGAGTCTTTGGGATACACTATGAAGACGTTTTATTTGAAGATGATAAAATTTCTGCTGGGGATGGAGTGTATCCTCAAAGTAAAATTTACGTTATTAAAGAAGTTACTAATGAAGAAGGGGTTTCAAAAAAGGTTAAGTTTAATTTAAAAAAACATGAGTCTGATGGAACTAAAAAGATGTTTGACTTAGCTGGTTTGTTATTACTTACTTTTGGATTAAACAAACCCGGTTTCGTGTGTTTGGATGAGTTAGATAGCAATTTTCATCCTTTTTTATTATTGAAAATAATTAACTTATTTAACGATAGTTCAATTAATAAGAGTAACTCCCAATTATTATTTACGTGTCATGATACAAATCTAATGGATCCTTCTATTATGAGGAGGGATCAGTTTTATTTCACGGAAAAAGATGAATTTAATAGAACTAAATTATATTCGTTAGCAGATTTAAAAGGGGTGAGAAATGCCGCAGATTTTGCAAAACACTACCTTCTAGGATATTATGGTGGCGTTCCTATCTTAAATTCATATTATGATGATGAGGTTGATTCCAAAAATCAGGACGAAAAAGATGATGTAAATGGATGAGCCGTGGTTATTAAAAGAAGACGATTCTCGTTCAACTGAGACAATTCACAATTTTATTCTTTTTTGTGAAGATGAGAAAGGCGAGCCTGATTATTTTAGAGGCCTTGCGAATAAATTTACAAATATTAAAATAACTGCTTTTCGAGGAAGAGGGAGCGGTTTTAAAAATATCACAGACGCAATTAATTATTGCAAAAAAAATGGAATCGTAGATTCTATTTCTGATGGGTTTATTGGTGACCATCATAATGTATGGTGTATTTTTGATAGAGATAAATCGCGAACAAGTGTAAGTGCAAGTCAAGATATAGCTTTTAGTTCCGCCGTCCGATTGGCAGAAAGCATGGGAATCAAGGTAGGCTGGAGTAATGACGCATTTGAATTATTTGTACTTCTTCATTTTGTTGATGTTTCTAAATCGGAAACTGCTTTAGAGCATCGAGACGAATGCTACGAGCGGCTGACATCATTATGTCTGACTATGCCAAATAAGTCAGATCGAATGATTGAAATGACCAGTAATGCTAATTTTAATTATTGTCAATTAAAAAGAAACAACAATTTTATTTTCGGAATTCGGTCATACTTGATGGAGAAGTGGGAGGAGGCGATAACTAGAGCTGAATATCTTGAAGGTCAGTATGCTGATGGCCTTGACCCTCACGAGAAAAAAGTATGTACTGTTATTTTTAAATTATCAAAAACAATTCGAGAATTAGGCTTCCCTAAATAGTAAAGCGTTTGCTCTTAAAGTAGAGTTATTCTATCTTTTAGAACTTAGACTTTTTAAGTATGGATGCTCAGAAAATCTCACCGCATGTTGTATTTCTGTTACCTTAATGTACTTTAAAAAACTTCGTTCTGATTTATGTCCAGACAAAGACATAATCGTAAGGCTATCCATACCATTAACGTAAGCGTTCGTGCAAAAGGATCTTCTAGCAGTATGAGTTTGTATTAATTCAAATTTCATAAATGTTTCTACCGCAGTTTTCCTTCCTCTTGTTCTTTTAATGTTAACTCGTTCATCGATTCCGCACCATTGCCCAATTTCTTTTATTAAATTGTTAATAGTTTGGTCTGCAATATTTTGAGGTAGTCCTTTTCCCCTATCAATTATTTCCGAGACAATGGGAACAATTGGGATGTACATTTTCTTTCGAGTCTTTTTTGCAATAATTTTAAAAAATTTTTTACCCTTGTGAATGATAATATTGTCAAGTGTCAAAGAGTTGTAGTCTGACACTCTCATACCTGTATATGCTCCAATTAGAAATATGTCTCTAACTCTTCTGTACTTACTCTCATGTTTGCTAAGGTCTAATTCAAATATTGTTAGCAATTCATCATTTGTTAGATATATATTTTCCACATCTTCAGTTATAGTTGTGAAGTCGGTAAAATTGAACGTTGTAGGAAGTTTTATGTCATAATTCTTTATCGCATGTCTAAGAAAAGTTTTGATAATTTTGAAATGCTTACCAATATTGTTGACGCTAAGCCCTTCTTCCCTATACATAGGTTTTTCGCAAAACTGCATAAATGAATCGGAGAACCTACTATCAAAATTTCGGAATTGAATTGGAGCAATTTCTTTTTCATACATCTTAATCACATACAAAGTATTTTCATAGGTTTTTACTGTTCCTTCGGTAAGATATTTTCCTTTAATCCTATTTGATTTTGCATATTCAATCCAATCTATGAAAAGGTCTGTAAATGAAAAGGTCTTTTTTGCTTTAGTTGCCTTTGCAGAATCCGTTAACGTCTTATAGTGCTCACGCAGTACATCTTTGGAGATAGAGAGTTCTTCTGTTAACAGTCTGTTGTACATTGCTTCAAAGGACAACTTTAACTTTGCTAACCTGGTGTTAATATTTGAAGCGTTAGGCTCTTTTGAGATGTTTTTAATCTTTCCTGTTTTAGAGTTCCAATGTGATTGGTCTTTCACTGTGAAACCTGTTGTAACTCGAAATTGATTTCCTACTCCAAAGCTGAAATTCAGTTGTATATTTTTGTTTCTTAAATTATATTTTACTTCCGACATATTACCTCAACAATTTAAAGTGTGCAAAGAAACGTGCTAATATTTTTTAATACTAATTGTAGTTAGTTTTAACTAACTTTAGTATAAGATACTAAAAACAGGGGTTTATGTACGTATATGTTAAACTTAATATTAATTGATTATAAAATAAGACGTCCGTCCGCGACCTCAAGAAAGGGAATCCATTTATGGGTTCCCTTTTTTATTAGGTCGCTCGGATGAGAGCCGTCGTAGGCGGTTTGACCCGAGGAGTGCAACGACGAACAAGTGAATTCCAAAAGATAATATATCATGAACAATCCGTCCGCGAATGTGTGGGAGGGGCAGTGTGCATGCTTGTGTGTATGAGCAGACGAGGAAGTATGACGAACAAATGAATTCCTTTGAAAAGCAGAAAAATCATGAATAATCCGGCCAGAAGCGTGGGGTCTAATCAATAGTTACCTAAGATGGGTCTCCATCTTCTCCTGTTAATCTCAAATGTCCGCGAACGTGTGTAGGAGCTTTATTAATTAGTCGCTGTTCATCGTTTATTGCTTAGGCCAATTTGGAGGCAAAACTAAACTGGGGACTGTGGCTTTTTGACGCAGGAGAACCGCTGCTGTCCCAAAGTTTTATGTGCGCGGGAAAATAGTAAGATAATTTTACGAGATAAGCTCCTAGTTCTTACTAAAAAAGTCAGGGAAATAGAAATCAATTAGCGTCTGTCCCATAGCCGTCAACTTAACGGATTATAAATGTATAATATGGAGTTGTTAGTGAAATCTGCAACTATGTATTTTATCTCATAAACGTCACAGATACTCGTCATTACTCATTCTTGTCCATTCTTTTGGAATTTGTTTGTTCGTCGTGCCTCCTCGGTTGCGAGGAACGAAGCAATCTCACTTCATTAAAAAGATTGCTTCTAGTACCTTTGACATCAAGCTAGTTAAGTATTCTTATAAACGTGATACATCTCGATATTGCTTGGTCCCTACCATTGACGTATTCCATAATCGACAGGTAACCAATAGGTTATAACTACTGGAGGTTTTGATCAAAATAGTCAAACGAGGCATGGGATTGTTTTGCGGATTTTAGAAAGGATAACGGAAAAAGAGAGATTGTTTTGCTGCGCGCGCAATGACGATAGGAGTAAAAAGCTTTGGTTACCACCTTAAGATACGTCATTTCCTCCGATTGGTTAAGGAGTTAAACTTAGATCTCGCAATGACGTTAAGAGTAATTATTGTAACTTAAGACTCATCAAAACGCGCTAAAAATATAGCTTTCTTCCTTAAGTTGACGGCTATGTTCGCCGTCCCTAATTTTCTGAGGTGTAGCAAAGGGGCTAACTCATTCGATACAATAAGTTGATACAACAACATTAAAATGTTGGAAGATTGAAACAGATTGTATAGGTGTGGTAGTGATTTACTATTCTGAATGAGAAGAGCCGTACGAAGTGAGAGCTTCACGTACGTTTCTGTGAGAGGCTTAGGGGCTGGTTCCCTTTGCGTACTCGACTTGTATAGGAACCTTAAGTATTCTCAATTTAGTCGATGACCAACCCCATAATATGAATTTTGAGGTTTGAAAAGGGGTGAGGTTGGTGACAATTTTGTAACCTATTATAGTTCTGTATCTGACTGTCCGTTAAATAGAGGAAACCTTTTAGCTTGATTGATAATAATATGGTTTAATTTTTTTTTCAGTTGTACATTCCTTCTGTAACCTTCTGCGTCAATTTTTAGTACAATAAAACACATGGAAGCTATAAGTATTTTTGATATTTTTAAAATTGGTGTAGGACCATCTAGTTCGCACACCATGGGACCATGGAGAGCGGCTATAAAATTTGGAAAGGAAGCTCAGGAAGT
>Ga0115000_10004855_pt1 | contig 10908 bp, 7 predicted proteins | sample ArcticOcean_MG_C_6_FD_89690 | JGI IMG/M metagenome (GOLD analysis project Ga0115000, IMG submission 89690) | Marine microbial communities from western Arctic Ocean - ArcticOcean_MG_CB8_128 | ecosystem: Environmental > Aquatic > Marine > Oceanic | place: Arctic Ocean: Canada Basin | collected... | reverse complement strand
TCAGGTTTATATGACAAATTTTGCTCATTTCTCCCCCATCTTTTCCGCTAAACCCAATTGTAATACAATTTAATTTAGATGCCAATTGAAGTGCATTAATAACATTTTCACTTTTGCCACTTGTGCTAATTCCAATTACCACATCCCCTTCATTAGCCAAGGCTTCAAGTTGGCGATCAAATACATGTTGATAGCCAAAATCATTTCCAATAGCAGTTAGTGAAGATGAGTCAGTTGTTAATGCAATTGCAGGTAATCCTTTGCGGTTTACTTTGTATCTGCCAACAAGTTCTGCAGCAATATGTTGCGAATCTGCAGCACTCCCTCCATTTCCAAATATTAAAATTTTTCCATCCTGGTTAAGGCAATCAATGCATAGTTGCGCAGCATAAGTAATTTCGTCAGTTAAATTTCCAAGTAATTTTGCTACTTTTATGTGGTTGTTAATTTCATTTATAATAATCTTTTTCATGCTTTTTTTATTCTCTCAATTGTTTTAGTGGTACTTTTTCCATCAATAAATTTGACTATTTGTAACTCTTTTGCGATATTTTGGCCGACCACTTCCTTGCCTTGATAGTCACCTCCTTTGACCAGTGTATCTGGCTGAATGAGCGTAATTAAATCTTTAGGAGTATCTTCATCAAATATTATTAGATAGTCAACAACTTCTAAAGATGCAAGAAGATATGCGCGATCATTCTGAGGGTTGATTGGACGATTTTTACCTTTTAGTTTTTTTACAGAGTCATCAGAGTTAAGTCCTACAATTAATACATCACCAAAGCTTTTGGCTTTTTCTAAGTATTTTATATGACCAATATGTAAAATATCAAAACAACCATTGGTAAAAACAATCTTTTGATCCTTGCTTTTTAATTCATTGATAATTTGTGAGATTTCAGGCCAAGTCTTAATGTGATCTAAACTATTAGATTTATGCAAACTAGATTCATACTCAATTATTTCATTAAGTGAAGTTGTAGCTGAGCCAATTTTACCCACTACAACGCCCGATGCTAAATTGGCAAATTTAGTAGCCTCATCAATATTCATATTGCATGATAAAGCAAATCCAAGAGAGGCCAAGATAGTATCGCCAGCTCCAGTTACATCGAAAACCTCAATAGCAACTGTAGGGTGAATCCTTAATTCATGATCAAAAACAGCGACACCTTGCTCACTTAAAGTAATAATCGAAACTTCTAAATTACATTGTTCTTTAAGGTTCTTGATTGCTTGAGTAAGGCTTTTATTGTCTTTTATAAAGGACTGTGTTGCTTCACTGGCTTCTTTTTTGTTAGGGGTTAACAGATAAGCGCCATAATATTTTGAATAATCTAATCCTTTAGGATCAACCAATACTCTCTTTTTATTTTTATTAGCACAATTAATTAACGATTGTGTTAACTGAAAAGTTAATAAACCTTTGCCGTAATCTGATAGAAGTATGACATCATAATTATTAACAATTTTTTCAAAAATTTTAATAATTTCACTTTGTGATTTATTAGTAATTTCATCAGTGCTCCCTCGATCGTATCTGATTACTTGCTGATTTGCGGCAATTATCCTACTTTTTTTACTGGTAACACGATTTTTTTGAGTAATCAAATATTGAGTATCAACCTTAATATCATTTAGTAATTCTTTTAACTCTTTAGATGATTTACATAAGCCAATTACACTTATGACATCAACAATTGCCCCCATAGAATTGAGGTTATTGACTACATTGCCTGCACCACCCAACACTTTACTTTCATTTTCAACATTTATTACTTGAACAGGAGCCTCAGGTGATATGCGTTCACATGATCCCCATAGATAATGATCAATCATCAAGTCACCAATAACTAATATTTTGGGAGTTTTATTTCTTAAATCAATCATTTTAAGCTAGTATTATGCATACGTAATATTTCAGGAATATAAGCTTTAATTCCCTCTTCTAGGGAAAATTTAGATTTAAAGCCTAAATTTTTCATGCTATTTTGGACGTCTGCTTGAGTGTTTATTTGATAGTCTTTGTAAGGATTAGGAAAGTATTCTGGTGGTAATTTAGCTTTTAGTTCTTTTTGTAGAATGTCAGCAATGTCTTGGAAGCTTCTTGGTATGCCTGTCCCTACATTATAAGTTCCATTTTTTTTAGGGGAGCATGCTTTAATATTCGCTTGAACTACATCATCAATATAGACAAAATCTCTTAATATTTGAGATGAATTTTCAAACAAACGCGGAGATTTATTATCTAAAATTTGGTGACCTAGCTGGATTACCATTGATGAAGTTTTAGCTTTAAAATATTCTCCAGGGCCATACACATTAAAAAACCTTAACCCAACAATTGTCATATTAGGGTTTTCATTTGAGAAATTATAGGCAACTTGATCCATTATTAATTTACTAAAACCATAAGGATTTTCAGGATTCTCCTTACCTTCAGTTTGAGGAGAGGGCAAACTACCATATGTGGCCGCTGAACTGGCATAAACCAATTTAGCGTTATCTTTTTTAGCTTTCTTAAGTAAATCATAAAAAGAGTTAACATTTGTACGCATGATAATATCTTGATCATATACTCGTGTATCAGAAATTGCCGCTTGGTGAAAAATGAAGTCAAAACTATAATTATCAAGGATTGCTAAATCAGATTTATTATTGATATTGCCACAGATAACTTCACCTTTGAAGTTAATTAGGTTGTGGAAATGACCAAAGCTTTTTAGATTGCCATTAGGAAAAATATCATCATTTCTAAAACAATCAAAAACAACAACTTTAGATCTTGGAAAGTTATTCTGAAAATAGAAAGCTAAATTGCTTCCAATAAATCCAGCACCTCCAGTAATTAGAATATTTTTATCGTTGAAGTCTGTTTTATGATTTATCATGCTTTATATAATTATAGAGTATCAATAATTGCCTTATATTTAAGAAGTTTTAAGCGAGAGTATGTTGAAATAATTAGTAAATGAGGTGTTATTTGCACTATACAAAAAATTTAGCCAATATATAATGATACTTCAAACATCTTTTCTTATGTATTTATGTACAAAATTGCAATCATTGGCCTCGGCTATGTGGGCCTACCTTTAGCTGTTGAGTTTGGTAAGAGTATAAAAACTATTGGTTATGATATTAACTATTTGCGTGTTGAGGAATTAAAGGCGGGAACGGATCGAACACTCGAGGTTGAAAAAAAAGAATTGAATTTAGCTTTAAATCTTAATTTTACCACTGATCCTCAAGAAATTAAAGACTGTAACGTTTATATAGTAACTGTTCCAACACCAATCAATGCTCAAAAACAGCCAAATCTAACGCCCCTAGTGAGTTCTAGTGAGGTGATAGGTGTACTTCTCAATGAGGGGGATATTGTTATATATGAGTCAACAGTTTATCCTGGTGCAACAGAAGAAGTTTGCGTGCCAATTCTTGAAAAAAATTCAGGATTGATATTTAACCAAAATTTCTTCTGTGGTTACAGTCCAGAAAGAATTAATCCTGGAGATAAGGAGCATCGACTGACTTCCATAAGGAAAGTTACTTCAGGGTCAAACCCAGAGATTGCGGAAGAGATAGATAAACTTTACCAATTAATTATCAGTGCAGGAACTTATAAGGCAAGTAGTATAAAGGTTGCAGAAGCTGCAAAAGTTATTGAAAATACACAACGAGATTTAAATATAGCGCTAATAAACGAACTATCGTTGATTTTTAACAAACTTGAGATTGATACTGAAGAGGTTTTAATGGCTGCTGGCACAAAGTGGAATTTTCTGCCTTTCAAGCCTGGTCTGGTTGGTGGACACTGTATAGGTGTCGACCCTTACTATCTTACTTATAAAGCCATAGAGGCTGGGTATTACCCTGAAGTCATTCTTTCTGGAAGACACTTGAATGATAGTATGGGTGGTTATGTGGCAGGACAGGTTACCAAGCTAATGACAAAGAAGCGGATCAATGTCATTGGTTCAAATATTCTAATTATGGGTCTAGCTTTTAAAGAGAACTGTCCAGATCTGCGAAATACTAAGGTAGTAGATCTGATTAAAGAGCTCATGAATTATAACTGTAACGTCGAAGTCTATGATCCTTGGGTAGATAATCAAGAGGCGGACGTTAAATACAATATTCAGCCAATTCAAAAACCAGAAAATAACAGATATGATGCGATTGTATTAGCCGTTGCTCATGATCTATTTAAAAACCTTGCATTGACTACTATTAAGGCATATGGAAAAGACAATAGTGTACTTTATGATATTAAATATTTACTCAAAGCAAATGAAGTCGATGGAAGGCTTTAAATAATTCAATACAAGGAATATTTTGATTAACTTAAGGAAACTTTCTAATTTTTTAACGCTTCAGGAACGAAGGAGTACATACCTTTTGATGGCAATGATAATGATTATGGCTTTTTTTGATGTGCTTGGTGTTGCTTCTATTATGCCTTTCATGGCAGTCCTAGTTAATCCAGAAATAATCGAAACTAACGCTTATTTAGCTTACATATATAGTAATTTTGGATTTACTAATTCCCAAGATTTTTTATATTTTTTAGGCTTATCTGTTTTTGTTCTGTTGGTTATTTCTATCAGCTTTAAAGCTATGACCACTTATGTGCAACTACGTTTTATTTTGATGCGTGAAGCAAGCATTGGTAAGAGACTAATAGCGGGCTACCTTAATCAGCCTTATGTATGGTTTTTAAATCGTCATAGTGCAGATCTTGGAAAAAATATACTCTCAGAGGTGGCAGAGGTTGTGAATAGTTCAATGTTATCACTGATGAACATATTTGCTCATGGGTTAGTGACATTGGTGCTTATTATTTTGCTAATTATTGTGAATGTTCAGGTTGCATTAGTCGTTTCCATTGTACTTATAAGTTTTTATCTACTTTTTTTTTATATGGGTAGAAATATAATTTCCAATGCTGGCCATAAACGTTTAGAGGCTAATAACGAACGATTCAAAATTGTGAGTGAAGTTTTTGGCTCGATTAAAGGTGTAAAAGTAGGTGGGCTAGAAAGAAACTTTGTAGATCGTTTTTCCAAACATGCAAAAATTTACGCTAAGAGTTATGCATCAGCTCAAGTTTTATCGCAACTTCCTCGTTTTGGTCTGGAATTGATTGCTTTTGGTGGGCTACTTCTAATGTTGCTTATACTTATGAGTGGTCAAAATAATTTAGAATCTGTCTTTCCAATTATTGCGCTGTATGCATTTGCTGGATATCGCATTTTGCCCGCATTACAGCAAGTCTACAATGGTTTTTCTTTATGGAGCTTTTCTACTTCCGCTCTTCAAAATCTTAGTAACGATATTAACACTTTAAAGCTCAATAATACTTATCAAGACTCTTTTGCGCCAAATATAAAATTTGATAAAGAGATTAAATTGAATAATGTAGTTTTCAGTTATCCAGATGTATCAAAGCAAACATTAAACAAGTTAAATATAGTTATTCCAGCTTTAAGTTCTGTTGGTTTTGTTGGCTCTACAGGATGTGGAAAAACCACTTCAGTGGATCTCATTCTTGGTCTTTTGGAACCTCAACAAGGCACACTCACAGTAGATAATATTATCATCGATAAAAGTAATCGCAGTCAATGGCTTAGGAATATTGGCTATGTACCTCAAAATATATATCTTTCTGACGACAGCATAGCTTCAAATATTGCTTTTGGGATAGATGAAAATTTAGTCAATCAAAGCTTTATTGAGCAAGCAGCTAAAATAGCTAATTTAGATGAATTTATTCAAAAAGAATTGCCAGATGGCTACAATACTATTATTGGAGAACGTGGAGTTCGTTTGTCAGGTGGCCAACGTCAACGTATTGGAATAGCACGCGCATTATATCATAAGCCAAAAATTCTTATTCTTGATGAGGCAACAAGCTCCTTAGACGGAATGACAGAGGCAGTAGTAATGGAGGCTATAGAGAATTTAGGGCAAGAAGTAACCATTATTATAGTCGCTCATCGATTGAGTACAGTTCGCCATTGTGATAATATTTATCTTTTAGAAAAGGGCCAGGTTAAGTCAAGTGGCTCATTCGATAGCCTTAAGGATTCTGATAAACAATTCAGATCTATGTTAGATTTATGAGAGTCTCATTTATCTTGAGTGGAGTTTTATGAATAAATTACTGTTAGTAATTAAATTTATTTATACAAAATTGCCATGGCGAATCCAGCAAATAATGAAAATTATTTTTTCCTATATTAGGGAGAGACCATACCCGCATAGTGATTTTCCTCTCATCGGCAAAAAGAAGTCTTTATTCAGTATTCGTCGTTCATATCTTAATGAGCCGTTAGTATTTAACAATGCTAAACATGCTTATTACTCAAGAATATATTCTGACTCTAGGAATAAAGATACAGACTTAATAGAGGAAAATGCCTCTAGAACAGCTATTGAAATATTACCTTGTGATTTCTTTAAAACATATCAGCAATCATATGAAGAAAGTATGGCATTTCAAGTTGCAAATATTAATAACTTCGGTTTATTGAATGTCGAATTATCAAATGGATCGCAAAAACAAAAATTTGAATTGAATGATAATGGGCGTTTTATCTCATTAGCTGGAGTTACTGGAAGCACTATAAAGATTGAGTCATCAGAAGGTTTTATTTTATCTCCACCAATAGCCAGAAAACAAAAAACAAAGAACAAAAGACGTTTAGTTTTATGTTTATTTGTTGATGGATTAGTTGACAGGTCTATTCTGGAGATTGAAGATCTATCTGAAATGATGCCAAATACAGCAAAGTTTTTTGATACTGGATTTGATTTTAGAAATCATCATGTAAACTCTGATTGGACATTGCCAAGTATTGCCTCAATATTTAGTGGAAGGTATACGCATAATCATGGACTTTATGACCCACATAAAATAATAGAATTAGGTGGTTCTTTCCCAATTTTAAGTGAGTATTTCAAAGAAAGTCAATATGTTACATTTAATTCTGGTGGGAGCGGACGTATTTCTCCAGCCCATGGTTATACTAAGGGTTTTGATCGAACTATTTATAGGGCATTACCGCCAGCACAGGAAGTAATTGCTAACTTTTTTGAACACAATCGTGTTTTTTATGAAAGAGATCAGTTTGCCTTCCTCCAATTTAATGATTTACACCATAATCTATCTATTGTTCCTGATTATAGTGTCATGAATTCTATAGATCTAGGCACTCTTGCTTTTGCATTAAATCCTAATCTTAAGAAAGAAAAAAGTGTGCATTCCAAAAAGAATGTCGATGAGAGTATTTCCTATATTGAAAGAATCAAAAGACTGGACTATTACTTAAACACCTTATACCAGCATATTGAAAATTATTATGATATGAATGAAGTTAGTGTTAGTCTTTTTAGTGATCATGGACAATCATTTTTGACCAGTGACGAATTCCCTTTATCGAACTCAAGAACAAAGACTATTTTTTTGCTTAGGTCAGGAGGGAAAATTGGTAAGAAAGTTGATGAATTTACAGAGGGAGTAGATATTTTTAATACAGTTCTTTCAGATGCTGGAATTAGCTTTGATGCTAATATAGATGGGAATTTACCAATAGCACTTGGAGGGTTAATCGAGAGAAAATATTCTTTTTCTCAAAGTATATATCCAGGCCAAACATATAAAGCTGTTATAAATAGTACTGAAGGAAAATATATCTATGAAACAGAGATGCCCGTTGATGCCAATGGAGTAATTAATCACGTAAATTCATCAGTTAAAATATTGTCAAACAGTAATATTAGTAAAAAAATATTTACAGAAAATCAAGTCAAAGAAATTATAAAATTGAAGCTTACATTAAATAATTAATAATATTGTGATCATTACAAAAACACCATATCGAATATCTTTTTTTGGAGGTGGTACAGATCATCCAGATTGGTTTCAGGAGAATGGCGGTAAAGTTCTTGCAACTACGTTTGATAAATATTGCTATATTAGTGCTAGAGTATTACCTCCTTTTTTTGAGCATACTCATAGAATTGTATATTCAAAAATAGAGAGTGTTAATAATATTAATGCGATAGAGCATCCCTCAGTTCGAGAGGTATTAAAATATGTGAGTTATAATAAAGGTTTAGAAATTCATCATGATGGTGACCTTCCTGCAAGGTCAGGTCTTGGATCAAGTTCATCATTTACTGTTGGACTTTTGAATGCTTTGAATGCTTTGGATGGATCTTATAAGTCTCCTCATCAGTTGGCGACTACTGCTATTCACATTGAACAAAATTTGATCAAAGAATGTGTTGGCTCTCAAGATCAAATCTCTGCTGCATATGGAGGTTTTAATGAAATTGAATTTAATAAAGATGGGAGTTTTTTAGTTGAGCCTATAGTTACTAAAAAAGAAAGATTAGAGGATTTAAATAATCACTTAATGCTTTTTTTTACTGGTGTTTCAAGGTATTCATCTGAGATATTAACAAGTCAGCTAGCAAATCTTAGTAATTGCCAAAGTCAAATGCATGAACTAAGAGATATGGTCGACGAAGGCGCTTCAATTTTACGAAATCAAAATAATTCGTTAGATGACTTTGGAAAACTTCTTGATAAATCATGGAAGAACAAAAGGAGCTTATCTAAGTTAGTTTCTAATAATAAAATTGATGAAATTTATGCAGCTGCCATAAAAGCCGGGGCATCTGGAGGAAAGATACTTGGTGCAGGAGGTGGAGGATTTATATTATTTTATGTAAAACCAGAAAATCAAGTTAATGTGGCAAAAGCTATGGAAAAATTAACTCATGTTCCATTTAAATTTGAAAATACTGGCTCTAAAGTCGTTCTATATCAGCCCGATGGATTTTAAATTTAATAAAAATTCAAAAATCTATATTGCTGGCCATTTAGGGCTTATTGGGTCGTCATTTGAAAGATATTTTGATGACAATGAATACGATAATGTGATAGTTAAAAAAAGAAGTGAGCTTGATTTAACATCTAAAGAGGACACTTATAATTTTTTTCAAGAATATAGGCCTGAAGTAGTAATTTTAGCCGCTGGAAAGGTGGGCGGGATAATTGAAAATAGAGATTTTCCTGCAGATTTTATTAGTGAAAATCTCTCAATACAGTTAAATGTTATTGGTGCAGCATCTAAATTTCATGTTAAGAAGTTAATTTTTTTTGGCTCATCTTGCATGTATCCAAAGGATACTAAGCAGCCTATGAAGGAAAATCAACTTTGGACTGGACATCTTGAGGAAACTAGCATTGCTTATGCAACTGCAAAATATTCTGGCTTTCAAATGTGCCAGGCAATTAATAGCCAGTTTAATTCATCTTCTTTTATTTCTTTAATACCAAACAGTGTTTATGGGCCAAATGATAATTTTGATTTAGCTAGTTCGCATGTTTTGTCTGCTTTAATAAGGCGTATTCATGAGGCAAAGATTGCTAATTTAGCATCAGTCACTCTATGGGGAACTGGCTCCCCAAGAAGAGAATTTATATATTCTGATGACTTGGTAGAGGCTTGTATTTTATTACTCAATTCTTCTTTTAAATATCAAAATTTCCCTATTAATATAAGTGAAGGGATTGATTTCTCTATTAAAGAGTTATCAAAAATTATAAGCAAAGTAGTTGGGTACAAAGGCAAGATAAACTGGGATGTCTCTAAGCCAGATGGGGTAATGCAAAAGCTTTTAGATAATGGTAAAATGAAATCTATTGGCTGGAGTGCCCCAACGAGTCTTGAGCAAGGGATAAATAAATTATATAAATGGTATCTTAATAGCTTATAAAATAAATTTGAAAGAGCCCCTGCTACTAGTTCTTTTTCTATCTTTGAATCATATGTAGATGTTTTTAGTGAAATGTATTAATTGACTTCGTATATATTATATAAAATGTTTCCCTTTTTACGAGTATTAGGTGGTTTTGATGGTTGACGCGCTTTTTGTTGTACCCGGAAATGCTAAAGGTGTTTATCAGGCTCTTTCAGAAGATTATTCGGCTGTTGAAACACCAACTTGGGCACTTCTTCTTGCAGAATCATGCCGATCAGTCAATTATAAAGTAGATATTTTAGATATAACTGCTGAAAGACTCTCTCACCTAGATGCTCTAAAACGAATTAAAGAATCCAATCCTAGATTTATTGTATTTGTTGTCTATGGGCAAAATGTAAATGCAGGAACTGCTAATATGAGTGGTGCCGTTGTGCTATCAAACTGCATTAAAGATAATAACATTACTACACCAATAATCTATATTGGGTCTCATGTTCAGGCGCTTCCTATTGATTCACTTGAAAAAGAGAAAAGTATTGACATTGTTTGCACAAATGAGGGTGTTTATTCTCTAAGGAATCTATTAGGCCTTGAAAAAATTAATCCTGCTTTATTAAGTCAAGTTAAGGGAATTGGTTACAGAGATTTTGATAAAGTTTGTTTGACAGAGCCAGAAAAAGTTGTTCCGCAAGAAAGGCTAGAGATTGACTTACCTGGCTATGCATGGGATTTGTTACCTTGTAAAGATATGCCATTTGATTTATATAGGTCCCCGATGTGGCATGCTGAATATGATTTCGACCAAAGGTCACCATATGCAGCAATACAAACCTCACTAGGTTGCCAGTTTAAATGCGAATTTTGCATGATCAATATTATCAACAGAAATGATAATGATCCAGTTGGAGTAGCAGGAAACTATAGCTCGATGAGATACTGGCCAACAGATTTTATTATTAAAGAGTTTGATAAATTAATAGAAATGGGAGTTTCGACTATTAGAATTGTTGATGAGATGTTTTTATTAAATCCAAAGTACTATATTCCGCTCTGTGAAAAACTAGCTGAAAGAAATAAGAATGATAGCCTTAGAATGTGGGCATACTCTAGAATTGATACTATTAAAAGGCC
>Ga0115000_10004854_pt1 | contig 10909 bp, 7 predicted proteins | sample ArcticOcean_MG_C_6_FD_89690 | JGI IMG/M metagenome (GOLD analysis project Ga0115000, IMG submission 89690) | Marine microbial communities from western Arctic Ocean - ArcticOcean_MG_CB8_128 | ecosystem: Environmental > Aquatic > Marine > Oceanic | place: Arctic Ocean: Canada Basin | collected... | reverse complement strand
TTCCGTATATTCATTCTTCATAATTACCGACCAATGATTTTCATCCATTTCTTTATTCGAATCAACTATCCTTATTCCGCCCATGTATTCGCCGAGTAATACTGGGGTAATATAGGTTGTGTTCAGGCTTCGCAAGCGTTATACTATTAGAAACTCAAAAAACGTAATTCTAGAACAGAATTATCATCCTTCGGAAATGCCAGTGATTCGAGTCAATGGGTAGCCTCTGAAAGGGCCCACAGATAGCCTAGTAATTCGATAATTACAACCGAGTGGGGCTAAGCAGAAACCCATTGATAAGTCAGTTAGTAGTGAATTATGAGTTTGCAGTCCGCCCTTTTAGAGGCTAGCCTCTGGAAGGGCATGCTGATAACCCATAAATCAAAGTACATCCTCTATAGTGTAAAACTATGGCATCTAGGTATGATCAGCTCCCTTACACGCCAACTGGAGCATCTGAACCATTTCGTAGGATATCTATTCGTGGCTTATTCGGTGTGGGAAATTTTGAATTAGATTTCAATAATCAATTCGTCCTTAACAATCGTGGAGGATGGGATATTGGTTCTGATTTGGATAACCTAAAAATTATTTATGGACTTAACGGAAGTGGTAAGACCACTGTCTTAAGAATAATAAAAATGTTACTTGAAGGTGATATTGCAGGGTTATTGACAATTCCATTTGAATCAATAGAGATAGATAGATGGGAGGCTTGGGACCCTCCAATAACGCATGAAATCCCTGGTTTCCCTAAAGGTTTTCAATTATGGGGGATGTTATTCGACCCTACATTTGAAGAAAGTTATAATCATTTAAAAATATTAACTCAAGATTTTCATGATGATTGGGGTCCAGGTAATCCTCATGTTAAAGCGGGTTCTATAGATGATTTAAATAAAGAGATTTTAGACAAGTTTCTTAAACTTCCGAATAATCTAAACCTAAGTAATCGAATCTCTGAGATGTCAGAATATGGTGCTTATGAGTTAAGTCTCTGTAATGAGCACATCCATCGATTGAATATTACAACTGGTATTGGTGAAAATAATGCAATTAAGATTGAATACACTCAAGATCGAAATCATCGTCGTAATGATGACGAATTCAATATTGAACCTATTCTGAATTTATTTAAGATTGAACAAAAATTCATTACTCCAATTGTTGGTAAAGAAGTAATCGCAGAGGCAGAATTAAATGAGGTAACTAGTGGTGAAAGATTTCGCTCATTTCTGAACAAAGAAGAATCTACATTCGATTTGAATGCAATTACTTATGGCGATGATGATTACCTTCATCTAGGATATTTAAATAGGCTGAATAAAAATCAAATTTTAGAATTAGAATATAAAGGCATTATAGATATTAGCCAATTGAAAGATGTTTGGAAGGCATATAATGGATTTCGAAAACATTGGGATTCAGGGTCTTCAATAAGAAATTTCGATGAAAAAATGAAATCTCAAAAGGAATACTATAGTATTCAATGGGATAATGAATTTACTTCCAACCCTGAGAATCCTTTGGTTTCGATTATCCCTTATTATAAACAAGATAATAATCAAGACTCAATTTATGATTTGAATGAATTATCCCAACCGAGTGTATGGGTTTCTTCCTATCTAAATCAAGATTTCCTAATAGATGAAAAAATATGGATCAACACAATGGAGGCTTTAGAAAACTATTCTGAGAGTACTGAGTTAAAAGATTTTGAAATAAAAAGTTTCATTAATGGATGTATTTTTATCGAGGATTTTATCCTTGGGAATTGTGTTAAAGATTTATACGATAATTTATCTTTCCATAACAATTCTAGAATTAAAATTAATGAGATTTATATAAATGCAAGTTTTAAACTTCAGAAACGTATTGAAGAGAGCTTAGAAATTGATGTAGAGAATATGGGGAGAATAAATTTCCCATTCCTTGCATCAATAAATAAAGATTTTTTAAAGAATAAAAAATTAGTAATTTCTAATTCATGGGGTGTAATCGTCGAAAACAATGGAATTCAGATTCCTTACGAAAAGTTATCTCATGGAGAGTCTAGATTACTGCAAATTTTATGGACAATAGGAAAGGATACATTTAGCGGATCTGTTTCATTTTCTAAACATAGACGCTGGAAAACAGTTTTGATAGATGAACCAGAGGTAGGATTACATATAGATTGGCAGAGAAAACTAACCATGGCAATCAAGGGTTTCTATAATTTATCTGCTGCCAGTAATCAAATAGATCCAGTTAATGTTATTCTTTGCACACATTCACCCGAAATTGTAGCATCTGCCCCTGAAGATTCAATATCAATAGAACCAATAAGTATAGGTGAATAATATATGCAAAATAATCCTCCAATGTATTCATTGGATGCAATCAAATATGGTAGGAGTAAATTAGTAGATAATCAGCAACTTCTAATTGTTGAAGGATATACTGATGCTATAGTATACAGTAGGCTGAATGAGGGAAACAGAACTATCTTACCAATTAAAAAAATTACTGGCGATGGCGGGAAAGAATCGATAATTGCCGTATCTAATCAGTTACCGAAACAATTCTTCATTGTAGATGATGACTTAGAATCTATGATTGATGAAAAATATAGAGAAACTTTGGGGTCTAATGTTTTTACAACCTGGAGCAACAATGATGTAGAGTGCTGGTGTTATCTTGCCTTAGAAAATACTTCAAATTTGGATTTACTTGATTTATCTGCATCAGATATTACCATGGCACTTAAATTATCAAGAAAGATGGGGATTCTAAGAATCATTATGAAAAAAAAGGTATCTGATGATATTAATACTAGATGGAAATTGAACTTTAGGAAATTTAAGGAGGAAATTCTTCAAAATAGTCAAGTTTATCCTGAAGATGGAATTATTAAAAAAATAATTGATTCTCAAAGGAAAGATACAGTATCTTACAAGAGATGGGGCGAAAAGTTGGATAAAACAGAGAAAAAATACTCTAATACAATGAGTATAAGGTTATCAACTGGTCATGATTTAACATTTTTTTTATACTATTTCAGAGAGATGAGAAAGAATAAACTAGTTAATGAAGATAATTATAAAATATTCGAAAAGAATCTACGCAATAATTCTTTAAGACACAAGGAAGGATGGAAATCTTTCCTATCCAGCGAGATTGGTGATTTACTTAAATAAATGAGTTAATAGTTATCTTCCGTATTTCAGAGACTAGCGGCAAATTAGATAATCTGAGCTTATTATAACCGTTTAACAGACAAATCAATTGGTTTCTGCTTGGCCCATGAGTTAGCAATTGCTGAATTAACGGGTTTGCAGTCCGCCCTTTCAGATTACAATCAATGGAGGTTGTCTGCTCAAAAAAATGGACGTGTACAGGCTCATAATGTATTCTTAAAAAAATAACTTATTTGTTCCGATGCCCGAACCGAAAGGTAAATTCTCTGAGATGAAATTTGTATTCCTAGACTCAGATGGAAATAAATACGGTGAATAATAAGTTGATTAATACACTTGCCATGAAATTATTCTACCCTTGGAGTAAAGTGGATGCCTCGTTAGGTTTTGGAACTCATAGTCAGTCGGATTAGATAATTTGACACCTCTAGCATTTGCGGCTGCTTCGAAAAGAGATACAAGACTTAGCATATCCATCCTGTTAGTTTCCGGGTCTTCTTTGTCTAATACTATTTTCATATTTTTAGCTCTTTCTAAATTCTTTTTCTTTTCTTCACCCTTGATATTATTACACCATTGTAAAGCATTTTTATAAGACTCTGGGCCGAATTCAAAGCCATACATTATTATTGCTTTATTTATTGCTAGAGTGAATTCCGAAAGACGTTCGGCATCTAAAACGCTACTACGGTCTTTACGGTAAGGAGATGCTACTTTGGTAACTCCATAATCATTATTTTTACCATTATCGCCAATAAAACGAACATACTTCATCTCAATAGCCCACTCATAGGGAGGTTCGCCAAGAGATGGAGAATAGTCAGAACTTCTAATACATAGGTCACAATTTCCTCTTTTATTAGGATATCTTATTTCCAACCATTTTTCAGAATATTCAGGTAATTCATCAGGGTATAATTTAGACCACTTATCAATAATTTCCCTTGTTAGATCATCTTCCCAAATTGTACCGACGCAGGGGATATATCCTCCTGAACCAGATCGACTAGCACGTTGCGTAGTTGTTTCTTCATCAACGATTGGTAGAATTTCAGCCATTCTTGAGGTGATAAATGATAAATCCATGATAGTTCGGTTTTACTATTCCTTATTAACCGTGTATATGTCCAAGATTATATGTACTTCGTGGATTTGTTTTGTGGGATAGGCGGATTTCATGCAGCCCTACATCGATTAGGTCACGAATGTGTGTTTGCAACGGACATAGATGAAAATGCGGCTGCTGTTTATGAGTCGAACTGGGGTAAACCCCAAGGTTTCTCTGTGAACTGCGATATTAGAGAAGTAATTAATGAGATTCCTAAGATGGATATTATTTGCGCTGGATTTCCTTGTCAGCCATTCAGTAAGTCCGGCTCTCAAAAAGGCTTTACTGATCAAACAAGAGGTACCTTGTTCCATGATATTTGTACTCTAGCAGAGATGCATCAACCTGCAGTTCTATTTTTAGAAAATGTACCCAATTTAGTAAAACACGATGGTGGCAATACATTTTCCGTAATTCAATCTAGACTTACTGAGATTGGTTATGACCACGAATATGCAATTTTATCTCCTCATAAATTTGGGATACCACAGATTAGGAAAAGAGTGTATATTGTTGCGATCCGCTCGGATTTAACAAAAGGTCATGAATTTACTTTTCCATCAGAGAATCTTAGAAATAATCTTGATGTTAGAACAATTTTGGATGATATAGTGCCAAAGAAATATAATATGTCTGAGAAAGAAATTAATTGGCTTAATATGTGGGAAGGTTTTCTAAAAAATGTCAACGTAGATACAAAACTACCTGGCCATCCTATATGGGCTGATTCTTTCAAAGGTGATGCGCCTTTTCCCGGTGATTTAGAGAAACTCACAAAAAAAGAATTAATTGAAGTACATAAGAAATGGTCTACATATGGCTGGGTAAAGCCAATCAAACCAAATATGAGAAAGTCTGAAATAATTAAAAGAATAAATTTGCCATTATGGAAACAAGATTTTGTTAGAAAAAATCGACTCCTGTACTCCAAAAATAGAACTTTTATTGATAAATGGCTAAAAAAGTGGAATGTACTTGATAAAGATGATGAGGGTAAACCACTTATTCCTGTAAGCCGTACAAAATATGAATGGCAAGCAGGTCCGGATAGTAGAACAAATTGGGAAAATATATTTCAATTTCGACCATCAGGCATACGTGTAAAGAGAGGAGATTATTTTCCTGCATTAGTTGCAATGGCCCAGATACCGGTCGTCGGTTGGTTAAAACGTCACTTAACTCCAACAGAATGTGCCAGAATACAAAGTTTTGATGTTGATGGAGTTTATGGAAAGCCGTTCATACTCGGAAGCCAAGATAGTCAGTCGTACAAACAATTGGGTAATGCAGTTAATGTAAATATGATATTGGAAATCCAGAAGAAAATAGATCTATTCTTGGTTGATAAAGATGTATTTCCAAAATTAGAGCCGACACAGGTTTCACTATCTGAATTTTAATTAAAGATAAACTAAAATCTCACGAAACACTATGAATTATTGTTTAAAATGGTGGACACTGGGGGATTCAACCCTCGGCTACCTGATTTCAAATTAGGTACTCTTTCAAGTTGAACTAAGCGCAATACTAGTAATCGGTTCCTCTCTGAGTGATTAGTATGTACCTCGATATCAATTAAAAATTAACTTTACTAGATTTTTTGATGAAATCGGATTATTTTTAGAACCTTTTACTTCATTTTCTAACTCTATTTGATATTTTACGGATTTTTCAATCATAGATGTCATACCTGAAATATCTGACAATCTTAGAAGCTTAATATTAGGGTCACTCATATTATAATATCTTTCAAATGAAATTTCATATCGATTCTGGAATTGAGACCAATCTTTCATTCTAATATGATTTTAACCAATATTCTGGGTGAACAAGATAATCAGTCCTACAAGCAACTAGGGAATGCAGTGAATGTGAATATAATTTTAGAGATTCAAAGAAAAATAGACTTATTTTTCTCTAACTCTAGTGAGTTTCCTAAGTCAGAAATACTTCATATTCGTCTAGATGATTATTAATCTAATTCATTAAAGATTTTTGTAATTTTATCTATTGTTCCAGCATCTTCAGTTGTCAGAGTTGAATTATTATAAACTTTATTTGAGATGTCATTAAGTCCATTAAATAAATTTCCAACTAAACTAGACCACATTATCCACCTCTCATAATCTTCATAAATACCCAATCTAATTGTAATATATTTCTCTCCCTCATGATCATTTGGCAGTACTAATTCCCTCATCGTCGATAAGTCGGGTAATACTTCTTTTTCATCAAGATTATTCTCATTTTCGAGAGAATTCGGCCAGATTATTTTTTTAATGTCGCTTACAGTTCTCCCCTCTATTGAGTCATCAGAAATTAATCTAATTACCCACATCTCTAATCTTAGAATTAATTGAGAACACTGTGCAATCATAGAATAGTTTTCTGTCTCTCCAATTTCATCTCCAATTTGTCCTGTAGGTATATATCCCTGCGGTGTCATACCGGGATATTCATTACTTGATAGCAGCGGGTATGAGACTCCTGAATTTTCTAAATACGGTGTTGTGGCATCTGGAAAAATCTCAAATCTAGGGGGGACCCATTCAGTAATTGGAATAGAAGAACTGAAGTAATCTTTGGCACCAATTAATGTTGAATCTACATGTTGCTTTGTTTGTAAAAAATCTTGTAGATGTATTGACTTTACAAAATAGTATGCTCCTTCTTGATTTCTACCAGATAGGCCATTGAATGAAATATTAACAGATCCTGAAAAAGTGCAAAAAGGAGTTTTTACATACTTCATATGTACATTATTTCTCACCATACATTTAATTCCTAATTGACTAATTTTTTCCATGAATACTTTTTCATTATCCAAGTTTCTATCAATTCTTTTAGGAAGCCATTTCCCTACTGTTGAAAGTGTTACAACTGTGACATTATATCCCACTTGAACCAATTTACCTAGAACATCACTAAGTGACTCCATGCTCCCTCCACCATATGGGTCAAAAGCAGAAATTCTTGCAGTTTCAGACCAACCAGCATCAGCAGTAGTTACATCTGTTATCCACGGAGATATTATTATTATTTCACGATCGTTTTCTTCACTTTCTTCAAATCGTGCAGCAGCATCAAAGAGTACATGCCAAAAAATTCGAAAATGACCAGAAACAAATGACGGCATTACAATATCTCCATATGCCTAACTAAGAAATCAATTTCTTCTGGAATATCCATTCCTCTATACCACGAATAAGATATTGGCGGACATGGGTAGTGTACAAAATGCTTCAAAACACCCAGTGAATTAGTTTTATCGCCTTTGATATTGACAAATCTATTAGATGGAACATTGTTGCCCGAAATATTTGCTAATTCCTCATAGTCTCGGAATTGCATTTTGTATCCTTCTATGTTTGTCAAATCCCCTAATACTTCATCAAGAACAGCCCTACAAGTCCCATAATTTACTAAATGTGGTGGTAACAGATTGATGAAATCATCTCCACTACATGACGGGCATCCAGTACTACACAGAGAAAGTGCCATTTCTAAATCTAATAATTCAGCCCTATCTTGATTCTCATTAATACTAAATCTTCTTCTGTTATGTAGTGAAGCATCTCTCGTATTAGTCACGGCTAACTTATCCCAACTTTCTCCAAATCTATACTTAATTTCCTCTGCTTCCCTTTCCATCCAAGAAACAACTCTATCTGGAGTTCTTGATTTTGAAGTTGCTATTTCATGCAATATATGCTCTTGACAAGTCTGCAACCTTCTTTCAAGAATTTCAACAAATGTATTACTAGGTAAATTAGAATTATAATTCTCAGAGAAGTGTTGAGCTAAATCTCTGATTTCAATAGGAATATGGAAGTATGTTTTAGTCAATTCAACCGAGCCATTCCCTTCAGCATCATCATCAAATATGTCAATCCATGATTCTTCATTATTATCATTGTAAGTATATCCAATGCTCCCTGTCTGTACTCCGGCTAATTCATTAACAGATTCAGCAATTATTAGTCCCAGTGTATTAAGAAGTGTTGAGCGATACCATTTTGACATATTTTCGTCGAGATTATCTACAATTTCATCATTGAAAGAATCACTATTTGCTAATTCGCGATCTAATTGTTTTAAATCGCCTATGATGTCTCTTAATTGTTTATCTCCTGTGACGGCGCTATATTTCGCCCTTCTCTCAAAGACCTCTTCTTCAAACCCCTCACCCGAAGCAAATACTAATTTTATAAATTCAGCATTAGTCTTTGGTAAAGTTTCCGCTTCTGATTCATTATTCGACATTCTAAAAGATTCTTGAACAAGAATATCGAGATATTCATTTACAGTCCAACTGTTTGTGTTAAACTCATCTTTTCTTGATAAAATCCAAGACCCTAACATCATTAATACTCGGTCATCAAATTGATGGTTCTTGTTACTTCCGCATTTGTCTGCCTTTTCCATAAATTCTCTCTTAATTTGAAATCTTATTCCATTTGTTTTTATTTCATCTACTAGTGCTATATTTTTCTCATTCCTTGTTGGAGCTAATACCGGGCCATTGCTTCTTTTTACACCTAAAGCAAGTCTTCTAACTCCCATATTTTGATCGTAAACAATTTTCTCAAACATATGATTTAGTAGAGGATGCTCTATTGCATTATAATACTCAGGTTGCCCATTGGTTGATGGCCTAGTATTTCCTATTTGGTAAGTGGTAATATCATCTAATTCTTCTTTATTTTTAGATAATTTTGAAAGTTTCCATGAAATTGAATGTGCTTTAGGTCTTAACAAATCTCCATCACGTCCTTCTATAACATCTCCTTGACCACCTTGATCTTGCATTAATCCGCTGTAATCACCTCTACCTGCCTGAACAGTATTTGATCTATTTCCACTACCTCTATCTTTTCTGATATTTAATTTGACAATTTTATATAATTTCATATCCTTCTCAGCAGGTAAGTCAAGTATCTCTGGAATTCTATCTGCTTCTTCTTCCGAAATTGACCCTAACTGTTCTAACTCAGGGCAGTGAGAATTGCCATCTAATTTCATACTGAAATATTTATTATCACCTACTAAATTCAAATCACCGCTATGTTTAACAAAATATCTTTCACCTCTAAACAAACGATGAGTCCACATTCCTGGTAATGTATACTTGAGTGCTTCTTTATTTGTGATTAAATCCGGTGGACCACGATATCTATAAACTTCAACCGGCTTTTCATGTGGATTCTGAAATAGAGTTGATAGAGGCGAGTAAGGTGTATCTTTTTGGAATACAGGACAGGATTCCATTACTGAACTAAGATACCACCTTCTGCCTTTATCTAATTTGAGAATTTGTCTACAAATTTCAGGTTCCATTTTCTGCCATACTAGGTACTCAGTGTATGCATCTAGAACCCTGAGAAAGGCGTTTCGAATGTCATGCCTTTCACATATAGTCAATAGTTCTGGAACTAAAGTTTTCAAAGAATTGACATCTCTTAATTCTACACTTGATTCTATTCCATCTAAACAATTTTTATAATCCTCATCCGGACAATTTATTGTAATTTTAATATCTTTTATTGCCTTTTCTATGTTTGGCCAAAACTCCGCGTTGTCTCCTGGCAAACCCTCAGATAGTGTCTCTCCTGCCTTCTTGGCAGCAAGCCATTGAATCACTGTAGAGCCTTGCAAAGTTTTTTGTAAAATCATTTTTAGATGCTTTACTACAGTGATTGCAGCCTCATCTCTCCATTCACGATTTTCTATCCCTGTTGCATAATGAACATAATTGTCACAACTAGATTTAATGGAAATTACTTCACCTTCATTATTCTTATTACAAATAGAGTCTATTGCCAGTTCTATTTTACTAACCATCCCAGTCCATAAGTGATAATCATCCGACGTTGGTTTTTGTTGTTTCAATGTTGGAATCAATTCAATATCATGCCCTAATTTTGATAAATAGTCGAATACTGATTCATAAGCTTGATTTTTCTTTACCGCAATATTATTTTTGGCTATTGGAACAGGATCAGTAATTTGCATGTCCACTAGTCTATTCATAGATCTATAGTGTTGAAAATCATTATTTCCCATAGACATCATGGTCATTGCAACAGCATCTGAACCTGGCTCTCTACCCCCACGTCCTATTTTTTGCCTATATGATGATATATTTCGTATTGCTTTATGAGTAATTACTTCAGAAACATTATCCATATCTACTCCCACTTCTAATGTCGGCGTTGCTATAGCGATATCGTGAGCTACTGGTATTGGGCTGCCATCGTCTTCAGTACTAACTCGTTCATATGCTCCTCTTGCTGGATCTTGCTTGAAGGCAAAGTTTGCACTAGTCATTTCGATTCCATCAGTTTCAGATTCAGGCTTAGTTTTACCTGTATATCTGGTGGCTCTTATGATTTGCTGAAAACTCTTGTATCCAATATTATCCGGGCGGTCTTCAAAGTTTTCTTCTCTAGGTGAAAACCACCAGCAGGTGCCAACTTCCAAATGGGGGCATGTTTCCAATCCGGTCACATTTATGCTTTCTTCAACATCCTTGTAGAGAGTTATATTCCATGAAGAATTTTTACCAGATAATGAGTCATCTGTACGTTCTCTAAACTTGCCAATATCATCTTTTGCAATATTT
>Ga0115000_10004853_pt1 | contig 10913 bp, 7 predicted proteins | sample ArcticOcean_MG_C_6_FD_89690 | JGI IMG/M metagenome (GOLD analysis project Ga0115000, IMG submission 89690) | Marine microbial communities from western Arctic Ocean - ArcticOcean_MG_CB8_128 | ecosystem: Environmental > Aquatic > Marine > Oceanic | place: Arctic Ocean: Canada Basin | collected... | reverse complement strand
CAATGCAGTATTTAAAGTTATCGAATTAAAGTATTCAAATTCAAACAATATTTGATTAAGATTATATAGGTCCGGTGAATCTTTACTGAATAATGTTAAAAATTCTTCATTTTCTGAATATTCTAATATATTCTTTTTAGACATAAACACCAATTTATCAAAATTATTATTTGAGGGTAAAACATCAATATCAATATAATTGTAGTTATCAGGTCCTTGCATAAATCCTTCCCATTTATCTAAGTTTAAGTTATATAATGAATTAGTTTGTTCCCATGGTACATTAAAAGCTACATTTTTTAACAATTGCCATTCAGCTATCAATTTATTTTTACGACTTAAAAGGTATTTATAAACCCCGAAATTAGTTTGTATATAGTATATGTTGGAATTATTTTCAGAAAAAATAATTTTTTCTAATTTTTCTTCATTAAAACTATTTTGATCTAATTCATATTCATCTATTGTTTGGAAATATTCTGTCTCAACAACAACTATTTTTTTATTAGCAAATAATATATACAGATTTCTGTTAAAAATATTATAAGCAAAATTTACAAATTCATTATTTTTAAATAATTTATTATTTACATATTTTTTTATAAAAACTAAATCTTCAGTAAATTGTTTAATAACCTTTTCACCAGCATCATATGTATATATAAACTTACCACCGTATATAATTTTTTCTAAGTTTGTAAAATTAGTTTCATTATTTCCTATTCCTCCGATTTGTTCGATGTATTTAAAGTCTCTAATACCGGTTCTATCCAAATTAACTATATTTGTAACATCTAACTTCGTAATAGTATTGTTACCAGAATCAGCTACAAATAAAGTATTTCTACTATTATTTGCGGTATTGGTAATTTTATTAAATGATAAACTATTATAATCACCAACTGCATTTGCACTTGCAATAAAATTAAACGTAGTATGTTGTTCACCTATTCCAGGGTCATCCACTTCAAATGAAAAGATAGTATCATTTGCAGATAAAAATATAGTGTATTTATCATCAAATTTAAACTTTAGGATATCAAGATTTATATCATCGGTTGTTTCAAATACACTATTAAAATTACCAAACGCTGCAGTTTCGCTCGCAGCCGATATTAACTCAGTATTTGTTGGTACCCATTTAATAAAGGAATTAGTATAACCACTAGCTGGTCCATCCGACGTTAAAAGTGCAAAACCAGTAAATTGTACCGGTACCTTAGGGCTTGGAAATTTACCATATCTAAATATTTCCGTAAAATTCTCATATAATTTAGTAAGTTTTAAATTAAGAGTATTCTTATTTACAATTTCGTTTGGTTGGAATAAAATCTCATCCAATTTAAAAGGCAATAAAATTTCATCTTCAACAACTCTATCAAAGTTTAAATCTTTATTTAAAATAATTATCGATTCAATAGTACCGTATGATTGTAAAAGTGTATCTCTATCAAATTTTCCTGCATAAGCCTTATTATCAAGAATATTATAATAACCAATATAATTGCTACCTGTTAAAGCAAATTCGTTACCAGTTGTAAACCCTACCTTTTCACTTACCGTTGTTTCATAAATTGTATTTTTATTTTTCATTTTATATGTTTATATCGAAGTCATACTTAATTGTATCTATATTACTAGGTAAAACTCTTTTTAATTTGTTATTTAAAAACTTTTGAAATTTTTCTTGATCATTTTTAGATAAATTAGCATTTTTAACATAAATCTTTACATTGTTATTTTTTATACCAGGTAAATTAACGTTATATATATTATTCATTTCTTCAAGATTACTTCTTGTACCAGTAGTTATATCAAAATTAATATTATCTATTTTTTTATCTTTTAAATGTAAAAAGTTTATAAAATTATCTTCTAGTATATTATTATATAATTTAAAATTACGAATAGTACCACCCTTACCATAGTATTCATCTGTAGTAATTAATTTATCAATTGGATTATTCTTAATATTAGGTGTATTATAAAAAATATCTGGAAAAATTAGTCTATTAAGAGCTAATCTATTAGGTGTAAATTTTACAGTTCCAGCTAAATTACCATTTAAGAATACTTCAATTAAACCATCATTTAATTTAAAATTAAAAGACATATCATTATTAAGTTTTAAATCTTTTAATTCTATAAAAGATTCTTGACTCTTTAAATTATTAATACTGGTGGTTAAAAATGATGCACCCCACCCACTTAATGTGTCTTTTGGATTAGTATATGTATAACCAGCTGTATTCCATTTAGTTTTATTTAAAGTTGAATCGAAAAAAGTATCTAAACTAACAACGAAATGTAATTTGTTTTGCCTATCTTTATATTTGTAATATATGCTTTGAAAATTAACTGGGTTAAAATGAAACGATGGGTGTTGCCCGTTATCAAAACTAATATTATTCGTAGTTAAGGGTAAAGAATATGTTCTTGTATTTTCGAGGTTATAGGGGTCTTCAACATCGATTTTATATACAATTAAATTACCGCTAGAACTTTTACCGAATGATAATATTTTTATTTTACCATCATCATTTACAAAATCTAAACTGGCCCCCGACACTGCTGAAGTAGATAAATTAATAGTACTTAATAATTCTCTTTCTGAAGAAAACACATGTATAAAACCTGAGCTAGCAGGGTTAGTTGTAAAACTTTGAATATATAATTTTTCATCATACGTGTTAATATCATAAACATGTCTACTAGTAGATAAATTACCTAACGTTATAGAATTCTCAATATTCTGAAAGAGAATAGTATTTCTATCAGTTAAAGATACACCTGTATCATTGTTTAAATATTTACCTCTAAACCCTGTTAATGGTACAAAATTACCTGAAGCATTTTGAATTATCGACGAACCAGAAGATAACCTGCTATTTAGTGTGGCTGAAAGAGATAAATTATTTAAATCTAAACTTTTAATTTTATCATCCCCTCTGGTTAAAAATAATACTTTATTATAATCATAAAAATATCTATTATCATACGAACTGACAATTGAATTAATAGTAGAATCACCTAATATAGATGTATTTAATAATCTTTGATCTAACAATTCCCCGGTAAAGCTTGTTTTAATAATTCTATCATTACCGACAATCACTATATTATTATGTTGTTCTAAATACAATACATCTTTAATGGCGCTTATACTAGGGTACGTATTTTCAGTTAATACATTAAAATCCTTATCATATATTATTAATTTATTTCCTTGAGGTATAAATATGAATGGGGTAAAATAAAAATTATTCTTCAATGCAAATCCATCTTGATATAAATTACCAAATATTTGATAAGAGTCTAAAGATTTTAAAGTATCTAATTTTAGATCAAAACTTATATTAAAGTCTTTCAGATTGAGTAGGTCAAAATCTGTAATATCGTATGCTTTTTTATCAAACACTAATTCAGGTTCATTTAATAATTCTTGACCTGATAGTTTTAAATTAAATGTATCTTTTATCAATTTACCATCAATACCGTCTATAATTTTATTGATATATTTTTCACCTATTCTTTGGTAATAATAAGTAGCCTCTGGTTCGACAACTAAATTACTCTTTATATCGTAAAAAGCTGAATCAATACCATTCTGTCTAAAATATCTTTTAGCTTGTGATTGCTTTTCAAACGCTTGTTCTTCGACTCCAGTTATAGCTGTCAAATATGATACTTTTTGTGGGTTGTAATATCTATCAAACCAAACGCCCTCTTCATAACTATTGCCGCTTAACCACGAACAAAGCAAAGAACCATTATTATCAGTATCTCCAGGGTCATTATAATTTTCATTACCCAGTCTAAACCCATTTTGTAATAATAAAAATCCTATCTTCTAGTAAGAAAATATTAACTAAATCACCAGCCCCCTTATTTTTATTTTTATTAGCATCAAGAAGTTTAAATACTTTATCACTAAAATATGGTGAATCTCCAGCATAAGCACCAGCTTTTGATAAATTACTATCATTTATATTCAATCTTCTATACGGAAATAAACTATCAGGTAAAGTAAATTTAGTATATTTATCTGGTAAAAAGTTATATTCTTTTGTAAAGAAATTATAACCTAATAACATTTCTTCATTTTCAAATTCTTTATTATCGACGTTTAAAAGAGAGCTATATTTTTTTTGACTGACTTGGTTACCAGATAACGGTAATACGGGGTTCACAAAATTATCATTAGACACTTGATTTCTAAGATTCATGAAATCTATAACATTTATAAATCTTTGTGATTGACCTTCACTTACATCTCCACTCAAAGCTGTAATTTCATACGGGTACCAACCAATGTAATTATTTTTCTGATTTTTTAAAGTTTCGTTACTAATATTATGTTCTTTATCATAAAAAATAAAACTATTTAAATCATCTTTTGTTATTGTAGCTTGTTGGTCAGATATTTTTATTGTTCCAGCATCTACACTAGAGTTGGTAGGGGTTTCTAATGATAAAGAACCACTTAGCGGGGCTAATACTTTAAACCCTCCCCCTGTTAAGGTTTTAAATAGGGTAATAAACAAATTAGTTTTATCGAAATCATATTCAAACATGAATGAACTGGTTGATATGTAGTTATTTGTAAGAGATGTAAATTTTATATCATTAGATTCTTCTTCCATAACTGTAAGAAATTTAATTATACCATTATCTATAGCTTTTATAGTGCATAATTTATCATCAATAAAATCTAATACAAATGATTGATCATCCCCTCCACCATAAAAATCTATATTTGTTAGTGAACTATTAAAATTTTTAGATCTATAAAACTTAAGAATGAACTAGCAGATAAATCATTTAACGCGTTAAATGCAATGGATGTGTTATAATCTAAAAATTGAAAGTTTTTACCTAAATCGTATTTATAGAAATCATTATAATCGACTTCATCGGTAAGAACATTGACGCTAAAGTTTTTAACTTTAAAATCGTTTAAATTTTCAAATAATTTATATTTGTTAAGAGTTAACCCTTGAGACGTGGAAAAAGTTTCTTTAACCATTTCAGTATCTTTATCTGGAGTTTCAAAGAAAATAGGCTCTAAGGTTTTAAATGATTTCTTGTTAATAGGCATTTAAAATATTTAGTGTAAAGTATCGATTAAATAAATATAATTATGGCAGGTATTTCAATTTCAGAGTTAATTAATAAAGAAGACATTACTGATGTACCAAATGGTTTTATACCAATATCAATAAATGACAATACTTTTAAGATAAAAGCCAGTACTTTCCTAGAGGAAACAACTAACCGGACGAATCAGTTTGAAACGATTGTTGAACAACAAAGTGCAACAATAACTCAATGTATTACAGATACTGTTTCATTATGTGCTTCAATTGAATGCAATGATACCGATATAACCAATTTACAAAGTAATATAACTAATATATATAGCTGTTTAACTGATTTAAGTGGTTGTGTAGATGTAAGATCATGTATATCCGAAACAGATATATTAAGAAATACGGTCGAAAGTAATGGTAATGCAATTAATAACGTTAGGACCAGATTTACAACTTTAAGCTCATGCGTTAATACAATAAACGGTCAGCTCCTTTTAAAAGCATCAGCAAGTACTGTAGATAATCTACTTAGTCAAGTAAATTCTTTGGATAGTTGTGTAGAAACAGAATCTAATAAAATTGTTGATATGCAAAGTCAGATAAATGCTTTGGATGTATGCGGTAATGCTATAGCAGTTGATTGTTTAAATCAAAGAATAAGTAAAAATGAGACTGATATATGTAATAACGGTACTAGTATTTGCACTATAAATGGGTGTATATCAGAGTTAGATGGTAGAGTTGATGCTACAGCAACTGCAACTTGTGTCAATTCATTAGAAAGTAGGATTACTACAACTGAAGGAGTGGCAACCGGAGCTGCAAGTAGTGTTACTAGCATTAATAATGAAATCACAACTATTAATGAGACTTTAACAGGTAAAGCAAATTCTAGCGTAATAAGCTCATTAGCGTCATCTATTGCAACTGAATCTTCAAAAGTTACTTCTTTACAAACTCTTACAGCAAATTTACAAACCCACATTACTAATCTAGATGTAGGTAGTCAAAGTACAGCTATAGCTACTCTTCAATCTCAAGCATCAACTTCTAACTCTAATATAACACAGCTACAAACTGATAATACCACTTTAGATAGTTGTATTAGCTGTATTGATGGTTGTATTACCGGGCAGGCAAATAGTATTTCAACGTTAACGACGAATGTTAATACTATTCAAGGTAGCGGTACTGGTAGTATTACACAAGCTTGTTCATTAGCAACAGCAGCCTCAAATGGTGTAGCTTCAATACAAGCTAAATATGGTGTTCAATTAAATACTTGCGGTATTGTTTCAGGTTTTTGCCTAAATTCAGGTGGTGGTAGTTCTGATATGATAATACAAGCTGATTGTTTTATACTTGCTGATCAAACTAGAAGCAATTGCGGATCACCTTTTTCAGTAATTGATAACTGCGTAAGAATGTGCGGTGCATGTATTAAAGACCTTTCAGTTGACACTTTACAAATAAATGGTCAAGCAATTAGTTCATGTTCTGTGGGGCAAGGAAATAATAAAACTTTTAGTGTAGGATCCCTGACGAGCAGTACTTCTTTAACTCCTCTTGGATCATATGTAGATTTAGCTACAGCAACGGTAGTATCAGCAGGATGCCCGACTACAATATCGGTTGGATATGCAGGTGATTTATCTAAAAGCGCAACCACAGCGGTAAGATGTGACAATACAAGTGGTAGAAATGGTACAAACATGTGCCGTATGAACTCGGCTCTTTTTACATATGGAGCTCAAGTACGTGTGGTAAGAAATGGTACTGTATTACCGGCGACTAATACTAATACCTTTTTAGATACCACTCCAGGTATCGGTAGTGTTACATATAAATTACAGGCGCAATTTTGTCGTAACTACGGTACTATTACTAATAGTGCATGCACCGCGAGTTTTACTTATGGTAGAAGCACCACCGGAGGTGTAATAACTACGTCTACACATAGCCTTCTCTCGTGTATTAATAATGTACAAACAATTTCACCATCAACTCAAACAGTAACTGTTACTAACCCGTTTATTGAAGTTAGACAAAATAAGAGATAAATAAAATAATGAAAAGATATATAGAATATAATATAAGCGATGGAAGTATAAATGCCTTAAGAATTATACATGAAGAAGACATTTCATTGTATAGTTCTGATACAGTATCATTTTATGATATAGGAACCTCACTGGTAGATATAAGAAATAGTTATTTTGTTTTATCAAGTTCAGAAATTAAAGAATTACAAACTTTACCAATACAATATAATACCCTATCTTATGAAATAAGCTCATCAAATAGCATATCATTTTCATCGATACCGGTTAATACACAATTTGAATTAGAATATAATAGCAATATTATTGAAAGTGCCTCATCGATCGATGATGGAATATTAACCTTTACAACTGATACAGTCGGTGTATATACATTAGAATTTAGTAATTCCTTATATAATAATTTATCGTCAACCACCTACAGCATTACTGCCCTTTAATAAAATGAATATAGATATTAAATTAATAGAAACCCTTTATTTAGATTACGAAAATTTGCGTGAATTGAAAGTTATTTTTGAAAATTCATCTATAACAATCGATAGTATTCCTTTTGATGTTGATGATTCTTCATTAGTAAAGTTAAAAATGATATCAAATATTAATGGTGAAATAGAATTTAAAGACGCTAATAATAATATATTAAGTTTATCAGGATCTGAATTGAAAAATACCTATATACCTCTTATTGAAAGTAATTTAGGTACAAGATTTAATACCATAAATAAAAGATATAATTTATTTAAAAATAGCTTATCAGCAGAAGAAATAATTACATATTATGAAGGAGCTTCTGCGTTTTTTGAAGATTTATATGATACATCATTTACCCAAAATGATTTTGATAACTTAAATGCCCTTTAAAAAAATAAATTTTTTTAGTCCATTTTACTTAAAGATAAACTTAAAAGACGACTTTAAATTGATACGGGATGAAATTCTTAGTGATATATCTTATAACTACAATTTAAAAAATAGCAATTGTACCTGGTGGGGTGTAAATACCGATGAAAAAAAACCAGCTACTGATTTAGAAGGTTTAAAAAAGATAAATTATGATAAAATAATACCTATATATGAAAAATGTTTAAATGATTATAATAAAGAAAATTTAAATATAAAGCATGAAGTAAAAATAGATGATATATGGTATGTTGCTTATGATAAAGGTAAAGAAGCTTCTATACATCAACATGCTAATGGTGGTAATAATGAAAATTTTTCATGTATTCATTTTTTTAAATTTGACCCTAAATTACATAACTCAGTAACATTTTGTAATAATAGAAGAGTAATAAATAGATATTACACTAAAAAAGACGCTAAATTTAAAGATATAGATTACTTTAATGAAGAATTTACACCAGACGTTGTTCAAGATGATTTAATTGTTTTTACAAGCGAAACTTACCACAGGGTAAAAAAGAATGAATCAGAGGAATTAAGAATTACAATTTGTTTTAACGTGAAATTAGTTTAAGTTACGGATATTCGTTGGTCATTATAACTAAATCCTTTCAACAATATGGGTATATCGTTTTCAGTGGTAAGGAAATTGCCTTCAAATCCTGATAAGGTAAAGAATTCTATATCACCCGTTCTATCATCATATTTGTAAAGAGGTGTAGGTGTATAAGCCATACTATATAAATTATTTTCATAATTAGTAAAGTTAATTAATTCTCTTACTTCACCGTTACTAAAAAAGGATTGGTTATTAGCTGTATAAAGTTCTAAATCTATATTGTTACTTTGAGAAGTAAATACAGATAAGAATATAGTAGTTGTATTACCATTTTTGTATAAAAATTCAACCTTACCTAATAATTTATTATCCTCCGTCGCGACGTGGTATGTATGGTCAAATGAACTTACTGGTTCAAATCCTAAGGTTGTAGTATTTAACTGACTGGGTATAAATTCTATTATATTATCACCATAATAAGCAATGGTTTTTAAAATACCTAAACTATAATCAGCACCTTCATACTTAGCCACGCCGTTGATATCAAAAGTTACTGTAGTAATATCTGATACAGAAAAGTTTTTAACTAACGTTTGACTATCAGAAAAAGGGTAATCAGCTTCTAGTTTAACTGTTTTATTAAATTGCATTATAAATATAAAATTCCATTAGGTTTGTCTTGAGTTGGTGTACCGCTTAAGGATGCAAATGTATAAGCACCGGTAAAGTCCTGTGTTAAATAAAAGTTAGTAGTTGCAAAGAAATTATCTGGTTGGTAAAAGTCATTTTCATAGAAATAAAATACATCATCGATTACTTTATATAATACACTGTTTATATAAAAATTATCACAAAGGTCATTTAACTGTGTGGTAATATTAAACACTTCAAGTTTAGAACTATATGTAATATTTATATTTTTAATATATTTTGGTTTTACTGGTAAATCTAGATTAAAATTGTCATAAACTATTTCGTTATTAGACCTTGTATTTTTATCTAATACTTTATCTATTTTATTTGTAGTTATATCATAGTTGTATATATCATAAATTAAAATATCGTTGGTTGCAGATGCTTGAGGTAATAAAGATGTCTCGACTTTATAAATTTTACTACCTACTAGATAATCATTAGACACTTTGTTAAAGAAAGAATCTTCTGAACCGTATTCTAATATTAATGGGTGAAAGTCATCTTGTATAAATTTACCATTATATACATAACTATCAATTACATTATAAGATGGTGTAGTAATAGAAAAAACATCTTCATATAAATTTATATTAATTATAGAATTATTAAGTTCATCGTATAGTTTTTGATCATAATTGTATTTTTTAAATACGTTATCAAATGCGGCACTAATAGGTTGAAATTTATTTGAAGATAAATTAAAAGTAAAAACGTTTTTAATCAAAAGTTTGTTAGTTAATAAATCTTTTTTTGTTTGTATAGTACCGTCAACATTTTCTTGATCTACTATAGTATTACTACCCGTAAAAATAGTTCTATCCTGTATATAAGAATCATTATTTTTATTTTCAATAACACTTTTTGTATTAACGTATTCGATAAATTCATTACCATATATATCGTAGTTAACATTTTCAATAATACCATTATTAAATTTTTCAGGATATTTTGTTGGGAATGAACTTAAATAATTTGGCTTATATCGTTTTTGTTCTAATGTATCATATGAATAAAAATTTTGATTTACATTTGTACTTTTTGTATTTTTAACACCGAATGAAGAGGATTTATTTTTGTAAATATCTTCCTTTAAAATAAAATCAAAAGGACTAGGTCTTGGTGATTTACCTAACCAACTAACGCTTCCATATTTATCTGGGTCAGGAAACATGTAAACGTTGTTATCTGTTAAATTATCTTTTTGTATGAAATCAAATTCACCTTGCATTTTTAATACCGAAAAATCGGTAGGTCTAAGATAATAAGATATATCTCTTTCAAATACTTGAGAAGACGTTGAAATAGATAAGGTGGTAGGGTGATTAATGTTCAGTAGATTATTAACTTTATTAGTTGCTTTAAACAGCTCCCCAGATACTGAATTAAATTGACTATCAGTTGATAGATAGTAAAAATCAGTTCCAATAGTATTAGCAACTAATTCATTGTCAAAAGGAAGTTTTAAATTATTTTCCCCATCTTTCGTATAGTCAATATAATCTGATCTATCTAATAAATTTACATCTACCTCATCAAATGTAACTACGGGTCCTTGTATAGCACTTAGTTCACTTAAAGTAATATTTTTTTCATTTATAACAT
>Ga0115000_10004852_pt1 | contig 10913 bp, 15 predicted proteins | sample ArcticOcean_MG_C_6_FD_89690 | JGI IMG/M metagenome (GOLD analysis project Ga0115000, IMG submission 89690) | Marine microbial communities from western Arctic Ocean - ArcticOcean_MG_CB8_128 | ecosystem: Environmental > Aquatic > Marine > Oceanic | place: Arctic Ocean: Canada Basin | collected... | reverse complement strand
ATAATTAAATGAGTGGAATTATTTGAGATTCAAGTTGTGTGACTTTATTTAAAAATAGTCAGAGAATCAATAATAGCAAGACCATTGACTTTAAAATAATTCTCACCCTGTCTATAATAAGGTTCCAATAATATATATAATTCATCTCTTTTGAAAGCCCAATATATTGGCTCACTATCACTAAACCCGTCTTTAACATTAGACATGGTATCATTTCCCCATAAGGCAATAGCTAATCTCTCACCCTTCCATATTGTCATGCCGGCCACGGAATAATTATCTTCTTCAGTCTTAAATAAACTAAATATAGTATCTCCACTACTGAAATAAATAGGCATATCCATAATAGCAATAGTCATATTAGCACCAGTATTAACTGGGGAGCGATTATCTATAGATATAGAAGAATCATACACCTGACCTATTATTAAATTAGGAAAGAAACAAAATAAAAAAAGGAAAAATCTACCCATGGTCATTTTCAAAATTATTAATAGTTTTCAACAATAACGATTTCTTGTTAAGAAATAATTTACTTTTAATTAAAACTTACAAAAAAGTCATGCTAGAATTACAAGAAATGGAAAATATATGCAGCCAAGTTAGAAGAGACATTGTACGTATGGTACATAATGTGCAATCTGGACATCCAGGTGGATCATTAGGATGTGTTGAGTTTCTAGTTGCTTTATATTTTGATATTATGGACCATAATGTTGAATTTAATATGGATGGCACTAACGAAGATGTCTTTTTCCTATCTAATGGTCATATATCTCCTGTGTTTTATAGCGTGCTTGCTAGATCTGGATACTTCCCTATTAAAGAATTAAATACATTTAGAAAAATTAATAGCAGGCTACAAGGTCACCCTACAACACATGAGCATCTACCTGGTGTAAGAATTGCTTCCGGTTCATTAGGACAGGGTTTATCAGTAGCCATAGGAACTGCATTAACAAAAATAATAAACAAAGACAGTAAAAAAGCATATTGCTTATGTGGTGATGGTGAATTACAAGAAGGACAAGTATGGGAAGCTATAATGTATGCTGGGTCAAAAAAAGTTAATAATCTAATCTTAACTATTGATGTAAATAGACAACAGATTTGTGGCAGCACAAATGATGTATTAAACATGGGTAGCTTAAAAGATAAATTTTTAGCATTTGACTGGGGAGTTATTGAGGAAACTAATGGCAATAATATAAAATCTGTATTAAATACTATTAGAAGCATTAAGAATACAATACAAACAAAACCTGTTTGTATATTACTTCATACTGAGATGGGAAATGGCGTAGATTATATGATGGGTTCTCATAAATGGCATGGCATAGCACCAAATGACGAAGAATTAAAAATAGCTTTAAATCAATTAACAGAAACTCTTGGAGATTATTAAATTATGGAACTAGAATTAAAAGATACAAGATCTGGATTTGGTGCAGGTTTATTAGAATTAGGTGAGAAAAATGAAAATATTGTAGCGTTATGTGCTGACTTAACAGGATCCTTAAAAATGGATGCCTTTGAAAAAAAATTCCCTGATCGTTTTTTTCAAATAGGCATTGCTGAAGCAAATATGATGTGTATTGCAGCTGGAATGACTATCGGAGGAAAAATACCATTTACAGGTACATTTGCAAATTTTTCTACTGGAAGAGTATACGACCAAATAAGACAATCAATTGCATACTCAAATAAAAACGTTAAAATATGTGCATCACACGCAGGCATAACATTGGGTGAAGATGGAGCAACACATCAAATACTAGAAGATATTGGGATGATGAAAATGCTTCCTGGCATGACAGTCATCAATACATGTGATTACAATCAAACTAAAAACGCAACTATTGCAGTAGCAGAATATGATGGGCCAGTATATTTAAGATTTGGGAGACCGAAAGTACCTAACTTTACCAATGACGAAAAGTTTATTATTGGTAAAGCTATTAACTTAAAGAAAGGTCATGATGTATCAATATTTGCTACAGGTCACTCAGTTTGGGAAGCGTTAAAAGCAAGTGACATATTAGAAAAAAGGAATATTAGTTGTGAAATTATAAATATCACAACTATCAAACCATTAGATAATCATGCAATTTTAAACTCAATAAATAAAACAAAATGTGCAGTGACGGCTGAAGAACATCAGATACTAGGGGGTCTAGGAGGTAGTATTGCTCAATTACTAAACAAAGAATGCCCTACACCTATTGAATTTGTTGGTGTTGATGATCAATTTGGCGAAAGTGGCAAACCAATGGATTTAATGAGCAAGTATCAAATTGATTGGAATGGCATTGTAAATGCTGTAATCAAAGTACTCAATAAAAAATGAAAAGAGTTGAATCTTTTTTACAATGTCAAGCGCAAATAACACAAAATCCATTTTTAATTGATATTAAAAGAGCTGAAGGTGTATATATTTATGATGTAAATAATAAACAATATATAGATTTAATAGCAGGGGTATCCACATGCACCTTAGGTCACTCTAACCCTATTATTATTGATGCAATAAAAACACAATTAGACTTATATACTCATGTTATGGTTTATGGTGAGTTTATTCAAACCCCTCAATTAGATTTAGCCAAAAAACTTGTAGACTACCTCCCTGAAAAGCTAAACTCTTGCTACTTTGTAAATTCTGGGACGGAAGCAATTGAAGGAGCTATAAAGCTAGCTAAAAGAATTAACAAAAGAACCAAGGTTATTTCATGTATTAATTCATACCATGGCAGCACACAAGGTTCATTAAGTGCAATAGGGACAGAGGTTCAAAAAACAAACTATAGACCTTTAATACCTGACCATATCAATATTAGATATAATAATTTTAAAGATTTAGATATACTTGACCAAACTGTGTGTTGTATAATTATTGAACCAGTACAAGGCGGTACTGGATTTATTTGTGCAGAAAAAGATTGGTTAATTCAAATTAGAGAAAAATGTGACTACTACAATATAGAATTAATATATGATGAAATACAAACAGGATTTGGACGAACTGGACATATGTTTGGATATGAAATATATGATATTCATCCAGATATATTATGTATTGCAAAAGGAATGGGCGGCGGTATGCCGATAGGAGCTTTCATTAGCCATAAAATAAAAATGGATAGATTAAGTTATAACCCGGAACTTGGCCACATCACTACTTTTGGGGGTCACCCTGTATCATGCGCCGCATCATTAGCAACATTAAACACATTATTAGGAACAAGTCTAATTAAGTCGATTAATAAGAAAAGAAATATTTTCCTAGATAACTTAACACATAATAAAATACAAAAAATACATGGAATTGGCTTAATGCTAGCTATAGAATTCTTAAATATAGAAGATTGTCAATATATTGTACAAAACACCTTAAATAATGGAGTGATTACATTTTATTTTTTATTTGATAAAAAATGTATGAGAATATCCCCTCCATTAACAATTAACAATGAAGAAATTAAAACGGCTTGTGAAATTATCACTAATAGTATTAATCAATATTACAATGGTAAAGTATAGTGTTTTTTGTACATTGAAGAAAAAAAAATATGTTAACAAGTAAAGTAGAAAAATCATTAAACCACCAAATAGAAATTGAAGCAAGTTCATCACAATTCTATTTAGCAATGGCTTCTTGGGCTGACACAAAAGGATTTGAAGGGGTAGGTACATTCTTCTATCAACATTCTGATGAAGAGAGAGAACATATGTTAAAATTAGTTAAATATATCAATGAGAGAGGCGGCCATGCTATAGTACCTGCTCTGTCTAAACCACCTAAATTCTTTGATTGTCTTAGCCATGTATTTCAAAACCTATTAGATCATGAAATTATGGTCACTACAGAAATTAATAAAGTTGTTGATATATGTTTACAGGACAAAGATTATACTACACATAATTTTATGCAATGGTATGTAGCAGAACAGATTGAAGAAGAAGCTCTTGCTCGTAAAATATTAGATAAACTAAAATTAATAGGCGATGACAAAGGAGGGTTATATTTATTTGATAGAGACATAAAAACTATGAACCCAGTAAAAAATTAAACATTACAACAATGGCAAAAAAAAGCATATTAAATAAACAATCTTTTGATTTCTTAGAAACATATATCAACAACCCATCCCCTACCGGATTTGAGTCTAGTGGTCAGAAAATATGGTTAAAATATTTAAAGCCATATATCGATGATTATTTAGTAGATACATACGGTACAGTGGTTGGAATAATTAATCCTGAAGCAAAATACAAAGTGGTTATTGAGGCGCATGCTGATGAAATATCTTGGTTTGTACATTATATAACAAAAGATGGTTTTATTTACCTAGTAAGAAATGGAGGATCTGATCATCAAATAGCACCCTCTAAACGTGTTAATATACACGGTGAAAAAGGAATAATCAAAGCTGTATTTGGATGGCCAGCTATACACACAAGAAGAGGTGGAAAAGAAGAAGCTCCAAAATTAGAAAATATTTTTCTTGATTGTGGCGCTAGATCAGCAAAAGAAGTAAGAGACATGGGGATAGATGTTGGTAGTGTTGTGACATATGAAGATGAATTTATGATTATGAATAAACGGTTTTTAGTAGGTCGAGCTTTAGATAATAGAATGGGAGGATTCATGATTGCTGAAGTAGCCAGATTATTAAAAGAGAATAAAAAAACCTTACCATTTGGATTATATATAACAAATTCTGTACAAGAAGAAGTTGGATTATATGGTGCAAAAATGATTGTTGAAACTATTAAGCCTAATGTTGCTATAATCACTGATGTAACACATGATACAAACACTCCAATGATTAATAAAATAAAAGAGGGAGATTGCGCAATGGAAAAGGGACCTGTAGTCACATTTGGCCCGGCAGTACAAAACAACTTACTTAAATTAATTATGAATACTGCCAAAAAACATAAAATAGATATACAAAAAGCTGCAGCATCTAGAGCAACAGGAACCGATACAGATGCGTTTGCTTTTAACACAGGAGGTGTTGCTTCTGCACTTATATCATTACCATTAAGATACATGCATACAACTGTTGAAACAGTAGCACAACAAGATGTTGAAGATGTGATTAAATTAATCTACAATAGTTTACTAGAAATAGAGAATAATCATGACTTTAGATATTTGAAGTAATATCGATTAAATATATTATTTAAGAAAGAATATTTTTAATATCAGGCTTGAAATAATTAGGACCTTTCATCACTTTACCATCTTCACGATAAATTGGTTTGCCATCCGAACCTAATTTAGACATATTGCTTTTTTGAATCTCTTCAAACACTTCTTCAATCTTATGCTGTAAACCATGAGACAATATTGTGCCACACAGAATATACATCATGTCTCCTAATGCATCTGCAATCTCTACAAGATCACCTTTCTTACATGCATCTAGATATTCTTCATTCTCCTCATTCATTAAAGAATGTCTCAATTTAAATATTTTCTCACCTACATTAACTGTTGGAATATTATTGTTTTTTATATTAAAAGAATTATGAAATTCTTCCACATTTTTGATTTGATTTTTCATATGTATGATATATTGCTTAGATTTGAAATAAAAATAAAACAAAACTTATGAAAAATTTATATTTATTATTATTCTTTTTGATACCCTTTATATTTGTTGCTCAAACATACAATGTAGATATACAAAAATCGAATGTTGAATGGATTGGCGAAAAGCCTACTGGAACACATAATGGAAATATTCTTATTAAGGAAGGATACATCAATTTAGATAACAACAAACAGATAAAAAGCGGTCAATTTATACTAGATATGCAAAGTATTAATTGCACTGACCTTACTGGAAAGAAAAAAAATTATCTTGATGAACATTTGAAAAACGAAGATTTTTTTAACACTGAAAATCACCCTACTGCTACATTTATTATCACTAGTGCTTCCCCTGAAAAACTAGATGGCACATTAACAATAAAGGATATAACTCATAATATAAGCTTTACATATAAAACTATAGACTCATTAACATATAGTGCAGAAATTATTGTTGATAGAACTAAATATAATGTAAAATATAAATCAAAAACTATCTTCCCGGACTTAGTTGATAATTTTATATATGATAATTTTACTATTAAATTAAACTCTTTAATATTAGAATAAATGGATAATATAAAAATTGGTCATCTGATTTTTGCAGCAATAGGAACCCTCATATATTTAATATTTATTTTATGGGGATATAGAAAAGAGAAGGAGATATATGAGAAATTTAATTATAAAGCTATACCTACATTATTATATATAGCATTGATTTTTTTCGTACTTGTATTAATATCATAACTAATATTTACTTATCCCATAAAGAATTCAATTCTTCATAAGAATAATCTGAAATAGATTTATTTTCTTTCTTAATAGCAGTCTCGACATTATTGAATTTTGTTATAAATTTCTTGTTCGTCTTTTCTAGTGCATTGACAGCATTGATACCAAGAGATTGAGCATGACCAATAATTGCAAATAAAAGATCACCAAATTCATCAGTAGCATTATTGATATTATTATTATCAAGCTCTAATTTAAGCTCTTTCAACTCTTCTAATACATTATTAAAAGACCCTTCTTGATTAGGAAAATCAAAGCCTACCCCTTTAACTTTTTCTAATAACCTATAGCTTTTTAACATAGTAGGTAAAGACTTAGGAACACCTGAAAGAACAGATTTTTTGTTATTTTCTTTTAATTTAAGTAACTCCCAATTCTTTTTAACCTCTTTTTCATCTTTCACTTTAACATCTCCATAGATATGAGGATGCCTATAAATTAATTTCTTAGTCTGGCTAGATATTACCTCAGCTAAATTAAATTGATTTTGCTCATGTCCAATAATAGCATAGAATAGTACATGTAATAAGATGTCACCTAATTCTTCTTTAATTAGATTAGGATTGTTTTCTAAAATTGCATCCGACAATTCATAACACTCTTCTATAGTTAGATAACGTAATGTTTCATTTGTCTGTTTAATATCCCAAGGACACTTAGCCCTTAATTCTATCATGACATTAAATAATTTTTCAAATTCTAATTTATAATCCATCAATATTCTTATTTTTTTAATATAGTAGGATAGCTAATATCAAATTTCCCTTTCTGTATAGCTATTAATTTCCTATTTAATATATTTTTCTTTATAGGTGGAAGATGGTCTATAAATAAAATACCTTTCAAATGATCATATTCATGCTGAAATACTCTTGCAAAAACACCGTCAATATTTTCAATATGTTCATTAAAATCAATATCTAAATACTTGATCTTAATACTTGATTTACGTTCAATATCTGACCTAATACCAGGTATACTTAGACATCCTTCATTATATGGTTTTACAGAACCTGATTGATTTAAAATCTGTGGATTAATAAAAGCTTTATTAATAGGTTCTATTGATGGGTCTTCTTCATGAAGTAGAGCTAAATTAATAAGAAATATATTTAATGACACTCCTATTTGAGGAGCAGATATACCAATACCATTAGAGTTTTCCATAGTATCAAACATATTATTAATTAGCTCATCTAATTCACTAAATGTCTTAACAATATTGTCACAAGGTATCCTTAACACTGGATGACCATATATACAAATAGGTAATATCATATTAAATTTCTTTTTTTTCTATCTAAATAGGACTGCAGTATAAGAGCAGCACTAATTTTATCTATATTCTTTTTATCTCGTCTATTTTTTTTCTTAACATTTAAAGAAACCATAGTTTTGATAGCCATTTTTGACGTAAATCTTTCATCAACCATATGAATAGGTTTCTGGAATAACTTATCAAGTTTAATTACAAATTTTTTAATTTTTTCTGAAATTTTTGCAGGTTCATTACTTAGTGTTTTAGGCTCACCTACAACAATAGATTCAACTGGTTCCTTTAGAAAGTAATCAGTTAAATAATTAAAAATCTCACTAGAAGAAACTGTATCTAAGGGTGAGCAAATCAATTGTTCCTGATCTGTATGAGCTAAACCAATTCTTTTTGTGCCATAATCAATACCTAATATTCTAGCCATATAACATATATTATCACAAAATTAATAGAAATTAGCTATCAACATAAATTTATCTTCACTGATTTTTTATATATATTTGATTATCTAAACTACATCTAAAATATGATTGAAAAAAATAATTTAATTAATCATGAAATTAATAAGGCTCTTATTAATAAAGCATTTGAAAAAAATAAATTTAACAATAAAGAAATTGAGGCTATTAACACTACAATACGTAGCTTAAACAATGGAATTATAAGAGTTTCAGAGAAAAATAAGGAAGGAGAATGGATAACAATGGAGTGGATTAAAAAAGCTATTTTACTATTTTTCAAAACTCAAAAAATGAAAAAAATAGAATTTGGCCCCTTTGAGTTCTATGATAAAATTGATTTAAAGAAAAATTTTGCAGAACAAAATATAAGAGTAGTCCCTCAAGCAATTGCAAGATATGGTTCATTTATTAATAAAAATGTAGTATTAATGCCATCATATATAAATATTGGATCATATGTGGATTCTGGAAGCATGATTGACACATGGGCTACTATTGGATCCTGTGCACAGATTGGGAAAAATGTCCATATAAGCGGTGGAGTTGGAATTGGTGGTGTATTGGAGCCTATTCAAGCAAATCCAGTGATCATTGAAGATAATTGTTTTATTGGCTCTAGAAGTATTATTGTAGAAGGAGTAAAAGTTAAAAAAGAAGCTGTATTAGGGGCTGGGGTCATTCTAACTCAATCAACTAAAATAATTGATGTAAGTGGCGATAAAGAAATTCATTATAAAAGTGAAATACCTGCTAGATCTGTAGTAATACCAGGGTCATTCAAAAAAGAATTTCCTTCAGGAAAATTCTATGTACCATGTGCATTAATTATAGGCAAAAGAAAGGACAGTACTGATAAAAAAACAACTCTTAACCAGGCTTTAAGAGAATTTGGAATTTCAACATAATTTATTACATTTTGAACGTAGGATTTGATGCAAAAAGAGCTTTTAATAATGTAACAGGACTGGGCAATTATAGTCGTTCTGTGATTCAATCTATTGCTAATAATTGTAATTATCATTTGTATTTATTTACAACTAATCAAAAGAATCAACTATTCAATCCTAATAGCACAAATATTGAAATTATTAAACCTTCAGCATGGACCAATAAGCATTATTGGCGATATATAGGGATCAATCAAAATATCAAAAATCTAAAAATTGATATTTATCATGGTTTAAGCAATGACATAGTATGGAACAAAAAAGTTAAAAAAATTGTTACTATACATGATTTACTATTCTTAAAATACCCGCATTTTTACAACCCAATTGATAGACTTATATATATTCAAAAAAGCAAACAAGCATGTTTGAATGCTAATAAAATCATTGCAATAAGTAACCAGACAAAAGAAGACATTATCTATTATTTTAATATACCTGAAGAAAAAATACACGTTATATATCAAGCTTGTCATCAAAATTTTATTGAAAATAATCACCCAAAGCATTTAATTGATAAATATAATTTAGAGAGACCATTTTTATTATATGTAGGGACTATTGAAGAAAGAAAAAATTTAATTTTTTTATTGCAAGCTCTCAAAGAAAAGAAAGACATACAATTAATATGTATTGGTAAAAAAACCACATACTATAAGAAAGTTCAACTGTTTATTAAAAAACATAACTTACAAGACAATGTACGCTTTATAGATATCCTAAATACTAAAGAGCTATCTCTGATATATCAAAAAAGTCGAGGAGTTGTATATCCATCTATAGATGAAGGATTTGGTATTCCTATCTTAGAAGCCATGTATAGTAAAACGCCAATTATCACATCCAATAAAAATATTTTTAAAGAAATTGGTGGAAGTGATTCTTATTATTTTGAAGAACAAAATATTGAATCTCTTATTGAGCAAATTAATAATGTTTGGATAGCATCAAAAGAGCGAGATAATAAAATTGTAAAAAACATCAAGCATATTGAACAATTTACAGAGTCTAAACACGCAACACAAATTATCAATCTATATAAGATATTGCACAATGAATAATCTAAAAAATATTATTAAGCAAGCTATAGAGACAATCAATAAAGAAGGGGTAATATTATACCCTACAGATACAATATGGGGACTTGGATGTGATGCTACAAATTCAAAAGCAATAAATAAAATTTATTCTATAAAAAATAGAGAGACTACAAAACCCTTAATTCTATTGATGCATAGTACTGAAATGCTATCAAGATATATTAAAAAAATACCTCTCAGTGCATATGAAATTATTGATAAATCAACTTGCCCTACAACAATAATATATGAAAACCCTATTAATTTACCACCTGAACTAACACAAATAAACAGCATTGGTATTCGTATTGTGAAAAATAATTATCTTGTAAACCTATTAGATGCTTTAAACAAACCACTAACTTCTACATCAGCGAATATTTCAGGAACACAAAGTCCATTAACATTTAATAATATAGATAATAGAATTAAAGAAATAGTTAATTATATAATACCCGAATATCTTATGACACACACAACACAAGCACCATCTAAAATTATAAAAATTAAAAACGATTTAACTGTAGAATTATTAAGACAATGAAAAGATCATTACATATAATAGAACATCCATTATTTAAAATAATAGGAGAAGCTGGAGATGAATTAGGAATGAACACATATGTCATTGGAGGTTGGGTCAGAGATGGGCTATTAAATAGATCAAGTAATCAAATTGAATTTGATATAGTATCTGATAAAGATGGGATTGTATTAGCAAAACATGTTGCCAAAAAATTAAAAGTAAAAAAAATT
>Ga0115000_10004851_pt1 | contig 10915 bp, 5 predicted proteins | sample ArcticOcean_MG_C_6_FD_89690 | JGI IMG/M metagenome (GOLD analysis project Ga0115000, IMG submission 89690) | Marine microbial communities from western Arctic Ocean - ArcticOcean_MG_CB8_128 | ecosystem: Environmental > Aquatic > Marine > Oceanic | place: Arctic Ocean: Canada Basin | collected... | reverse complement strand
TATAAAAAAATTCAGATGATTCTGAAACAATATTAGAATTTTCATATAATTTTTTTGGCCATTTTTTCCCAATTACATTAAAAAAATTAAATATAGCTTCAGCACCATTTGTTGTACTAGTCGAATTAAAAAAAACAACAGATTTTTCATAATCTAAATTTGGAGCTTTAGGATATTTTTCATTCAAAACCTGATATGGAATAAATTCTACAGTGCCTTTGGAACTGGCTTCAAATCGTTCAGCAAAGCTTTTACAAAACCTACAATCACCATCCCAAACCATGATTGGTTTTTTTGGAGTAAACTTTAATTTAATATTTTTATTATCGGACAATTAAAATTCTTGCAACTAATTTTTAGAGAATTTTTTGTAATTATCGTATAATTGCTCAATTATACCATCAGCAAGACCAGATTGAGGGACGAGAATTTTTTGAGATTTTGACCACTTCATGCATTTTATATAAATCTTACTAGCAGGAATAATTACATCTGCCCTATCGGGCCTCAGACCAAATTCAGTAATGCGGTGATGAAAATCTCTAGATTTAATTTTTTTTATTAAAACTCTTATCCGGTTATAATGAGAATATTGTCCTTTTTTATTTCCCAACATAACCGCAATCTTATTTATGGTTCCACCACTTCCAATTGTCTTAATTCCAGCAAGTGATCTAGTATTTCTTTTTATCCATTCTTTCATATCATTCCAAGAGCTTTTATCGACCTGCCGTTCTAGTAGACGAACAGAGCCAATTGGAAATGATTTAGATTTTTGAACAAGACTATTAGCAATGAAGATTAGCTCAGTACTACCTCCTCCTACATCAATGTGTAAATAACTTTTTTCTTTTTTTAAATACTGTTTAATGTTTTTTGATAAAATGATCGAGGCTTCTTCAGAACCGTTAATTATATCAATTTTTATACCTGTTTTTAGTTTTACTCTTCGCACTAAGTCAATACCGTTTTTTGCATTTCGCATAGCGGCAGTAGCGCAAGCCCGAAAACTCAAAGGATCGTACGCATCTATTAAATTTTTAAAACCAATCATTGTACTTACGAATTTTTTACAATTTTTCTCTGAAATTTCGCCATTATTAAATGAGTCTTGACCTAACCGAAGAGGTATTCGAATTAATGATTCTTTAATAAAAAATGGTGATTTTATTCCATTTTCTATCATTCTTGAGAAAAGAAGTCTAATAGCGTTGCTACCAATATCTATTGAAGCAAAACGAAGATTTGAATTCATTTAATTATTTTGATTGCTATCGGAAAAAGTTTATGAAGTTTTACAAATTTTGTTTTTCACCAGAAATATATTTTACACTCTTAAAATCCCCATCCCAGCGCCTACCATTTTTATACGAGCCACTTACTATCAAACTGCCGTCACTTGACCACTCAAACCATTGGCCATCTTTTTTACCCTTATTATAATCTCCGGTATATTTTTTTTGCCCATTATCATACCACCATGTCCAGGCACCATGCTTTTGACCGCTTTTATAATTTCTTTTATAATATCTTTGACCATTATAATACCACGCTTTCCACTCACCATCTTTTTTGCTATCAACGTAGTTACCAATATCTTTTTTCTTTCCACTTTTATACCACGTAGACCACTGCCCAATTTTTCGGCCTTCATCATAAGCACCTGCTTCTTTATCCTTTCCATTTTCATAATAATAATTCCACATATCTAACTTTATATCACCTATTTGTAATCCTAGAGATTTAAGAGTTCCGTTATCATAATAATCTTCAATTTTACTGGCCATCCGCCCTTTATAATACCTTCCATCTTCGAAAACGCCTGACCATTTAATATCATTGTAATAAGAGCCATCTATTATAATGTCTCCTTTTTTATTCCATTGTGTCCAGTTGCCATCTTTTTTGTCATTTAAATACTTACCCTCATAATTTTTACTTCCATCACTGTTCCACCAAAGCCAGGGGCCTTCCTTTTTTCCTAATTTATATGTCCTCGTGTAAAATTTTTGTCCTGAGTAGTACCAGCCCTCCCACTTACCATCCATCATATCATTTCTAAAAAATCCGATTTTCTCTTTTTCTCCGCTTTTATACCAATATTTCCATTCACCGGTTTTTTTATTTTTATCAAAATCTCCGCTACTTTTTTTAGAACCGTCATTATGAAAAAAATCCCATTTACCTGTTTTTATATTTTCATTTATCATTAAACCTCTTGAATAAATTTTTGCAGAGGTTCCTCCATCCTCAAAATACTTTATGCGCTCTTCCGCTTTAATGCCGTCAAAAAAATATTCTTTATCAAAGAGACCATTCCATTTTATTCCATTATCGTATAAACCATCTACAAGTAGCTTTCCATTAGAATCATATTCTATCCATTTACCATCTTTCGTCCCTTCTACATAATATCCTGAATATTTATACTTTTTATTACCATACCACCAAATCCATTTACCATCTTTTTCGCCACTACTATAATTACGCTCGAAAAATTTATTTCCGTTAAAATACCACCCCTCCCACAAACCATCTTTTTTACCATCTTGGTAAATGCCAATCTTCTCTTTTCTACCACTTTTATACCAATAGTACCATTTTCCACGCTCAAGGCCATCAACATATAACCCTGTATTTTTTCTTTTGCCGTTGTCAAAATACTCAGTCCAACGACCTATTTTTTTATCATTAAAAATAACCCCTTCCGCTTTTACTAAACCATTTGCATAGTTTGTTCTTACACCCTTCTTCTCGATGCCTTCCAGATAAAAAGTATCACCATGTCTGCCTGTCCATTTTTTTCCATCTAAATACTTTATATTTACATAAATTTTTCCATCTTTATCCCACTCGACCCACTCACCATTTTTTACTCCACTTAAAAAATACCCTTCATATTGTTTTAATGTATCATCGTGCCACTGAGTCCAAAATCCTTCTTTTTTCCCATTGACATAACTTCCAATATATTTTTTATTACCACTTTCGTAATTACCAATCCATTCACCATCTTTTATATCATTTGTAAAAAAACCTGATTCTTTTAGTGTCTTATTCTCATGCCAATAACTCCATGAACCAATCTTTACTTCATTAACTAAAACGCCAGAGGCTTTGATGCTTCCATTTGGATAATTTTCAACAAAATCTTCTCTTAGTAAGCCACTTAAATAATTTTTTTCTTCAAACCTACCTTGCCATTTTTGACCATAGCGATATTCCCCATTGATAATTTCATTGCCTTCTTCATCCCATTCTATCCATTTACCATCTTTTTTATCTTCTAAAAAGGTGCCTTTGTATTTTTCTTTTCCATCCTCATACCATTCAGACCATTGACCAGATTTTTTATTGTTAATAAAAGTACCTACTATTTTTTTTGCACCATCATCATAGTATTCAAAATATTCTTGGGCAACCTTACCATTACTATAGAAAAAATTCTCAAATTGACCCCGCCAAGCAGCATCTTTTTTATAAACACCATTAATCATTTCTTTACCGTTTTCATCCCACTCTATCCAACGACCATCTTTTAAACCGACTTTGTAATCTCCTGAGAATTTTCTATCCCCACTAGCATACCATGCACTCCATAATCCATCTCTTTTTTCGTTAATTAATATACCTTCAACTTTTTTTTGTCCGTTTTTATAATATTTTACTGATAAGGAGCCTCTTTTGCCATTGATGTAATGGTCATCGCCAAAATATCCAGCCCATTTTTCACCTGTTTTAAAAGTCCCTTCAGATGTTTTATTTCCATTCTGATCCCATTCTAAAAACTCTCCATTTAAAACTCCAACCGTGTACGTGCTCATACTTTTTTCTTTTTCATCCTCGTACCAAGTGAAAGCTTTTCCGTTTTCCTTATTTTCTAAAAACTGCAACTCTTTTTCTTTATTACCGCTTCTATGCCAGAACTTCCACAAACCATCTTTTCGACCAGCGATATAGGAACCTTTTGATTCAATAATGCCATCTTTGAAGTAAGTAATCCAATCGCCCGCTTTTACACCATCATTATAATTACCCTCTTCTTTTTTACTACCATTATCATAATATTCTTTCCAGATACCAAATCTTTTACCTTTATTATACTGACCTACAATTTGATTTTTTCCATTATTAAATTGACCTATGACTTCACCAGTAAAAGGCACATCATTATTTTTTAAATATTTTAACGATGATCGTTCAACCAAATCATATTCATCAGTCATGTTTGAACAACCAATGAAAAAAAGACATATTAAAATGGATGATAAGTTTTTATTTTTCATGAATATTTTCATTTTTTAGTTAATTAGTTTAATAGATACAAGATTAGTTATTTAATACCTAAAGTTCATTTAACATACTTTAAATACTATACCTTTGCTCTCCAATCTTTTAATTAAAGTTAGCCCTATTCCTACAGCCGGAGTTAAAACTCCAAATTTTTGCGGTAAATCTTTTTGGTCTAAAATTATACTTAAAGCAGATTCAGTAATCATTTTTGCTGTTCCAGAGTAGCCCGGGTCACTGTCACCAATTACATTACAACTTATTTTATTTACACCAGACTTTCCAATAAGTAAAATTTTAAAAAAACCATTTTCTCTTTCATACTTTGTCGGCCCTTGTCCTGGCGCAGGTAAAATATATTTTCTTAAAAATAGAAATGTTGGCCTAAAACTCATTAATATTTTTGTCAGAGCTAAACTAATAAGCATTGATAAGGATTTGATATAGCCTTTAACCCCTCTTGGAAAAGAAGTTACTTCACTATATAAAAATTCTTTACCGTATTCAAATCCTGCTAATTCATTTGACCACCTTACAATTCTAGTATTTATACCTGCCATTACAAAGGGAGCTAACCATAATTTTGCTTCATTATCCCATTTATTAGATCTCAAGCTTGATGCCGGCGGACCATTAAAGCTAGCGGAATTGAGCGCATAAGGATTACCCAACAAACTAGATAAAGATGGATTAGATTTTATGTGTTCTGAAATAGCAATCATACTAGCAATAGTACCACCACTAAAACCACCCTTGGTACCCCGCACATAATATTTAATTTCTCGACAAGGCATCTTATATTTTTTCAAAGCCTCTTTTTGCATCAACAACACTCCCAAATCAGAAGGTATAGAATCAAAACCACAACTATGAATGATTTTACAATTATTTTTCTTTGCAATTTTATCATTTATGTCAATTGATTCTCTTATAAATGGGACCTCCCCCGTAAGGTCGCAATAGTGAGTGCCATTTTTAGCACAAGAAGAAACTAACTTTTTACCATATTTTATGTATGGACCTACAGTTGAAATAATTAAACGAGCAGATTCTGTGATTTTATTAATAGTTTTTTCATCAAAGCTATCTGCAACAAGTAAATCTAACTCTACGGCATCTGAATTAATTTTTAATAGGTCAGATTTAAGATTTTCTAATTTTTTAATATCCCTACCTGCGATTGCCCAATTAAATAACTTATTATTTTTTAAACCGTACTGCTCAAGAATATATTCTGCAACTAATCTTCCAGTAAAACCGGTCGCGCCAAAAATTATTATGTCGTATAATTTTTCTTTCATACCTGGTTATTGGTTAGCGACTAACCCAACAAGATTAATAATATCAATTAAACTCAATGTACCATCACCATTTATATCAGCAACAAAATTGCAACAAATCCCAGATGAGTTATCGTAAAGTATCAATTCAGATAAAATTAAGATATCCAGAATGCTTAATTCACCCGAATTATCAATATCCCCTAATGCCCAACTGTTACAAGCATCCGTTGGTAAAGCATAAAACGAATGATACCCCGCTAAAGGGTGTGCTTCATTTCTACCAGAGCTATCTGAGGCTTGAATAAAATATTTAATATCAGAGCTAAATACTTGAGCAGGTATAAAACCACTATAAGTGTTCGGCATTTCAGGAACGACTGAGCTGTAAAGCGGTATTGAATCATAAAAAGACATTTCACTGTTTTTCCAAAATACTTTTACCGAACCAGTTATAATACCCATTCCGCTTAAAGCGTCTACATCAATACTTAATTGATATCCTTCATTTTGAAAAGAGGATACTGTATCCAAAAGTGGGTGATGAAATAGTTGCAGCATGTCGACATCAGGAATTCCTTTTACTCTGCAATGCAAAGCATCTGTCGATTCCCATGCCCCGGAGAATCCAATGATCTCATAACCAGGCATAGCAGCTTCGTAGGCGCTTAAGGCATCATCATCCCAATTACTATTCATTACTGGTACTAAAATTTTTTCGTTTACAATGATAGAATTAGTATATGGCTGATCATTCGGAGTCCAAACTCTATGCACATCCCAATTATCTCCCCAGTTGGTTAAAGACTCTAGAAAATAATTAGCTACAGATTCTATCTCATTATATTGAGGATGATTTGCTGGCACTTCTCTAATCATAATTTTTGTGGGACTTAAATATTTCCCCCAGCAGTCAATATGATCAATATAAGTATCATTTGGATCTTGAATCACATGATAAGTATCAATACCATAATATGTTTTCATTAGACTATCAATATTTTCGCTTTCTAAATTATTCTCTTCATAGACTAAACTTGATGAGGCTCCAATACCTTGTCCATCCGTCATGTAATTCCCACCGCAATGCACCACATCGACAGCATAATAAGGGACATCTAAATATTCAGAAGTTTTTAAAGGAGCATTATTATCATTTAGTCTAGGCCTATTATATGTGAAATCAACTATTCCGACTTCTCTGTTCCCATCTACAACCCACCAAGGGCCATAATCTCTTGTCCAAAAACTGTCTGTTGGCCCAATTACAAATTCAATATTTTCCATATTAATATTATTATTATTAAATGAATTAAATGCTGTGATTTGCTCAGAAGACGACACAAGGCAATATACAACAACATCTTCTGAAAGCTCACGAACAATATCTAAGGAGACGCCTAGCGGATATCGAATTAAAACACCACTCATCCGTTCAAATTCAGCTATATTTCTTATAGGTTGATTGGGTGGAGTAGTCTCTCTTCCCATTTCAAGGAGAAGGTTAATATTGTTTTTTTCGAAATCAGTTAAGCCAATTGGTAGCTCTTGAGAATTAATATTCTCGGCATTTAGAAAACTAACAATAGTAATTACAATAATTAATGATAAGTATCGCACACAAAAGATGGCGATAAAGGATTGAATCGATTTATAAAAGATTTGAATAAAGAACAATTATTGTTTCAATCTATAAGTGGCGCCTTCCATCGTTTTAATAAACTTATCAACCTGACTTTGAGTATGAAAAAGTTCTTCCATAGGTACAAAAACATCACTAGGATACCCGTTTTCGTCATAATCTCTTAAAAAATTAGACTCTAATTTGATAACGACATCACGGATGACCATTGGTGGAATTTCTTTGCTTCGCATAAAATTAATCTGAAGATTTAATTGCCCAGTTGAGGTAATATGAAATAAAGGAAGGTGCCCATCATCAGTCTCGCACCTAAACGTCATTGTACCATATTCACTTCCTCTTCCCCAACTAATATCTGAGCCATGTTGCTCGGAAAATTGAATTATTGCTTCTCCGATTTTAGCAATCTCTCTACTACAGTTATCACGAAGGTGCTCTATAAAACTGCTTTTTTCCCAGTTTGACATTAACGTTTCCCCCTATTTTCATTATATAAAAAGTGTAATTTATTAATGGATTTAATTTAGCACTTCTTATCAAGACAAAAAAGATTTCAGAATAATAATATTTAGCTTAAAAATAGAATGATGAGTTACTAGAAATCGATTCTGATAAGATTATCATAAATATCTCTATCAATAAACTTACTCATTGGATCAATACCTGCTTTGATAGGCTTTTCTTCAACATTATAAGTAAATGTACTTAAAGAGTCAGTGATTAAAACTTTTTCTACTAAGATTGGAACTTCAATCGTTTCTCCATTAATTATTCTTTCGCTAAGAATACCTACCTCAAGCCAATCATTTAATTTTGCAGTTGTTTGGACACCGCTACTGTCCGAGTATACTTTTTTTGCTTCAACCGTAAATGTAACATCATACGTTCCATTTTGATTTAACACCGCAGATGCATTTTTAGCTTTATTTTCATATAAAGTAATTTTTTCAAACGTATCATCAACAAGATATTTTAAATCTTCAGGGGTTTCTTGTTTTATCATATTAACAAAAGTCCCAATATCTGCATAAGGTGATGAATTATACCTAAACTTATTAATAAATCGTTTTAATGCTCTATTGAACCTCTCTGCCCCAATGAAATCTGATAATGTATACATCATTAGGCCGGCTTTATTATAATGAATGTATTGTTGCCCCTCGGTCTCCATAATACTTGGCTCATGCCTGCTTTCCATCGCCCGACCCATTAAGTATTTATCTAACTCATATTTTAAAAATTTTCTTAACTGTTTTTCGCCTTTCTCTTTTGCAAGCAAAGAAACAGCAGAATATTCTGATAAGCCTTCACTTAAAAATGCTGATCCTTGAACATCGCCGCCAGAGACTTGATGAGGCCACCACTGATGCCCCATTTCATGGGCTGTTACCCAAAACGGCATATCAAGGTCTTCAGGATCATCTGGGTCAACATCCATTACAAATCCAATTGACTCAGAAAAAGGAATTGTGTTTGGAAAAGACACGGCAAATGATGCATAACGAGGAAACTCTATTATCCGACATTGTCTATATGCATATGGGCCATACAACTCTGAATAGTATTCAATTGATTTTTTCATACCATCCATCATCGTATTCAAATTATAGTTATGCTTTGGATGATATAAGATTTCTAGATCTATTCCATTCCAAGTTTCACTCATTCTTTCATATTTCCCCGAAACAAAAGCAAAAAGATTATGAATTGGCTTATCCATTTTATAATGAAAATATTTTCTATCATTATCTTCCCATTCATTAATAAGATACCCCGGAGTAATTGCAATTTGTTCAATGTCAGTGCTCATAATCATTTCATAATTAACCCAATCTGCATCATCACCCAAGATTCCATTTTTTAAACCATCGGGATCATTGAATGGTTTCATAGAGTCCTTTTCTTTATTTAGTCCATATTTTTTTCTAGTTCTTTTTTGAGATAACTCTCTAGCGGGACTGTAACCAAATGTAGGAAGTAATTGCGAACTGAAAATCATTGTTCCATTTTCAATAACGGTCATATTAACACCGCTGTTATTAAACCCTTTTCGTTTTTGATTGCCAGAAAACGTTAATGAGATTTCATCTCCAGGAGCTATAGGCGGATCAAAAACATATATATCCCAACCATAGACACTATCCCTAGCTACTAACTTATTATTAACTGACCAATCAAATATTTCATAAGGGTACTTCGGATTAAAATTTGAATGAATAGTATCTAAAGCATTCCCTGTTTTATTTTTTAATGTGTAGATCCCATTATATTTAACTTCAGAAGTTTTGGGGAATAAATGAACTTCTCCAATAACTGAAGTAATTTTTGGAAATACTTTTGATTTATACTTCTTATATTTTTTTTCATACTCTGCAGATAATTTCTCGTAATATTTTGGCTGATGGTAATCATTCAGCACGTTCGTATTATAAAAAATAAAACTACCAAATATAATGAAGGTAATTAATGATGCAGTAATACCAGCAATGTAATAGTTATTTATTCTGTTTTTAGCTAACTGAAATCGCAGCTTAAAATTATCTGCGCTACCCCTAGTCCAAAATAGATTTGAGATAATTATTATCAAGGCGCAAAAAGAAAGCCAATACAGCTTATAACTGATTAATCTAGTTACAAAAGGTGTAAATCCGTTCATATCAGAATATGGAGCGCTAGACCCAGAACCAAAATAATACAAGGTATGATTAAACCCTAGCTGCCCGGCAAACATCCCAAATAAAAAATATAATATCATTAAAAAATGTCCCAAATATTTATGATTTACAAGTACTTGGATTGTAAAAGCGAGGACGCATAATAGCATGTACCTTGTCCAGTCTAATATGAACAGCTTTTTTAAATATAAAAGTATTTCATAGTCATAGAACCCTTTCCATGTTTGAATACCAATCCCTACGATCATTAAAATAAAAAGCATTATACCTGGTAGCACGATCAAAGCAACCAACTTAGAAATCATTGGTATCCAATTTGGTACGGGAAGAGAGTCCATTATTTGATCAGCTCGAAGCTCTCTTTCCTTCCAAACAATTTGCCCAGAATAAAACGTTATAATAATAATCATGAATAAAGCAAAGGAACCGCTCAACACCGATAACACTTCATATGTTACCGGGAGCGTGTTCACACCATACATTTTCCCTATGGCAGATTGGTTTAATAACAAAAATCCTGCTGCTGTACCAGCTATTGCTAAAAAATATGGATCTCTAAAGGCTCTTTTAATTTCGATTTTTAGCTGGGTTTTAAACTGATACCATATTGTTAGTAAATTAAAAATAGGTTTTATTAATACATATCCTGCATTTTCATTCGTCGATAAAGGTTCTATAGATTTATTATCTTTGATTGATTTCTTATTAAATAACTTGTATTCACTGGAGAAACTGAATTTCCTCATTCCAAATAAAAAGAAAAAGACACCAACAAAAATCCAAATCACTCGATTTAAAACAAGCCACTTGCCCATTGGTATTAACAAGCTATCTCTTTCGTTTGGGGTCCAGTACCTAACTAAATCACCAACTGCCTCTCCGCCAAAAGGATCTAGAAGTGCCGCAATCCACCTTGTCTCAATATCGCCTGTTAAATTAGATGAGGTTAAATAACCAAATAATAAAATGACAGAAGCCAAATATGTTGGCAACATCCTTCTAGATAAAATCGATAAAGTAAAAAGAAT
>Ga0115000_10004847_pt1 | contig 10919 bp, 9 predicted proteins | sample ArcticOcean_MG_C_6_FD_89690 | JGI IMG/M metagenome (GOLD analysis project Ga0115000, IMG submission 89690) | Marine microbial communities from western Arctic Ocean - ArcticOcean_MG_CB8_128 | ecosystem: Environmental > Aquatic > Marine > Oceanic | place: Arctic Ocean: Canada Basin | collected... | reverse complement strand
TTATCTTAAAATAAATTGTGACGATTGTGATTTGCAATTCGCATATTCATATGATGATGAGTTCAGCAATTTAACGGACTCAATTTATATAGACACCACAGTGTCCATCGTATTAAGACACAAAGTAAACGATGAGGTTTATGATCTGGATGTACACAGCTTTTTCGTGGGTTTTGAAACGAAGTTTAAGGTCATTTCATTAAATGTCTCCGAGGATTTTTTATACGATAAAGTACTAGGTTTATACGTGCCCGGACACAGAGCCTATTATGATACCACAGTAAGTCATTATCGGAATGCAAATTGGAGTTATAAACATGAAAGACTTAATCACGTTGAGATTTTTAATGAAGACGGTGATAGGATAATTCAGCAAAACTCAGGCTTGCGAATATTCGGGGGGATGACGCGTTACTATCCTGAAAAATCATTTAGAATTATTGCTCGAGATAAGTATGGACTCAATCGTTTTAACGCAGCAATATTCGGCTCAGATACTGTTGCTTATAAGCACCTTATTTTAAGGCATTCAGGTAATGACTACAGATCATTGAGATTCAAAGATGCATTGATCACATCCCTCGCTTCTGAGTCGGGTTTAGATGTACAACAGTCATCACCATCCCATTTATTCGTTAACTCTGAGTATTGGGGCGTTTATAATATTCGAGAAAAAATAAACAAACATTATTTCGCAAATAATTACGACATCCCTTTGGAGGGGTTAGATATCCTTCAAGGATATCAAGTTCTTGATTGCGGTGAAAAGACAAGCTATCTCAACTTATTGTCATATGTAAAAAAACATGATTTAAGCGTAGAAGAACATTACGAATATGTGACTACTCTTATGGACACTCGAAATTTTATTAACTTTTGGGTTCATCAGACGTTTTACGCAAATCCAGATGTCAGGGGTAACATCAGGTACTGGAGATCGGATTCTTTAGATGGTAAATTCAGATGGATTGTTTATGATACAGACCTAGGTTTCTCTTCGACTTTCATGAATGATAACATGATTAAGCTGTTCTCATCAAGTTCTTCGACTAGATGGTTTAATCCCACATGGTCATCGTTTTTATTAAGAAACCTTTTGAAAAATGAAGGGTTTAAAAATGATTTAATTCTACAGTATTCAATTATTGGAAATACCATCCTTAGCAAGGAGTCTTTGTTAAATAGGATAGATGCTTTTAAAACATTGTACGAGGATGAGATGTTATTTCATTTTGAAAACAGACGTAAATTCCAGAGAAATCAAGGTTCTGTAGAAAAATGGAATAAACATATCGACAAGTTGATTGTTTTTGCTGAAAAGCGGCCCTCTATCACAGAAAGAAACCTTGTTGAGACTTTTAATCTTTCCGGAAAGTATACGCTTGTGTTAAATGTTGAAAATCCTCAACACGGCTCAGTAAGCCTGAATAAAAATCCAATTTCTAGATCTAATTTCTCTGGGTATTTCTTTACATCAGTGGACTTGCCCATTGTAATTCAACCAGATATAGGCTATTGTAATGTCGGTTATTCACACAGCATTATTAATCCATCAGATAGTCTTTTAGTCAACGATACTTTGAGTGTACTTGTCTCATTCAAGCACCTAGGGTCTTCTCCCGAGAAAGCCGTAATTAACGAGATCAGTTTTGAAGATCCAATCATTGAATTATTCAATCAGGATACCACCCTAATTAATCTACAAGATTGGAGCTTTTATATTAGTTATACTGACTCCAGTTGTTTCCTTAATGTCCTTGACAGTGCCTTAATTCAACCTAGTAGCTACTATACATTCCCTACAGAAAACGAGAATTACACCGCTATTTCTTGTGTCAAACTTTATGATAACAATAATCTTTTAGTTGACTCTGTTAGCTTCGACATAAGTGCATCAGTTTCTGATTCTGCTTATAGCTATTCTCGTACGATACCATTTGATAGTATAGATGGAGAATTGCCATATTGGGAGATATCCTACACGCCAACGCTTGCAGCTCAGAGCGTCCATTATACAGATCTGCTTTTTAAACAGCATTTAGAGATGGAGGCTGAACGCAGAAAGTCATTGATTATCAAATCAACATTGATAGCAATATCATTTCTACTAGTAATACTCTTTACTCGCAGATTATTTAGAAGTAAAACCTAAGCGACATACCCCCTTAGAATTTCAGTGCCTGGAGAACCCTTAAGTTTCGCAATCGCCTTCTCACGTATTTGCCTCACGCCGTCTTCTCGCTATCTAGCTCACTTAGCCTGTGGTGACGATTTGTTAAAGCTCGACTAACCCATTGAGGAACTTTTCAGACTCAGGCCTATACTCTTCGAGTAAGGTGGTAGCGGTGTAAGTAATTAACTGTACGGTGCCGTTTTCGTTTGAGTAGTAGTATCCTAAGTATGTGACTTCAAATCCTGAAATGCTTCCGCTCATCTGTAAGAATAAAATCTTAAGACCATTAACGATTCTGTACTCTTCTTTAATCATACGAATATTGGGTGCCACGTCCCGTGCATTTACAAGTGCGACTTCAGCCATCATATCTAAAGGGATACCTACTCGCTCCGTGATAGCCATAGCATATAAATCCTCACCCTTTAGTTGGAATTCATACTCTGAGTCTTCATCAACTTCTGACTTGGTGAATGACCACTCGCGAGAGTTAATAAATACCCCCACATCGAAGCTTTTACTCTTTACTAGAAAGTTTGAATTTATGTCCTTTCTATATGTAACAGAGCTGAAAGGGATCTCGGTTGACAGACCGCCATCTTCTTCCAAAAACTCCCAGCTTCCATTACTATAAAGTAAGACCTCCTCGCCAGTAGCTGTTACAGCTCTAGTCTGTGCGGATATTGCTATAGTTACAAAACATAAGCATATAGATAATAGTATGTGTTTAATCATTTGTGAAATATAGCTTCGTACAGCATTCAGGTGTGATATTAAAACTACCACTCCATTTGATGTCTCCACAAACAGCAGAGTAATTATAAATGTCTTCTTCTAATCTTAAAGTTAAGATGGCATCACCAATGTCGCCGCATGTGGGGATGTAGTCACTATCCGTGAAATATTTCGTGAGAGTTCCACAAAAGTAGTCTTCTATATATATATCTATATGTCCTATATTATCATTCGTATAAAATGAAACAGTGCCTTCCGTATCGTTGTTGTTGTAGTAGAACCACTCTACTTCATCGCCATCAATTTCGCGATAATCGTCCATGTTTAAATTGAGGAAACAAAAAGAGCTAGACCCACAAGACCCTTCCATTAAGCTGAATTTCTTTACAGAAGCGGGTAGTCTATCGAAACAAACATAAAACCTCGATGATGTGCCTCGATATACTATTCTGGAATTCTCTTGAGAGGGCATGTCTGAAGAAACCCCGTAATAAACTTCCCCCGTTTGATTATCAACGAGTCTGTAGTCCTCGAGATAGATAGTGCTGTTCTTCTCTACGTTTTCTAACATGCTGTAAGTGAAATAAAAGCAGCTATTATCATCCTCATGAGAGATAAAGTCCAAACTCAATTCAGGCACTCTAAAGCTGACTTCATCAGTTACATATACGTTTGAGTTATAGTTGTGTGTTGAGTAGCCATTTGTATCACCACTTGTGTTGGGTCTAGAGTTCCCGTTACTAAGATTCGCGAGATCTGTAGGGTAGGAGTTTTTGAATTGCAGTAGAAGCTCTAGATATGATTTAGGTATAGCAAAATTCAGGTTCTGGCCTTCTGTTAGCTGACTTACTGAGATGCCTATAAGTTCCCCGTACTGATTTAACACAGGCCCACCACTGCTGCCTGGAGAAATAGGCGCCGTCATTTGTATTAACTTATAATTATCGAAATCCCTCATGCCACTAACTATCCCATCCGAGATGGTAGCGGGTAATCCTTTTGGAGAACCGATTACATATATTTTCTGCCCTGGTGAAACTGTACTAGAAGAAAACGGCAATGGCTCGCGAGTAAGATTAGATACCTGTAATAGAATTAGATCTACTGCTCTATCGACGGCTAAATACCCCTCAATGTGATATGTTTTGTCTGAATTATTTGAAAAACAAAAAGCTTCAGTTGCTCCCTCTACTACGTGGTAGTTAGTTGCTATGATATTCGGGGCGACAAAAAATCCCGAACCCATCGCTACATCAGTTTCAATAGTTACGGTAGAATTTACAGTGTTTTTGTATATGAGAGTCGCATCTTGAGCGATTACATAAGTTGAAAAGATAAAAATTAGATTAAGGAGAACCACAGGCTTCATAACGATAAATATAAATAAAATTTTTAGAATACTATTATTAAAGTTTTTGAGTTATACATATGACCGGTCTCAAATCATCAATAAACTAAACTCCCAAATGAAAAACTTTTCCCCTCAAGCTCTAATAGGTGCAGCCGTAATTGTAGCTGTTGCAATATTTTCCCTAGCTATTCTTCTCAGTGCTAATGGACGATATTTCTTTAAAAATGTAAAGAGCGATATCTCAGTGACTGGTTCTGCATCGAAGGATTTCGCGTCGGACCTTGTGGTTTGGAACGGAGAGTTTAAAAAAACCCACATGGATATTAAAAAAGCATACGCTTTGATGAAAGAGGATAAGGAGGTGATCAGAGAGTTTTTAATTTCAAAAGGCATCGCGGCAAATGAGTTCTCTTTTATGTCCATTAACATAGAGAAGAAGTATAAGACGAAGAATCATTTTAACTCTGAAGGCGATCTGGTAGATAGGGAAAGTATTTTCGACGGATTCGAATTGAAGCAGCAGGTAGGCGTAAACTCCAGTAATGTGAATCTTATCTCGCGCGTTTCAAACGAGGTAACAGAATTGATAGAGAAGGATGTGTATATCCGTTCTTTCTCTCCTAAATATTACTACACAAGGCTAGGGGAGTTGAAGATTGAGATGATTCAACTCGCCGCAGAGGATGGACTGATGAGGGCTCGCACTGCTGTGGAAGGTGGCGATGGAGGTCTAGGCGATTTGCTTGAAACTAGTATAGGTGTATTCCAAATCCTAGGCACTAACTCTAACGACAGCTTCTCTTGGGGTGGTACGTTAAACACTGACCACATGTATAAAACCGCTTATGTAAATGTGAAGCAGAAGTACGAGATTGAGTAGACTAGATTTGCATGGCACGTATTAAAATATTATATTTGTACGTATAGATTCTCACAAAGACTCATTACCATGAACTCAAAACTCACCCTTAGCCTAGACACCCTTGTCATAGCAAGAGCGAAAACCTACGCCCGTACTAACAGCACGTCTCTCTCTAAGCTGATAGAATTCTATCTCAGTTCGTTGACTAGTTCAGGTCCTAAGGACGGATTGAATGCATCTGACAGCTCTAGTCCAGAAATTAAAATCACCCCTCTTGTTGCAAGCCTTTCAGGGGTATTGGGTAGCAAGGAGTCGTCTGGCAACCCAATGAACTGGAAGAAGGATTATGCAAAGCATCTTGAGAAAAAGTACTTGGTTAAAAAAGTATGAATAAACTCTTAATCGACACGAACGTAATACTTGACTTAGTAGATGAAAGAGACGGTTTTTATCGCGACGCAGCATTGCTTTTCTCTTTAGCGGATCAGCAGAAACTCGAACTCAGTACCTCAGCGCTATCCATTGCTAACATGCATTACATTCTTTCAAAGAACCTTGGTGCTGAGAAAGCAAGAGCTGTTCTGAGAAAACTTTCCATAATAGTAGACACCTTATCACTCTCAGCTTTAGCTACTACGAAAGCTCTTAACGACGATAAGTTCTCCGATTTCGAGGATGCCTTACAGTATCACTCAGCTTGTGAAAACTCCATAGACATAATTATTACTCGGGATAAAAAAGGGTTTAAAAACTCAAAACTACCTGTCCTGTCTGCCAAGGAGTTTATTGTTAAATATTTCTATCTGAGTTGACTTGAGGTCCCATGTCACTAAATTAGTCACATGAAAAATTTACTGTTCCTCTCTGCTATCCTTTTTTCGTTCTCCTCTATAGCCCAAACCTCTTCCGACGATCGTCCTGTTCGCACTTGCGATGTGATGCCTCTATTTGTTGACTGTGCTGAAGAAGTTGGCAAAGCCGGTACTGTTTGTACTGAGAAAGCTATACAGGCTCATATTGGGGCGTCAGTAGTTTACCCAGATGTTGCTAAAGACGCTGGCATTCAGGGTACAGTATATATAAAATTCGTAATTGAAATAGACGGATCTATAGGTTCTATTCAAGTTATGCGCGGAGTAGGGGATAGCGATTCTGCATTAGCAATGTCAAGTGCTGCCATAGATGCGGTAATGTCGCTCCCGGACTTTTTACCAGGTTCACATGAAGGTGAGCCCGTTAGAGTTGAATTCGTCCAGCCAGTACGATTCGTACTTAATTAATCCGTACTTAGTACGCCTTCGTTAAGGTCAAGCCTTTTCTGCCGTACTTCTGGGGTTAACCTTTGAGTTGCTTCGTTAATAGAAAGATGAGTATAGACGAATACTAATTCGTTGCCGTGCTTGGTGCTTTGTTTCTTCATTTTAGGGAATCCACTAGCCCGGCTTCCATTCACTGGAGTTACTGTTATGGCTGGGCTTAATATGGCGCTCATGTCGTCATCGTCGCTGAACTCATATGTGCGGACCTGAAGGTTTACCGAACCTATCTCGCCTTCCATCCATGAAAGGGCGGCGATGTTATCGTCGAGGAGGACTACGTCGATCCGTCCTTGCGTGTATTCGCTGTTAATTTTCATGGGGTCGCTGAACGTGAGGCCACCGTCAATGGAGTGAGAGGCTAGCACCGCCGCGGTGCTGTTAGTTTCTGTGTACCAACATACTACCACACGCTCTCCCCGACAATCTATGGCGGGACCGTTTACCGGACATCCTGCGATGACCCATCCGTCGTTATGCACTGTCTGAGGTTCCGTCCACTGGCCGGTGCTGAACTCGTATCGGGAAAGACTAATGTCGCGTACCTCGCCCGCATACCGATCTCGGTAGACTACTGAAATCCCACCTGGTGTAGCTACAATGTCTGTGCCGCAGCATGAGCATACGTCTGGGTCTATTAGAAATTCTTCTTCGATCACTCCAGAGGAGTTAATCAAAGCGGCCCTAAGCTGCATTTGGTCTTTAATATCATCAGAGAGCAGATCGCCTTCTAACTCAGTGTAGTTCCTCCCATCTAACCAAACAACCATAAAAGCATCCTCCCTCACCTGCACAAGCGACACGAATCCGTGTTCCGTTATCGTACCGTCATCGTGCGGAGATATCGGATCACTCCAGCTCTCTCCACCATCATTACTCAGGACTAATCTTATGTCGTACGCGAACTTTTCGGGGTCAGACTCCACTAGATAACTGGCCACGATACTCTCCCCGCTCTCCCCGAAACTTAATATCGTGGGAAAATCCGCCCAGTTCACTATCCAATCCGTACCCTTAGCAATCATGCTCTCACGACCTTCTCGTTTCAGCCATAATTCCGACATCCCACCCTCATACTCCCTCACCTCAGTGACTAACAATCCACCATCATTAGCTATACAAAAATTAGGCACAGAACTGTTGTAATTATCTTTGGAAACGTGGGTTTTTGAACTTATAGATTCACATGATGTCAGCATAAAAATCATGCTAGCAAAGACTAATGATATCGATAGTGTTTTGTTGTTATGGCTTGGGTAAATAATCATGGACATGGTCTTGAATGCAATATAGTTTGGACTAAATTAGTTACATAACTAAACGCAATTATCTCGCAAGACATGCTAACTAATCCCACTCCCCTTTCTACACTTTTATTTTCCATCACTTTCCTAATTCCATTTTCATCCATTGCCCAAGAATGTGTTTCTGGAGATTGTGATGATGGTCAAGGAAAATACGTGTGGGAAAACGGAGCAACGGCAGAGGGGGTTTGGGTTGGTGGGTATTTCATTGAAGGCAAGCTAGTTACCTATGAGAATTTCGTTTATGAGGGGAGCTTCAATGAATATCAGTTAATCGGTAAAGGAAAGAAAACTTGGCCGGAAGGATATTCGGTTTACGGGAAATGGCAGGATAATGAAGTTACTGGGAAACTACTAATAATTTGGGAGTCAGGTGTGATAGCTGAGGGGAAGTTTGAAGACTCTCGTTTAACTGGAAAAGGTGTGGTGACATTAGTTGATGAAACGGTTTATAAGGGTAAGTTCCGTAACGGAGTTTTGCAGTTAAGTGAGACAGAAGCAGTTGATCAATGGGGAAACTTTTTGCGTGGTGAATTCGTTAATGGCGAGTTATCTTCTGGTGTTGTTTACTGGTCTTCAGGAACCATTGAAACGGGAACCTTTATTGATGGGGAGCTTTTCGGTGACGGTCTTGTGGAGTGGGGAGAAGGAGATGTTTATGAGGGGGTATTTGATGATGGCGATTTAATCGAGGGAAAAAAGATTTTTACTTCAGGAGTCATCCTTGAGGGTACATATAAAGATAATACGATTTATGGATTAGGAACGAAAATCTTAGAAAATGAATTTACTTTCGAGGGCTTTTTTGTTGAGGGCTTTCCTCACGGATACGGAGTTATTACTTTTGTAAATGGAGATAGTTACGAAGGCGATTGGGAAAATGGAGTCTTAAGATATACTGAAGAACTCTCTGTTAATCTTTATGGAACGATGTTTAATGGGGTTTGGGGTGAAGAAGAATTAGATAGTGGAATAAAAACTTTTATAGGTGGGGAATACCAAAAAGGTCATTTTAAAGATAACTTAATGTATGGTTATGGAATCCGATCTGTTGATGGGATGTTGTTCGATGGTGAATGGGAAGAAGGTGTTTTTTCTGGTCATGGAACTATTACCACAGAGTACGGTATTCATATAACCGGAACTTTTTCTGACTATTTAATTAGTGGTCCAGGAACCATCGTTATTAGTGAAGACGAGGAATACTCAGGTAATTGGATAAATGGGTGGTTGTGGCTTGATGATGAGACGATGTTACACCAGTCAGGACAAAGTAAAGTAGGTGTATTTAAGGGCACGGAATTAGTCAGTGGTATAATTTATTATACCGATGGTTCGTACGAGGATGGAGTATTTGAAGATGGGTATTTGCATGGTGAAGGAGAGGAGTATTCATTCGGTGCAGCGACTCTGACAGGCACTTTCTACCACGGTTATTTCGTGGAGGGACGATTAGAGCACGAGAATGGTGTTGTTTGTGAGGGGAGTTTTTGGGGTACTAGTCTTGATGGAGAGGGATCGATGCAAATGCCAAATGATGGAGAATACTTTTCTGGGACATGGGATGATGGGTTATTATTTTCAGGAGATTCACTGATTGTTGGGGATCAGGGGTTAATTGTTAGAGGAGAATTTAATCAGGAGTGGTTGCCACATGGTAATGCCACTATGATTACCACGGACTATGTCCAAACCGGTATTTTCTCTTCCGGTGATTTAGTTTCTGGCACTCAAGTTTATACTAACGGAACGACCTTGACGGGAGATTGGGAAGACGAAGAATTTGTGAGAGGCACAAGGGTTTGGGATTCAGGGGAGATTAATGAAGGAACTTTTTTGAATGAAAATCTCACAGGGTTTGGTACTTTAACTTTCCCCGATGGGAGAATCTTTGAAGGTGACTGGGATGAGGGCTTTCTCACCATAGCTGACGGAGTTAAGTATGCTCAATATGGCGCTAGATTGACAGGTAAATTTGATGACTTTGGTAGCTCTGAAGATGGAGAAGTAATTTTGTCATCGGGTGAGTATTTCAATGGTAAATGGATTGATTATGAGATGGTAGAGGGCATAAAAACATCAGTTTTCGGACTAGTCATGGAGGGTACCTTTTCATCTGGTTATTTAGATGGTTTAAGTACCAAATCAGTTCCAGCCAGAGATGTTATTATTACCTGTAATTGGGTAGAGGGATGCAGATCACCTAGTAAGATCACATCCTCGGAGCTGATAGACGAGTTTACAGAAGTTAGAATACAGGGTTATGTCTCTGAGATGCATTCCGACCTATCTATAGACGGAGCGGTTGTAGAGGTTTATAAAGACGGCGAGCTTTTCGATATCACCCTCAACGATGAAACATTCTCATTATACCTTCCTGGACCAGGCAAATACAATCTTATTATTTCTCATGAAGGTTATCTCCCGAAAACATTCGCCTTCGACTTGTCGGATATCATTCCAGGACTCTTAGATTTCATCACACACGACATACATATAGGATTATACTCTATGGTGGAAGGGTTTAATATGGACATCCTCACAGAGCCCATTAGCATTAAGACATTTAACAAGGAAACTGACGAAATAATTTCGGACAAAGAGTACCATGAAATTCGCAAGGGTTTGATAGTGACAGAGTTTAAAAGACTAGGTGTCGACGTAGGTCAGTAGTCTGAATTTAGCTAGTTTTACACTCGCATGGATATTCTAACTTTAATAGCTGTTATCGTAGGTGTTGTTGCTCTGAGCTGGTGGATCAAATGGTCTAGTAAAGGCATAGCAATTGCATCAAATATGTGGGGCCTAGGTTGGAGCCCTGGCGTACGAGGTGCCACTATTAATGCAATTGCGTCTTCTCTTCCCGAACTTATCACAGCAACAGTATTCCTAGTTGTTTTTAGGAGATTCAAAGGGCTTCATCTCTGGAATTGCCACTGTAGCTGGTTCAGCAATTTTCAACGCCCTCATCATACCCAGCTTAATGGCACTCGTGGTCTTTTTCAAGCTAAAGAAATCACTCAACGAACATAATAACCGCATAATCCTTCGAGACGGAGCATGGCTCTTATTCTCACAAGTTATAATTCTCTTTATCGTCAGATCAGGCGAACTTACCTACCTCCACGGCCTATCTCTACTTTTTATTTATTCTATCTATATTTTCTCTCTCACTAGA
>Ga0115000_10004846_pt1 | contig 10921 bp, 11 predicted proteins | sample ArcticOcean_MG_C_6_FD_89690 | JGI IMG/M metagenome (GOLD analysis project Ga0115000, IMG submission 89690) | Marine microbial communities from western Arctic Ocean - ArcticOcean_MG_CB8_128 | ecosystem: Environmental > Aquatic > Marine > Oceanic | place: Arctic Ocean: Canada Basin | collected... | reverse complement strand
GCTGGTCATCAACGCCCTTGTGAACTGGTTCGGCCTGGGCCCGATGGCTGCCTTCCTGGTGGCCCTGGCGGCGGTCACACCTGTCAGCCACCTACTCGGATCCAGGCTCACCTGGAGAGGCGCGCGGTCCTGAGGCCCCGGATGCCGGGCCGGGAAACGAAGGGGCCCGCCCCCTAGATGGCCGACACCTACAGGCCGACATCTACCGGGAGGCCCGGCGGAGCCGGTCTCGCTTCTCGAACCACAACCTGCTGCCGGCATCGACCGTGCCGTAGGCGTAGTCGTCCAACTCCAAACGCCCCGACGGCAACGTGTCGAGGATGCGTCTGTCCTGCTTCTGGACCAGCCCGTACTCGAATCGCCCACCGATCCATGCGGCCAGACGGCCGAACGGCACGTCGGCGTAGTAGCGGGCGAAGACCCAGGTCCGCTCCTCGTCAACCGGGGTCATGATCGCCATTAGCCGGAATCGCCTACTCATCTCGAGGTACAGCAGGTTCGGCATCCGCACCTTCACAACGAACTCCTTCCGGGCTCGTCGGCTCCTGCGCCCCTCTGCCCGTCCATCGGCCAGTCCGTCCGAATATCCGTCGAGGGTGACCCGCATGTCGATGCGATCCCCGTGGTCCTCCACCTGCTGGTCGACCACGACCGGACCCAGCCCGGGGTTCAGCGACCGGTGCACGAACGGGAAGTGATAGACGTCGAAGTTGGAGTCCATCAGCCGCGTGTAGTGGTACGGCCAGATCGACCGGGTCTGCCACGTCCGGCCACCTCCCGTCGGCAGCCCCTCGAACCAGGGAAGCTCATCGGCAGGTTCGCCGTTGCCATACCAGACCCACACGAGGCCACACGCCTCCCTGGTCGGGTAGGCCGCCACCTGCCAGTCGGAGGGAATGTCGAAGTGGCGACCCATGAACGGGGCCAGCCTGCATGCGCCGGAGGAGTCGAATCGAAGCCCGTGGTAGGGGCACTCGATGCATCCGTCGGTGACCCGCCCGAGGCTCAACCGGGCTCCCTTGTGGCTGCACCGATCCCGCTGGACGACAGCCTCGCCTCCGTCGGTTCGCCATACGACGAGGCGCTCACCTAGACGTTCGATGCCGATCGGCTTGCTGGTCAGAGACCGCGACTCAAGCACCGCATACCACTGGTTCGGAATCACCACCGCCTCCCGTCACACGCCTGGAAACACCTGACGAGCCACCCGTATGACGACTCACCTGCTTGACAGCGGCGACAGTAGCAACGGCAGGAATTGGCATCGCGCAGTAATGATCCAGCAGAGTCGGCCGAACCTGGCGTCGTATCCGCAACTACAAAACGCAAACCGGCCCCCACCCATGAGTGGGGGCCGCGCAATGGCTCCGGGGGTGGGGATCGAACCCACGACCTGCGGATTAACAGATCACAGAAATCTGTCCGAGGCGCGTGCACAAAAGGCCTGGATGGAAACGATTCCTCAGGCCCGTCGAGTAGGCGACCGAGGCGGTTGTCCACTGGTCGGGCTGAACCCAGACTGCTCCGCACCGAGCGGAATTCCAACCGCAACGGTGTTGCGGGTAGCGGATGAGCATGTCAGGCCACCGCCGGCGGGCCCGATTTGGCACGGAATGAGACACGGGGCGCAACACGCGTTGGACCGCGTATTCCCAGTCTGATTCGACATAAGAAGCTCAGAGGGACCGATCTGCAGGCATACGCTTTCACCTATACATCTAGTGGGACGCAGTGCCTCACGCCTTCAGCAGTGATACCCCCACGATCACCGACTACAAGTGAGCCATACCTCTGTGCGAACACAGGCGGAAGTCGGCGATCTCCAGGCACCGAAAGCCACAATCTTAGCAAGTGACGTCGCAATTCTGGATCAGAATGGTCCACGAATTTAGTCCGATCGTGGAGAACTGAGTGATTATAGACAAATTGAATATCACCAGGTTCAAGATCCATGGCCAAGTGAACGTCTGATTCATTTAGAACTTGATCAAATAAATCTAACGCCCTAATTTGACTAATGTCAGGGGATGGCGCTGCTATAAACCGACCGGCCGATTTTATATATGTTCTTTGATATAGAACTGTTAAATGATCATCGAACCAGGACAGGACTGGAATTTCAAACCACGGCTTTTCAAACTCTGGTTGCTCATTGCGGCGATCTGTAGCTATGGGATCGAAGAGTTTGAGTGCCAGGTCGGGATGACGCTCACGAACGATGCGATAAGCGGTTTCAGCACTTGCTATAAGAGACTGGCCTCCAGACTGTGCTGCGCTGATGCATAGGAGCCCCACCACGTCGGTCGAATCCGTGTGAAAGCTCTGCCTCTCATTGGTCTGGTAGATGCGTGTACCAGGATCAGCAAGATCAGAACCCACGTCTTTTACATGTCCCAGCAGGTGGCCTGCAGAATTCTGCGAACGTAGTGTTCCGATTAGACGACCTAACATTAAAAAAATAGCTGCGGTAGTTCTACGGTCAAGTTCCTCAAATGGAAACCCCTTTAGTAGAACGAAGCCTTGCTGATGAATCAGATCATCTCGAATGGCCTCAACCAACGCACGGAGTGAGGGTGTAGATGGAGGCGGCGGATTGACGTTACTAATCTGACCGTTATCATCATCTTTGACTAGACGGGCCAAATCATCGATCTGCTCCTCAGTCCAAAACCGAGTCCACCGTTCTGGTGTCGCAGACATATCCGAACCCATCCACGACTTCGGTGATTCGACCAACTCTGGCGCTGAAATCATGCAGCGTTACCCGGCCTGAAAGGCCTTGAGAATCTGAGAGCCAGAGGCACTCCAAACGCTGTCGTAGCGCATTACATTCGTTAGCGCCCGTCTAAGCGCCCGGATGCGATGAGGCTGACCCGACACCCAGGGATGTATCACAAGCGAAACTATTCTTCCGTTACATGCACTGCTTTCGTCATAGACGACAGTCATGGCGTCCTCGATTTGTTCCGCGAATGAAGTCTCTGACTGTTGGTACTGCAACTGAATGGTTTGATCATCCAACTCGTGGCTCATAGGCATCGAGTGAAGCTGGCCGGTATTAGTGCTTATGGCATACGGCATGTCGTCGTTCTGCCAATCGCCCACGTACTCCACGCCGCGTGCAGCTAGGAGATCAAGAGTATTCATTGATTCGGAGCGAGCAGGAGAAAGCCAACCAGTCACTGGTTGGCCAGAGATATCTCGAAGTTTGGTCAAAGACTCATCGATGAGGGCAGTTTCTGCATCTTTTGCAAGACCACTGTGGTGAATCGTGCCCATATCGATTCCGTTAGCTATGACTTCCCAATCACGTTGCACGACTTCTGCAACAAGTCTTGGGTAGCGCTCAGCAACTTTAGAATTGAAACTTACTGTTGGCGTGATTCCTAATTCATCAAGTAATCTGAATACGCGGAACACCCCGACCCTGTTTCCATAATCTCGCAATGTGTAGTGACGGAGATCGGGGTAGGCAGTAACCATTCCACCCGGTGCCTTGAATGGCTCAGGTGACTGGTTGAGGGGGAAGAACTCTAGAGCAACATTTACCCATATCGCCACCCGTGCATTGTTAGGCCAGGAGACCTCGGGCCGATCTTTCAGCATTGACCACTCGTACCACTGATGGTCCATGCCATAGCGCCGATTCGGGTACTCCATATAAGAGTTAGGAAGAGTCACGGCCTTGCCTTCCATTCGCTTCCGCGATTGAGATCACTGCCTTGTCATAGTGCTGGTCGTAGAAATACTCAGCTATTTCTCGGCCGGTTGTAACCCAAACATCGTCATGGCCTGTGATGTATTCCAACGCCTCCTCGAAAGCGCTAATCCGATGAGGACGGCCCACAGCGTAAGGATGCAGCGGGATGCACATGACCGTTCCGTTCTCGGCACCATCCTCGTAGAGCTGGTCGAAGTTGGTCTTCAACATCTCCGCGTAACGCCTCGGAGGCTCCTGATGGGAGTTGTAAACGATGATGTCGTTCATTTCGAGCGAGTACGGGATCGAAATCAAGCGTTTGTCACGCACGTTCACTGGTTGAGGCTGATCATCGCAAAACAGGTCACAGGTATAGAGAATGCCGTATTCGGCGAGAAGGTCCATCGTCCGTTCAGTGTGTGTGAGCGCTGGAGCGAGGTACCCGGCTAGGCGCTGGCCTGTATGGCGTTCAATAGTCTCGAGCGAATCCTCCAGGATTGCGCGCTCCTGAGCTTCATCCATTCCGTAGCTGTAGCGAGTGTTATAGATGCCGTGCGAAAAAATTTCCCAGTCACGACTTACACAAGCTTCGATTAGTTCTGGATGGTGTTCACAGACCGCCACGTTTAGCGAAACGCTGCCACGAACGCCATAGCGGTCCATGACCTCCATCATTCGCATCATGCCTACCCGATTGCCGTAATCCCGGATTGAGTAATTGAGAACATCCGGCTCGGGACGGTTCCAAGCATCTCGTATGGGGTTGGGTTGGGACTGAAGTTCATAGAACTCAATGTTGGGCGCTACCCAGAAGGCCACCCTGGCACCGTTTGGCCAGGTGAGTTTTGGACGACCCTCCCATGGCCAGTAGTCGTACAACCCCGGGTCAGCGGGGTCCGAGAACGGTGTTTTGGAATCAGGCATCGCCGGTACCGGTTTCCAAGTAATCAAGTACCTCAGCGGCTGGCACCACGTCGGCGTATTTCAAAACGAGGTCGCACAAATTCGAGAAGTGGGGAATCTCGTGTTTGTCGGCCACGCACTCTTCAGGAACAATTGTTCGATATCCCCGAGACAGGCTGTCAATTGCAGCAGCTCTAACGCACCCGGAGGTCGAACCTCCGGTCAGGATGACCGTGTCGACCTGATGCCATACGAGGAGGCTCTGCAACGGTGTCTCGAAAAATGGAGATGGCATCTTCTTCTCGTAGATGACGTCAACGATTTGATCAACATCGAGTCGTTCGTCGAGTTCAGCACGGCGTGAACCGCGCTTTATGTTCTGGAGTGAATTTTCGGTGTCAGTTCGGGTGCCCCAAATGCCGCAGTCCTCTCCCGACTCCATATAGGCGACGTAAGTCCACACCACTGGCCAGCCGCGTCCTCTCGTTGCGCCAACTATTTCGTTGACGAAGCCGAGTTGGTTGGGGTGGGTCTCATACGCCGTGGCGAACTCTCCAACCTTGGTGTATGCGTTCTGGATGTCGATATTGACAACTGCGGCCTTGCGGCCGAACCCAAACCGAGCCCGGTTTGGGTTGGCCTTAATCTGCTCGTAGTACTGACGAGGGGTGAGATTAGAAGTCTCCATAGGTCTCTCCTTCTAGTCGGTTGCCTGGTACGGATGGTCGCGATCTGCGATGGCACTGTCAGTAAGAACATAGAAATGAAATGTTGTTCGACCGGCGGGCCCACGCTCAGGATCAACTGGGTGTTCCACAAACCACTGGAGATAGTCGTCGTAAGCCTCGCTGTCGGCGAAGTGAAGTTCCACTATCCGATAAAATGTTGTCGGCTTATCCATCGTCGGTGAGCCTGCGCTGCTGACAGTGACAGGCCGGACAATGTCGTTGGTGACGATTCGATCCAAAAATGGGTTCGACAGTAGGTCTGGAAAGTGAACCTCCGCGAGCCAACGTTCATAATCGGAGGTGTCGATCCCTTCAGAAATGTCGTAGCCGAGAATCGCCTTCACCTTCGGGTGGTTGCTCATCTATCGTCTAGCCCTATGGCGCGCGTTGATATCTCGACTTCCCATTCGTTTGCCTCCGAAAGGCCAAGTAGGGCGTTGACGTCTGCGAATGATGCCATGCGATCGAGCCAACCCGCGGTTGATCCAGTAGTGCGGAGATCTCCTAGTAATGCTCGGGTAAGTGCTACAACTGCCCTGGTGATCGCACCGGGGTGGATGATCAAGCAATAGCCGAGCTCGGCCAAACGATCTGCCGGCAGCAACGGAGTCTTGCCAAACTCGACCATGTTGGCCATCAGCCGATGACCGGACAGCTCAGAACCGACATGGGCCAGTTCATCTTCGCTCTGTGGCGCTTCGACGAATAGAAGATCAGCTCCTGCCTCTGCATAGATCTTTGCCCGGTTGATGGCCTCATCAAGCCCCAGAGGTGCCCGGGCGTCTGTGCGGGCGATTATGAGAATCCCCTCATCGTTGGTACGGGCGTCTCGAGCAGCCTGGATTCGCTGAACCATCTCTTCTACGGGTACCAAGATCTTGCCCTCGAAGTGACCGCACTTCTTCGGAAACGCTTGGTCTTCAAGTTGGATGGCGGCCACACCAGCCCGTTCGTACAGGCGGATCGTGCGACCGACGTTGTGGACCCCGCCATATCCCGTGTCGCCGTCGGCTATGACCGGTATATCGACCGCCTGACACACGAGATCGGCAATGTTTGCCATCTCAGTTTGGGTGACCATTCCAAGGTCGGGTACCCCCAACAGCGAGTTCGCTACCCCTGCCCCGCTCAGGTACACGGCTTTGAAATCAGCCTCCTCGATCAGCTTGGCGAATAGCGCATTGAAGGCGCCGGGAGCAACGACAGGTGAATCGTTGTCAAGGAGAAGTCGGAGTTCGGACCCGGGGGACACCTTCATGATTGGGCTCCGGTGAACTTGGCCGCCAGATAGTTTTCCATCCCGCCTGCAGTAAGGATTTCGCCAACTTCATAAGGAAGTGGCATAGCTTCTAGTTTCTGACCCGTATCCACAATGGTGACAATGCCAGCCGCGAGATCAATCAGGACTCGCTGCCCTTCTTCAATTAGACCTGAATCAGCACACTCAACTGGGGCAAGCCCAACGTTGATGCAGTTGCGAAAGAAGATACGCGCAAAGGACTTAGCAATTACCGCGCTAACTCCCGCTGCTTGAAGTCCGCGTGGCGCCATCTCGCGACTCGAACCCGTGCCGAAGTTGTTGCCACCAACAATGATGTCGCCTCTTTCTAACCGTGATGCAAGGTCTGGTCGGATTCCTTCCATCACATGCTTTGCTATCTCAGGAAGGTCGTGGACAAGGTACTTACCGGGAACAATGGCATCGGTGTCTACGTTGTCGCCGAAGGTCCAAACTCGACCTTCGATCTGTGCATCTGCGATCACGGCGAGTCACCCATCATCTCTCGAGGGTCAATTATCTTCCCAGCAACCGCTGCTGCGGCAACGGAGTAGGGCGAACCTAAATACAGGCTCGATTCAGGGCTTCCCATTCGACCTCGAAAGTTCCTATTGGTCGTTGAAATTGACACTTCACCAGCGGCCAAGATGCCCGCGCCGATGCCTGGACATGCGCCGCAACCCGTCGACAGGAAGTGGGCTCCTGCTTCCATAAGGACTTGGGCTGTTCCGTCGTCCATGGCCTGCTGGAGCGCCTCTCTCGAGGCTGGAGCTATCTGCAACAAGACCGTCTCAGCGACATGTCGACCCCGTAACACCGAAGCAGCCATTGCAAGGTCTTCATACTTTGCGCCGGTGCATGACCCGATGTAGGCGCGGGTTACCGCAGGCTCCCCGAGCGAAGAAATAGGGATGACGTCGTCATGACGATTTGGTCTGGCAACAACCGGCGCGACATCGGTTGCGTTGTAGTTCCATACCTGTTCATAGACCGCATCAGAATCGCTCGTGGGGCCCTCGCCTGCATCAACTCCCAGGGCAGCAAGATGCTTCACAGTTACCCCGTCAGAAGGAATAATCCCCGTCTTTGCACCTATTTCGGCACACATGTTGGTCAGGACACTCCGTTCCTGCATGCTCATGGCGTCAATCGCGGGGCCTCCGAACTCAAGTACCCGGTATAGACCGCCGTCCATACCTTTGTCGCCAATGATGGTGAGGATGAGATCCTTAGCCGTCACTCCGGTTGAGAGTTCACCGTCCACCTGCACACGGATCGAATGTGGCACCCGAAGCCATGTCTGGCCGGTAGTGACGATTCCCAGCATGTCGGTCGAACCCACTCCAAGAGCGAGGCAACCCATTACTCCAGCTGTGCACGTATGGGAATCAGATCCCAAGTACATCATCCCTGGCTGGGCGTAACCCTTTTCAACCATCAGGGTGTGGGCAATGCCATCCGCTTCGTGGAATCGCTTAATACCGAATGCGTCAGCAAACTTTCGTGTGGTCTGGAGAATTTCCGCAGCAGCAATGGTGTTGGCGGGCACGTAGTGATCGCATACCAGAACAATTTTGTCTGGGTCCCATATGCCCATCTCGAGCCTTTCCAGCGCTGGCCAGATCCGCCTCGGCCCACTGGAGTCGTGCATCATCGCGAGATCAACGTCTACCCAGAGGATTTCGTCTGGCTCGACACTGTCCCGATGGGCAGCGCGAGCAATGATCTTCTCCGTCACTGTCATGCCCATTTTCGACAACCTTTCGCCGATCGATTTCGTCTGCTCGCTGTAACCAACTCGCCTAACCACGGCCTCCAGTCTCACTCATTGCAAATGCCGAGTGTTCATGTCGGGCCAGAATCTCATCGTTGGATGGGTTCATTCGCCGAATATTCCTACTGCTGGTCCTCATCCATAGGTGCCCGGTCTCTTACTGCTCGGAGAAATCCTTGGGTCCGCGCGTTCTGTGGAGCGCCCAGCACCTGGGCCGCTGGTCCCTCTTCAACGACCACACCGTTATCCATGAAGAGGACTCGGTCCGAGACGTCTGCCGCAAAGTTCATCTCATGAGTGACAACCAGCATCGTCATTCCTTCCTCAGCCAGCTGACGCATAACGAGCAGGATCTCCCCCACCAATTCCGGATCAACAGCGGAAGTGACCTCGTCGAAGAGCATGACTGCTGGTTCCATCGCCAGGGCTCGAGCGATAGCAACACGCTGTTGCTGGCCCCCGGACAGCTGGAGTGGGTAATGATCAGCCCATTTACCTAGGCCCACTGATTCCAACAGGTCACGGGCAGCCTCTACAGCCGTCGATCGATCTACCTTATTAACCGCCATCGGCGCTTCAATAATATTTTCTAGAGCCGTCATATGAGGGAAGAGGTTGAATTGTTGAAAAACTAGACCAATTCCCTTACGGATCTGTCTTAGATCACTTCTGGTTGCGAACTGCATCTCTCCGCCAGAACGTTCTTTACACAAGTTCTGTCCATCAATATCGATTTGCCCTCCAGTGGGACGCTCCAGGAGATTAAGGCACCGCAGGATTGTCGTCTTCCCCGACCCAGACGGGCCGATGATTGACAAAACTTCGCCTCGCTGTACCTCTAAATCTATTCCTTTAAGAATTTCAAGGTCACCAAATGATTTCTTAAGACCTTTTACACTCACCAATGAAGCCATGTCACACCTTCAGTCGAAAGATTCGTTCGAGGCCTTGTTGGGCCATTAAGAGAATCGTGGTTAGAAGCAGGTAGATAGATGCCAGGGCAAGAAGCGGCTCAGCGACTTTGAAATCTTCACTAATGATCTGACGTGCCAACAAGGTCATTTCAGGCACAGTGATCACTGCGGCTAGAGAGGTTTGCTTCATGGTATTAATAGCATTACCAATAAACGGTGGGATCATGATTCGAATACTTTGTGGAATAATGATTCTTCGCATGTAATACCGTTTTGTCATTCCTAAGGTTTCAGAAGCTTCTATTTGACCCTTTTCAACTGAGATTATTCCTGAACGTATAGCTTCACTTTGATAAGCCGCTGTCCAGATTGAAAGACCCAACACGGCAGCCCAGAAGGGCTCAAACATCAATGAGCGACTGATTGCTGGTAAAGCGAAGAACGCGTAGAAAAGAAGTAGAAGCAATGGTATTCCACGAAATAGCCAACCAATTACAGCTGATATCCATCGGAACGTCGCTATGGGGGATAAACGCATCAGGGCAAGAATAAAACCACCTACTGTTGAGAACAACAGAGACCATAGGAATAGGTGGACCGTTATCCAGAATCCCTTGAGAATTATGGGTAGGTACTCTTGGATCGTTTCAATATTCATGATTATCGCCAACTCAGGTCTTTAGGCTGAATCGTCGTTCCAATATCTCTTGCGACACAGTCAGCACGGTAGTTAGAGCCAGATAGATGAGGCCAGCAGCAGTGAGTATCTCGATTGGCTTGAAGGTCGAATTTGCTAACTGCCGTGACAAACCTGTCAGTTCTGTGATCCCAATTACGCTCGCCAGAGAGGTTGATTTCAGAAGCAGCGTTGCATTGCTCATATAGTTGGGAATCATTACCCGGACACCTTGGGGAATGATGATTCTTCGCATCTGATGCGCTCGAGACAACCCCAGGGCTTCCGACGCTTCGTACTGGCCGCGCCCTACTGCCAGCAATCCAGCTCGAATGATTTCGGCTTTATATGCACCAGCAGCTACCGATAGTCCAACAACACCCGACTGGAATGGTGAAAGGCTTAGATTTCTACCAACCCAGAAGTAGGCAAAGAACAGGATTATCAGAGCCGGCAGGCCACGAAATATGAGTACGTACAGAGTTGACAGCCATCTGAGACATGAAATGCTCGACATTCTCATTAGTGCAAGAACGAATCCCAAACCCGTCGCCAGAACGAGAGACCATGCAAACAAGTTGATGGTTACCCAGGTCGCATCCCTCATCAGCGGCCAAGTTCGTTGAATTATCGACCAATCCCAGCTATCCATCTACCTCAACTCGTCGCTGTCGGCATTCAAAACTAGACCACCTGTATTCGGGAGTGCGGGTGGCGCGGTCGAAGCCGCCCCACCCGCATCTCGAAACTTGCTAGCAGTCGCCAGCTGGCATGGTGGTGTACGGCTCTTCCTGATTGTTGTGATCCGGCACCGGGATACAGGTGTTGAACCACTTCTTCTGGAGTTCCGCCAACGAGCCATCAGCGATCATCGCGTCGAGTGCTGCATTCACAGCATCACGCTTCGCCTCCTGGCCAAGTTGGAAAGCCAGCGACAGCGGATGCGC
>Ga0115000_10004843_pt1 | contig 10922 bp, 10 predicted proteins | sample ArcticOcean_MG_C_6_FD_89690 | JGI IMG/M metagenome (GOLD analysis project Ga0115000, IMG submission 89690) | Marine microbial communities from western Arctic Ocean - ArcticOcean_MG_CB8_128 | ecosystem: Environmental > Aquatic > Marine > Oceanic | place: Arctic Ocean: Canada Basin | collected... | reverse complement strand
TCCTTCAATAATAAATTTTTTTTCAGCAGCCCGAATTTTTTTGGTGTGGAGTGACTTAACTAGTTTAATTTGAGAATTGGATAGCATTTAATAAATTCGCTAAAATATTAATCTATTTCAAGTACTATGGGAGAATGATCTGAACCCATTACTTGGGGGAGTATATAGGCATTAGTCATATTTGGTTTTAATGAATTTGAAATACAGAAGTAGTCAATTCTCCAACCCACGTTTCTATCACGAGCACCTGCCATATAGCTCCACCAAGAATAGTGTCCATTCCCTTCATGAAACTCTCTGAACGTATCAATAAATCCTGCATCTAATATTTTATTAAAACTCATACGCTCTTCATTAGTAAATCCAGCATTACCAGGTCTTGATTTTGTAGTTTTATTACTTCCAGGATTTGCTAAATCTAATTCGGTGTGGGCTACATTTAAGTCTCCACAGAATATAACTGGTTTACTCTCCTCCAATGATTTAACAAAGTTCAAAAAGTCCACATCCCATTCATTTTGTCGGTAGGGCAACCGACTTAAATCACGCTTTGAATTGGGAGTATAAACGGTGACTAAATAATAATCTTTAAATTCTAATGTGATAACGCGACCCTCACTATCATGTTTTTTAATATCCATGTCATTTATCACTGCAAGAGGCTTGACTTTTGAAAAAATAGCGGTGCTCGAATACCCCTTTTTTTCAGCTGAATTCCAATATTTGTAGGGGTATTTATCCAACTCCAATTCCACTTGTTCTTTATGAGCCTTCGTTTCTTGGATACAAATAATATCTGGAGCATACTCATCCATAAAATCTAAGAAACCCTTTTTTATAACGGCACGTATACCATTAACATTCCACGAGATTATCTTCATTTACCCTCAATTATTATTTTTTCTAGATTTTCAATAGCTGTTTCATAAAGACCACTCATATCTATAGATTCTTCAATCGCCCTAACCTCATCTAAATTTGCCCGAGTTTCAGGGTGGATTGGAACAAAGAAGGAGCAACAGTCCTCATAGGGCTCTATTGATATTTCATAGGTACCAATTTCACGAGCACGATTAATAATATCTTCTTTATTCATGCCTGCTAAAGGTCTAAGAATTGGTCGATCCACAGCATCTGCAGTAGCTCGCATATTAGATAATGTTTGAGATGCCACCTGTCCTACATTTTCACCGGTAATGAGTGCAACTGCGCCAATTTTTTCTGCAATCTGTTCTGAAATTCGTAACATGGCACGCCGGAATAATATAACCCAAAATTTACTAGGTGCAGTTTCCATAATTTTTTCTTGAATAGCTAAAAGAGGAATATTATACAGCATACATTTAATTTGATAGCCAGCAATAACCTTCAATAATTTTTGTACATTTTTTATAGATTGACGGCTAGTGGCTGGGGCACTATGAAAGTGAACATATGAGAGACTTACCCCACGTTTTATCATTTCAAAAGATGAAACGGGTGAATCGATACCTGAGGATATAAGGCTGATAGCATTTTCACCTGTACCTACAGGAAGTCCACCATATCCCTGAATTTTATCTACGCCGATGTACGCCTTACCATTTACTAATTCTATGATTACATTTAAATCTGCACCCTTTAATTTGACAGGTTTATTACAAATGGGTTGAAGGTAGGCACCAATTTCTTTATTTACATCTTGAGATGTAAACGGAAAGTTTTTATATTGACGTTTAGTGGAAACACGAAAGGTTTCAAACTTTTTATGCGAAATTAGTTCAGCCGCAGTCGCTTTCATGGCTTCCATATCTGCTTCTACACCATGCATGAGATGAGCATTCATTAATCCCATCACTTTTTTCAATTCAATTGCATATTCGTTCCATTGGTCGGCATCCACACCAAAAATAAAAACGCGAGCAGCTTTTGTTTCTATATTGGTAAAGGGAAGAGGCTTTATGTGTTTCCGAACATTTCGCTTGAATATTTTTTCAAACCAACTGCGGTTATCACCTTTAAGAGAAAGTTCATGATAATGAATTAAAATACATGCATTGAGACTCATTCCTGGCCATCAACCATGAAATGATCCGAAAGTTTATTAAGTGGAATTTCTTCTTGCTCACTGGAGTCCATATTTTTCACTACTGCAATACCTTGTTCTAATTCATCGTCACCTAAAATAACGACGAATTGAACACCCAATCGATTGGCCTCGCGCATTTGAGCTTTCATACTTCGTTGGAGGGTTTCGCTCACAACAGAAACACCATATTTTTCACGAATTTCCTCTGCTATAACCATCCCCTTTAATGTAGCCTTTTCACCCAATGTAAGGAAGTAAATATCCGCTAAGGAGTGTTCATGTTCACCTTCATCATCAAATGCAATAAAGAGACGTTCCATACCAGCTGCAAAGCCAACAGCGGGTGTAGATTTCCCACCTAATTCCTCCACTAATTTATCATATCGACCGCCACCACAAAGAGCATCCTGTGCACCCAAATTTGAGGAGGTTATTTCAAATGTAGTGTGGGTGTAATAATCTAGTCCACGTACTAATTTTCGATCATGATTATAGGGTATTCCCATCTCATCTAAAATGGCAGTAACACGCTCAAAATGAGCTCGATCATCATCAGTAATATGGTCGAAAATAAAGGGTGCATTTTTATCCAAAATATCTTGGCATGTTGGATTTTTACAATCAAATAATCGCAATGCATTTTTATCGATTCGCTGCTGACAAGTATTGCATAAATCAGATTTCACTACATTTAATGTATCTCGAAGCGTAGCTAAATAGGGTTCCCTAATATCTGCACTGCCAATACTATTGATTCTAACCGATAGCCCTTGGATTCCAAAGGTTTCGTAAATTTTATAGGCCATGGTAATTACTTCAGCATCCTGTTCAGGATGAGGTGAACCTATTGCCTCGATTCCAAATTGGTGAAATTGCCGTTGACGGCCCTTTTGTGGGCGTTCACGACGAAAAAGTGAATCAATATAATAGAGTCTATTCAATGGTCTTAATGTGCCCATTTGATGTTGAATATAGGCCCGCACAACTGGTGCAGTCAGCTCAGGGCGAAGGGTTAAATTATCACCACCTTGGTCCGTCCATGAGTACATTTCTTTTGACACAATATCGGTATCCTCACCAATACCACGGTGGAATAATTTAGTATTTTCAAAAACAGGAGTACGAATTTCACCATATCCATGTATTGCCATAAAATGATGAATGATATTTTCAACCTCCCTCCAATGAAGTGTATCATGGGGGAGTAAGTCTTTTGTTCCTTTTACACTACGTATATTATCCATTATTGAAAATCCTCTGAGGATGCATCTTTAATTTCCCAGTTATTTATAATTGAGAATATGTCTACGACATTGGGCGCATCTAAAAATTGGGTACGAATATCGCCATGTTCTATCATGGACCTAAATTTTGAAATAAATTTTCGATGTAGGTTAGGCTCATTTATTGGGCTTAGCGTAAGCGCGATAAAATGACAGAGCTGTCCATCAGGGGCATTATAGTCAACGCCTTTTTGTGAAATACCAAATACGCAGACTAATTCATCAACCTCTGTGGATATACAATGGGGGTATGCCACACCTCGTCCTGTTGCTGTGGATTGTTTTTTTTCACAGTTTTCTATATTGGCACATAATTTTGAAGTTGCAGATATATATCCCATTTTTTGCAGGTGCTCTATTAACTCCTGAATGGCATGATTCTGCTGTGTAGATTTTAAAGGGAGAAGGATACTGCCTTCATTCAATATTTCACATAACTTCATGGGGTGGAAAATTTCTCTCATTCAATAGTTTAAAACAAAGATATTTTATGTACATTTATATTCCAAAGATACGTTTTGAGCCACCACGAGATTCGATTTTAATATCCTGTAAATCGGGATGCTTCACGCTAATATTTAGGAAAAATCCTTTACTCCCCCCACTTGGCCACCACTTAAAGGTGAACTCCCAACAATGAAGAGGGCGAGAAAGATGAAAACTCTGACTCAGCATTTTCTGTTCTAGCACATCAAATCGTGTATTGTAACTGAGCTTCCAATTTTCACTGAGCATGATTTTTAAATTAGTATTCAGCCAAAAATCATTATCCCAATCATAGATATTATCAAGATAATCAAATTTTTGTTGCTTTGAATATCGCATACTAAAACTGGCCTGCCACAATGACCCCTTCGCCATTTTTGGTGCTAAATCAGATTCATTCATGTCCAATAACTCATTATCAAAATCAGTTGTATCTACGTTAGTATGTGTAGATTTTTCAAATCCTATAAGACGTTTTCCTGAAATTCTAAACGAGGTAGATGCATCCATTTTGGTGAGATAAGGAGCAATGAGTGTATCAATTCGATGATTAGATTCATTGCGTTCATATACGTCATGGGTGGTAGAGATATCTAATCTTAGCCCGCCGGGAATAGTCGTTTTAAATGTAGAACGTAAAGTTGACCATCTCAGCCTGTCGGCAGCCCCATTATATGCAGTTTCCATCCTCCAAGAAAGGAGATCAACTTTATCAATTTTTTCGTCTTTCCGTATTTTCATTTGAAATAGATTCTGTAAGCTGATGCCTATTTTTTTTTGTTCATTAGTAGAGGTTGCCCCTGCGGTGGAGCCGGCAAACGGATCAAATAGATTTCCAGCATTATCCCTCATAATATAGCCAGGGTCAATTCCGAAAATATCTTCTGAAAAATCAGGCCGATACGAATAACTAAGGGTGGGTGTTACAACATGTCGTATAGCTTCAGCATTCCCAACAGGAAAGGGAAAAATACCATATATTTTTGTATTGGCAGATAATGATGCAGACCCAGTGAGCCTTCGGTTAAAACCTTCTACCTTATTATATTCCCCACTAAACTCCCCACCATGATAAATAGGTTCACGGTATTCGAAGACCCAATCTTCTTTTAAACTCACATTGGGATTTAAGGATATCCATCCGAAGAATTTTTGAGGGGAAGATAATGAAATAGTATGGCTAATACCTTTAGAATATGAAGTTGTATCGGTCCATGTAAGTGTAGAGTCAGCAATAAAACCTACTTTTTGATTAGCTCTAAAATTGCTGGAAGAGGACCAATAGAGAGAATTATAAAAATGATCGCCCGTTCCAAATAAGGCAGAATGCCCATGACGAAAAGACATATTGGGAAGTGACCGATTTTTGTAGAAGAAATAATTATCTTCCTCACTTGGTGTATCTAATTTTTCATCTTCAGCCAGCAAATCATAGGTTTCTGATAGATTAAGAGAAAATGAATTTTTCCATGATGGCCAATTTTTTGAATAATTAAGGGATGAGTTTATTTGCTGTTTTAGTCGTGTTTCTAAATCATAGCCTGTATCTTGGTAATAATTATTACTAGAAACATAGTTATAATTAATACTCAAATTTTGAGTAGGGTCAATTTTATGGCTGTGCCTCCATCGGAGATCCCAATTTTGACTGGTAGAGTCAGAAGAAATAGCACCGATATTATTGGTGCCTTGTAGCTTTCTTAAGAATGACATTTTTAAATTACCACTAAATTTATATCGTTTTTTATAATTGAAGAGGCTACGACTGTCAACGCCATGCTCATCGTAAAAACTGACGAGTATCTTTCCATCCATATAATCATTGGGCGCCCAAAAATAGCCTAAGTGACGAAGGTATGATCCACGACTAGCATCCGACCCAAAACTGGGCATAATCCACCCACTTCGGCGACCACCCCCCTTACTAGGAAATACAGCCAATGGTATCCCTATGATAGGAATATCATAAATATGTAACCATAGTGGGCGGGCAATAATTCGATCCCCAGGGAGCATTTTCATTTGTCGGCTTCCCAAATAATAATGGGGTTTTTCTAAATCACAGGAAGTATAAATACTATTGTGAACATGAATTACATTGGGTTCGTCTCTATAGATTTCTTCGCCATGGTAATATGAATCATTTAAAGATGTCTTTCCTTTTTGGATAACCCCATGCTTAGAATTTAAATCAAATTTGAAATCTTGCCCTACGATAGGCGCATCTGACCCCGTTTTAACAGAGGGTCGCTCCCCATCTTTTTCAGTGGCATCTAATAAACTAGTTAGCCAATTTACATGAATATGTCCAGATTTTAGTATGGTGTCCTCATATTTTACAGTGGCATTTTTATCGAAGAAGCTCTCTTCATCTTGAATATGATAATCTATAAAATCAGCTTCATAGGTCACTGTAGAATCAATACTGGCATTGATAGGTTCAGGCTCAAATTTTCCACGTCCACCACCATTTATTTGAATTCGACTTAGGACATCATTTTCAAATGAAATAATAATAGAATCGCCGGAAGCAATATTTTTGCCCATGTATAATGAGTCTTCAATTACATGGAGCTCTGTACTTGCCATTCCTGACATAATTAGCGATGAGAGATAACCCTTACTAAAGTATGCATTCATATTCTGACTGCTCATTTCATCTCTGAATTTTTGGAATACTCCATTTGAATCCAATTTTGCATCAACGATATTGGTGGCAAAAGCATCATTTTGGATTGAAACTCTATTTAGTAAAGAATTAGTATATTCAATATTGATATTATTTCCAGTTAGAGACCTATTTTTATTTGAAACAGATGCATTTTCTTCTAAATCCATTTGTTCTCCCATATCATCATATTTAATGATTTCCGCCTTTACATGACGATTAGACTCTATAATATTAACATTACCTTTTGCTGTAAAAGATGAACCTCTATATCCGGTGGCTTTCCAATAATCTATAATGGTAGAAGTTAGGCTTCGATTTTTTTGCTTAAAATGTACATTTCCTTGTGCGTTGATTGAATCAATATTTGTCCAAAAAATCATATTTTCACAGGTAAGTGTATCGCCAGAATCGATCATTTTGGTATTACCCAATAGATGGAGTTCATCTCTATCTAGATACTGTAAAGCCTTATCGGTAAAGAGTGAGAGCGAATCTTTATAGATATATACATTGTCTGTGAATTTACGCACAGATTCACCATCGATTTGTGTTTGCTCAAATTCACCATCGGCCTGATAATGCCATCGGCTTTCAGAAAATAAAGATGAGATGATTGAAATAATGATGAAGACGCGAATCAAAAACGATCCTTCCATAATTTATTCAAGCGCTCTTTTAGAAACTTTTCTCGACCCTCATTTGATGGATTATAAAATGAAGGTGTTTCGGTGAAATTTTCAGGCATATAATTATCATTTACGAAATGGTCTGGATATGAATGGGCATATTTGTAGTTTTTTCCATACCCTTCATTTTTCATTAATTTAGTGGGAGCATTTCGTAAATGTAGAGGAACAGACCCCGCTCCATTATCGCGTACATGACTCATAGCATTATTAATGGCTTGATAAGATGCATTGCTCTTTGGTACGGAAGCTAGATAGGTAGTTATTTGCCCTAAAATAATTCGGGATTCTGGCATTCCAATAATATGCACAGCCTGAAATGCTGACGTGGCTAATTGGAGGGCGTATGGCTCTGCGTTACCAATATCCTCCGATGCTAAAATAATTAGTCTTCGTGCTATAAATTCAGGTTTTTCACCTCCTTCTAGCATGACCGCCAACCAATAAATAGCAGCATCAGGGTCAGAACCACGCAAAGATTTTATGAATGCTGAAATCACATCATAATGATAATCGCCAGCTTTATCATAAATCACATGTTTTTGTTGAAGTGCGTTAGAAATATGTTGAGCTGAGATAGATTTACTATCTGCTAGTGATACAGCTAATTCAAATGTATTTAGCATTTTTCGTGCATCCCCACCACATGAAGAAAGTAGGAGTGATTCAGCATCGGCATCCATTTTAACTTGTTTTTTAGAAAGTAATATATCTTCATTTTTTGCACGATTCAGAATTTGCACTAATTCTTCAGATGTTAAAGAATTTAATTTTAGTATACGACATCTTGATAGGAGTGCTGAAATGACTTCAAATGATGGATTTTCAGTAGTTGCTCCAATGAGAATAATAGATCCATTCTCTACCGAATGCAGAAGGGTATCTTGTTGTGATTTATTGAATCGATGAATTTCATCAATAAATAAAATACATCTTTTACCCATTTCAAATTGATTTTGACCTTTTTCTAATATTTCCCTGACTTTGGCAACACCAGATGAAACTGCAGATAGTTCATAATAGACCGCCTCAAACTTTCTAGATAAAATTTTGGCTAAGGTAGTTTTCCCCGTTCCAGGAGGTCCCCATAATATCATGGAAAAAGGTTGATTTTTTTCTAATGCTGAGGATATGAGGCTCCCCTCATGAGTAAGTGCAGATTGCCCCATATAGTCAGATAAGGTTTGTGGCCTCATCCGCTGTGCCAAGGGTGGCAAGTTCGTATTTAATATGAATGGTTCTGATGACATTTAATAAATGATTGAATTATAATAATTCACTATGTAAAATTACAGAGTTCAATCAGAATAATTAAACACTTAACCCATTATTAATTTGTTGTGCAGAGATAATTATTAATTATTTAGAGAATTTGAATAATTTAGTAATAATCCTTAAATTATTACAATCACAATGAAACTTTATTCATCTTTATGCATGAGGTTTAGTAGCGATTAAAAATTATGAAATTATTAACATTCATATTAACAATATCTTTAATATTTAATTTAGGTGCACAGGCAGAAACCTCATCTCATATAAATGCCTGCAAAATATTAAAAAAAATGTCATCTTGCTGTAAAAAAGAATCATCCCAGCAAGCGGAGTGTTGCTGCGCAAAGATGACATGTAAAACCACCACAAAATACAATGATGTACTTCTACCTGTTGAACAAAATTCAATTTCACTAAACAATGAATTTTTACAAATTCAAAATCTATCAGTAAACTTTAATAATCTATTAACCTTTCATTTTTTGGCCACATATTTTGATTGGGCGAATCCACCATCCCAAAATAATATTCCACTATTGACTTAAAAGCTTCTGTTTTTTACTAAAATCACATTTTAATAAAATTTAGGAGAAAATATGAAAAATCTATTATGGTTTCCAATCCTTATTGCGTCCCTTTGGGGCCAATGAGCATTGTGAAGCAACCCGTCATTGCCGGTCGGCAATTCGGATAAAGGGGTTGGCCTTTTTGCGGGCCAAATTATGGTTGGAGCTGATTTCAATTATCAATATATTGATTGGAAACACCCAAAAATTGATGGAGAAGTAGACGTAGGAGAACACATTGGCACACTTACTGCCTATGTACTGAATCCTAGTATTACAATAGGTCTTTCGGACTATTGGAATGCTACATTTAGTCAAGTTATTGGTAAACGTCAAATGACATGGAAAAATGATAAAGAATCAGTACATCATCGTGAAGAAGGTACTGATACTGACTTTGAAGATCAAGCTGTTGGTGGGCTTTTAGGTGACAGTAGATTAATATTCAGATATCTTGCCATTAATTCAGGTTCAGGTTCAGGTAAACGATTGTTTTTTGGTGCAGGTTTGGTAATACCATCAAAGAATACACTGACTGCTAATCCATTTAAATTGGGACTTGATAGTAAAAATCATCGTCATTTTAGTATGAGTGAGGGTGTTTATAAAGGTGTTCTTGAAACTCAATATTTCATAAAGAGAATGACAAACCCTGTTTTTGTGGGCGGTACATTTTCTATTGTAGAGCCATTAGGTGAAAGTGATCATGGTTTTAAAGCATCTCGGATGATTGATTTATCCTTCACTGCATTCACAGAGAAAATCAATTTCATTAATGGATCAGCTGGTGCTAGCTTGATGTTTAGGCATACTTCTGAAGGTTTTTGGAATGGTGACCCTGCGCCAAACTCAGAGAGTCTGTTGGTAACACCAGGTGTGGGTTTGTTATTGAATACAAAAGTTGGTGTTGTAGCATTAAACCTCCAAAAGCCATTTTTTATAGATGGTGGAGTATCTGGAGGAAATTCTGCGTCACAAGAAGAAACAAATGTGTGGCAAATGTCAGTGAGCTTTAGACGAATATTAGATTATTCAATACCATGGTTATATTGGTAAATTATAAATGAGAAAGGTGAAATTATGAAAAAGGTAATCCTAATAATGAGTTTGTTGGTAATGGTTGGATGTAAAGGTGAGGTTGAAAAAACTGACATTGATATATCAACAGCACAATGTGGAATGTGTGTCAGTACCATTTCCCAGACATTGAAAAGTGTAGATGGAGTTAAAAAAGTTAATGTTGATTTAGGTGCAAAAGTGGCAACGGTTATTTTTGATCCAACCGTTGTACAAGTTGAAAACCTAGAATCTACAATCTCAAATGCTGGATATCAGGCCAATGAAACTTCAGCCAATGCGGACGTGTATAAGAGTCTACCCGGTTGTTGTAAGTTGCCTGAGGATAGATAGTATGTATAGATATGAAGTTAGTGATATCTCTTGTGGTAAATGTGCTGAAAAGATTCAAAAGGCATTTGATGGAATAAGCCAAGTTAAAGAAGTTAAAATTAATATGGAATCCAAAGAAATCTGGATAGATACTTCAGCAACCACAAGTGAAACTATGGAAGTTATTAAATTGGCAGGTTATTCACCTGTAGAATTATAAGTAAAAGGAGTAAAAATGAAAAAGATAGTATTATTAATAGTAATGGCATTTACAGTGAGTTTAATAGTTGCCCAATCACCTTGCTGTAAAAACAAAACACTTGAAACAAAATGTTTGAAAATTGTACAAGTTGAAAATGGGAATGAAATTGCAGATGGAAGCGTAGGACTATCTTCTTGTTGTAAAAATAAACAAGTAACAGATGTATCAAGTTGTTCATCAAAAAAATGGTGGCAAGTATGGAAAAAAGGTTGTGATAAACCCTGTTGCGCGAAGGG
>Ga0115000_10004842_pt1 | contig 10926 bp, 12 predicted proteins | sample ArcticOcean_MG_C_6_FD_89690 | JGI IMG/M metagenome (GOLD analysis project Ga0115000, IMG submission 89690) | Marine microbial communities from western Arctic Ocean - ArcticOcean_MG_CB8_128 | ecosystem: Environmental > Aquatic > Marine > Oceanic | place: Arctic Ocean: Canada Basin | collected... | reverse complement strand
CCATTTTATATACCTTCATCATCTATGGAACCAACTCTTTTAGTAGGTGACAGAATTTTTGTTTCAAAATATTCTTTTGGTTATAGCAAACATTCTTTTCCATTTAGCCCACCTATTTTTAAAGAAAGAATATTTTCAGTAAAACCAAACAGAGGTGATGTAATTGTTTTTAAAACACCATCTGACAATAGAACCGACTATATTAAAAGACTAATTGGAATACCTGGAGATATAATTCAATTTATTGATGGTGATTTATATATCAATAATAATCAAGTAGTAAAAACAATAAAATCATCCTCTGATATTATTTATTGTGGTAATAGAACAATTCCAGTTAACACTTTTGAAGAAATATTACTCGATGGCAAAGTACACAAATCTGTATATACACAAAAATATAGTTTCCAAAATTCTGATAAATTCATAGTACCATCTAAACATTATTTTTTTTTGGGTGACAATAGAGATTGCTCTAAAGATAGTAGATACCTAACCAGTGTAGGGTATGTTCATGAAAATAATTTAGTAGGCAAAGCACAAATAATTTTTTTTTCATCAGATTATAAATTTGGCAGTATATTAAAATTTTGGAAATGGAATAGATCTATACGTGTAAATAGATTCTTTAAGCGTATTAAATAATGTTAAAAGATTTTAAAGAATTAGAAAAAACAATTAATTATAAATTTAAAAATAAAAAAATTTTAGTACAATGTTTGAAACATAAGAGTTATGATTCGTTAAACAATAATGAAAAATTAGAATTTTTAGGCGATAGAGTATTAGGCTTAATTATTTCAGAAAAATTATTTGACCTATATCCTGATTATAATGAAGGTAAACTTGATAAAAAATTTTCATCATTAGTTAATAGAAAAAAATGTTTAGTGATAAGTAAAATAATTAATTTAGAAAAATTTATAATTACAGCTGATCAAGGAAAAAAAACTATTATTGAAGATAAAATAATATCAGATGCGTGTGAAGCTTTAATTGGAGGAATTTATTTAGATACAGGTATAGAATCTTCAAGAAAATTTATTTTAAAATTTTGGAATAAATATTTAAAACAAGATGATTTCAATTTAATTGACTCTAAAACTAAATTACAAGAATATTCACTTAAAATATTTAAAAAATTACCTGAATATAAATTATTAAGTAACACAGGACCTAGACACAAACCTATATTTAAAATAGCTGTAAAACTATCAGATACTAAATTTGTCAGTGCAACCGGTCACAACAAAAAAGATGCTGAACAAAATGCTGCTAAACTTCTTCTAATGGATATAAAGTTATAATGTTTTGGGACGATTCTGGATATCTTTTATCAAGTAATAGATATAATGAAAACTCATCTATAGCCGAATTTTTTACCAAACAACATGGCAGATGTAGTGGAATAATATTTGGTGCAACATCTAAAAAAGTTAAAAGCTATTTACAGATTGGTAACAAGCTTCATGTCAATTATAATTACAAAAATGAAAATAAATTAGGCTATTTTAACGTTGAGATTATGGCCGCACATACTCCATTATATTTTGATAATTATAAAAAATTGTCATGTATTACCTCCGGAATGAGTCTAATAAAATTATTTACTGCTGAAGCACAGGAAAATTATAAAATTTATTATTTAATTGATGAATTTTTTAATATCTTAAATCATCAAGAGTGGATTAAGGAATATATATTTTGGGAACTTAAATTATTAAAACTTATCGGTTATGATTTAGAATTATCAAAAATTGTAAGTAAAGAGATATTGGGTGATCAAATATCATATTATGTAAAATCAAAAATTGAAAAAAAAATAATTCCCAACTTTTTAATCGATTTAAATGATAAAAAAATAAAGAATACATCATTACTAAGTGGATTAAAATTAATTGGAGATTATATGGAAAAAACTATATTAAAACCTAATGATATTAACCATCCGAATACAAGAATTCATTTTATAAATTCATTAAAATGATTAATTATATCAAAGTAAAAGTTTTGGAATTTTATTTGCATAATAAGTAATAATAGCATTAGCACCAGCCCTCTTGAATGCTATTAAACTTTCAATTATTGCTTTTTCATCAATAATTTTATTTTTAATTCCATTGGCAATTAAACTGTATTCACCTGAAACCTGATAAGCTAAAACAGGAATTTTAAAATTATTTTTTACTAAACTAATTATATCTAAATAAGGTAAGCCAGGTTTTATCATTACCATATCCGCTCCTTCTTTTATATCAAGAGCCACTTCTCTTAGTGCTTCGTGACTATTTCTATAATCCATTTGATAATTTTTTTTATCACTTTTTAATAAACTGTTAGATCCAACGGCATTTCTAAATGGACCATAAAAACTTGAAGCGTATTTTACAGCATAAGATAATATTTGAACCATTTTATAATTTTTTCCATCAAGTGCTTTTCTTATTTTACCAATTCTTCCATCCATCATATCCGAAGGTGCAAGTACATCGCAACCCATTTGCGCTTGTAGTAATGATTGTTTAATTAAAACATCAACAGTTTCATCATTTAAAACATACCCAGATTTTAATAGACCATCATGACCATGAGAAGTGTAGGGATCTAGTGCAACATCACACATGATGCCAATCTCATTTTTATATTTTTTTTTAATATACTGTATTGCTTTACATACAAGATTTTCTTCATTTAATGCCTCAGATCCATAATCATCTTTTTTTGTTTTTTTTGTATAAGGAAATAATGCAACCATCGGTATCTTGTTTTTTAAGGCTCTATCTATAATCATTCCAAGCTTATCTACCGTATGTCTGTAAATATCGGGCATAGTATTTATTGATTGTAGTTTATTTTTTCCATCGATTAAGAAAATAGGTAAAATTAAATCGCTAGTAGAAAGGGTGTTTTCTTGTATTAATCTTCTAGACCAATCATTTTTTCTGCTTCTTCTAAGTCTTAAATTAGGGTAATTTCCTGTTATCATGTTTTAATTTATTTTTAAAATGCGACAAATGTATTATACAAATATATATTAAAAAGAGTAAAAAACAATCTACATGGATACTAAAAATAAAAATATTATAAACTTAAATTTAAAAAAAGAGGAAAAAATTTTAGATTTTAGCGATTTTCAAAAACAAAATATTCAATTTGATATTAATAAGTTGCAGGAAGCCTATAATCAAATCGTTCAAACTAAAAAATTTGAAGATGGAGGCGGTATCGCTCATTTTGGTGCTATTTCTTTAACTCAAATCCCTGGAGACCCAGATTCAATCAAAGGAAGTAAGGCCAGAGGTATTTATTGGACAAAACCTGATAAATCTGGAAAGGAAGTTTCTAGAGATGTTAATGTTGATGAGTCTGCTTATTCCGAGTTTATACAAGATTATAATAACACTTATTTTAAAGAAGTTTATGATGTTCTCTCATCAAAATTTAAATTAGGTAGAGTAAGAATTTTATTAAAAGAACCAAGATCTACATTAAGCTGGCATAGAGATCCTGAACCAAGATTGCATATACCCATAATTACAAATCCTGGCTGCATGATGGTTATTGATAATGTTGCAAAACATATGAAGGCAGATGGATCTGTATGGGTTACTAATAATAGAAAATATCATAATGCTTTTAATGGTGGAGAAGAAAATAGAATTCACTTAGTTGCATGTGTTTTAGATTATAAATTTAATTGATTTGAAAAAAATATTTATTTCATCGGATCACGCAGGATACGAGTTAAAAGAATTAATTAAAATTTATTTAATTAAAAATAAAATAAAATTTACTGACTTGGGACCGACCAGTGATAGTAGAGTTGATTATCCTGATTTTGCTCATAAAGTAGCAAAAAAAGTTAAAACTAACAAAAATTACACTGGCATTTTGATTTGTGGTTCTGGTATAGGTATGAATATAACTGCAAATAAGCATAAAAACATAAGAGCTGCTCAATGTTTTAATATTAAATCAACTAAATTATCAAGATTGCATACCAATGCAAATATCATTACATTAGGATCTAGACTTATAACAAAAAAAAATGCTTTAAATTGTGTAAGTGTTTTTTTAAAAACAAAATTTGATGGTGGAAGACACACAAAAAGAATTATGAAAATTTAACTATGTCAAGTGAAAGTAACTATTTAAACGACCAATATAAAAGTTTTTTTGAAGATAGCCTATCTAAAACTGATCCCGAGTTACATAAAGCAATTAATGATGAATTAAAAAGACAACAACAACATATCGAATTAATTGCTTCTGAAAATATTGTTTCACAAGCCGTATTAGAAGCACAAGGTTCTGTTTTAACAAATAAATATGCCGAAGGTTATCCAGGCAAAAGATACTACAATGGATGTGATCATGTTGATGTAGCTGAAAACCTAGCCATTGAAAGACTTAAGCTATTATTTAATTGTAAATTTGCAAATGTTCAACCTCATTCTGGAGCTCAAGCTAATGGAGCAGTATTTTTGGCTTTACTAAGCCCTGGTGATACATTTTTAGGTATGAGCTTAAATTCTGGTGGGCACATAACTCATGGTTTAAAAATTTCAATGTCAGGTAAATGGTTTAATGCAATAGGATATGATGTTGATAAAGAATCGGAGCTAATTGATTATGAAAATGTAGAGAAACTTGCTTTAGAGCATAAGCCGAAACTAATAATTGCAGGTGGAAGTGCTTATTCTAGAGTAATAGATTTTAAAAGATTTAGAGATATAGCTGATAAAGTAGGAGCTTATCTTATGGTTGATATGGCACACTTTTCTGGCTTAGTAGCTGGAAAGGGTTATCCCAACCCATGTGAATATGCACACGTTGTTACGTCAACAACACATAAAGTTTTTAGAAGTGCAAGAGGTGGAATTATTTTAACTAATCACGAGGAATTAGCAAAAAAATTTAACACAGCCGTATTTCCAGGTTATCAAGGTGGTCCACTAATGCATATAATTGCTGCTAAAGCTGCAGGCTTTTTAGAGGCTCTCAGACCTGATTTTAAAGATTACATTAAATCTGTCTTAGCTAACGCTAAAATTTTATCAGAGACACTTAAAAGTAATGGATTTAAAATTTACTCAGGTGGTACTGATACACATTTAATGCTAGTAGATTTAAGACCATTCAATGTAAAAGGTAACGCTGCTGCCGAAAGTCTTTGTAATGCTAATATTACCTGTAATAAAAATGGAATACCTTTTGACACAGAGAAACCAATGATAACTTCAGGCATAAGATTAGGAACTCAAGCTGCGACAACAAGAGGTTTTGGATTAAAAGAATTTCAAAAAGTTGGTGATTTAATCACTAAAACAATTAAAGGTTTATCAGAAAATCCTAATGATAATAGTAAAATTGAAGAAGAGGTAAGAAATGAAGTTATTAAACTATGTTCTTCATTTCCAATATATAAGAATTTAAAATAATTATGATTTGTTCAGTTTGTAAAAAAGGAGAAACTTCAGTAGTAGACTCTAGACCCACAGAAGATGGTACCGTTATTCGTAGAAGACGACTTTGTGTTTGTGGTTCAAGATTTACAACATTTGAAAGAGTTCAATTTAGAGAAATAATGGTGATAAAAAAAAATGGTAGAAAATCTGTTTTTGACAGAGATAAGTTAGCTAAATCAATATACATTTCTTTAAAAAAAAGACCTATTGATACCGAAACTGCAGAAAAATTTATTAGTAAAATTTCTAGAGCTTTGGAAGAGCTTGGACAAAGTGAAATTTCAACAAATACAATTGGAACAATGGTTATGGAAGGTCTTAAAGATCTTGATCCTGTAGCATATGTTAGGTTCGCTTCTGTGTATAGAAATTTTAGAGAAGAAAAAGATTTTGTACAATTTGTGGACAAATTAGATGTCTACAAAAAAAAATAAATTTACCAAAAAAGATTTTCAATATATGAATCTTGCTTTAAATCTAGCAAGGTCTCGTCATGGCTTAACAGGCCCAAACCCATCAGTAGGATGTGTTATCGTTAAAAATGATCAGATTATTTCAATTGGTCAAACGAGTTATAATGGAAGACCTCATGCTGAATATAATGCATTAAAAAATTCTTATGAAAAATTAGAAGGTTCAAAAATGTACATAACTCTTGAACCGTGTAATCATTTTGGGATAACACCACCTTGTACCAGCATAATAATTAAAAATAAGATTTCTGAAGTTTTTTTTTCTATAGAAGATATAGATAAAAAAGTTAGTGGAAAAAGTTTTAAAATTTTAAAATCAAGAAATATCTCAGTTAAAAAAAATTTACTTAAAAATGAAGTACATAATTTTTATAAACCTTATTTTTTTAACAGAAAAAATAAAATGCCTTATGTTACAGGAAAAATTGCAATTTCAAAAAATAATTTAATCTACAATCAAAAGAAAACAAGAATTACTGATCCTCATTCAGATCGTTTGACTCATTTTTTAAGATACAAAAATGATTCACTAATGATTTCGTCCAAAACATTAAATATAGATAATCCAAAACTAAACTGTAGAATAAAAAAACTAAGTAGATTTTCACCAAATAGAGTTATCTTAGATAAAAATTTAGAAATGAAAATTACTTCTTATATATTTAAAACAGCAAATAAAAAAAATACAATTGTTTTTTATAATTATGCTGATAAATCAAAAATTTTGTCATTTAAAAAAAAGGGTATCCATTTAATAAAAGTTAATTTAAATAAAAAAAAATATTTTGATCTTAAATTAATTCTTAAGAAATTATACATTCTTGGATGTAGAAATCTTTTAGTGGAAGGTGGAAATAATCTTACTAGTAGTTTTTTAAAAAGAAGATTTTTTAATGAATTTTATTTATTCAAAAGTCCAAAAATTTTATCTAAAAGGGTATATTATAAGAATTTTAATTCCCATAAAGTGTTATCAAAAAATTATAAAAATAAATCAAAAATTAATACAAGGTTAGGTAAAGATTCAATTACACTCTATAATAAGCAATATGTTTAATGGTATAATATTTAATCAAGGAATTGTTAAAGAAATTATTAAAAGACCAAAAGGTTTTAATATTTTTATTAAATCTGATCTAAAATTGGCTAAAAAAGATGTTGGTATTTCCGTATCTTGTGATGGTGTTTGTCTTACATTAATTACTTACAAAAAAAAAATAATTGAATTTTATCTTTCAAATGAAACGTTAATAAGATCTAGATTTAAATTTTTAAAAGTTAATGACAAAATTAATCTTGAACTACCTTTAGAATATGGTCAAAATATTTCTGGTCATATTTGCCAAGGTCATATCGATACAGTTGGTAAAATTTTAACCATTAATAAAATCGATAAATCCTATTTTTTTGATTTTGAAGTTGTTAAAAAAGAGAGAAAAAATTTAATTGAAAAAGCATCTGTTTGCATTAATGGTGTTTCACTTACAATTTCAAGGATAACTAAAAAAGGATTCCAAATATGGGTTATTCCTCACACTATTAATGTCACAAATTTATCTTCTTTAAAGAAAAATAGCTTAGTAAATATAGAGATAGATATCCTTTCTAAATACGTTAAAAATTATTTTAATGGAAAAAAATAATTACACAACAATTGAAAATATCATCAATATTGCGAAACGTGGTGGTATGTTTATTCTTGTTGATGATGAAAGAAGAGAAAATGAAGGTGATTTAGTAATTTCATCTTCAGATACAAATCCTGCAAATATTAATTTTATGGCCAAACATGGAAGAGGTTTAATTTGTTTGACAATGGATTCTGTTCAAGCCAAAAAATTAAATTTACCACCAATGTCATTAGTAAACAAATCAAGAAACCAGACAGCGTTTACAGTTTCTATTGAAGCAAAAAAAGGTATCACCACAGGAATATCTGCAAAAGATCGATCTAAAACTATTAAAGTTGCATCAAAAACAAATGTTAATAAAAGTGAAATAGTTTCACCAGGACATATATTTCCAATTATAGCTAAAGATGGTGGTGTTTTAGTAAGAGCCGGACACACAGAAGCTTCAGTGGATATTTCAAAATTAGCTAAAAAAAATAATTCAGCAGTTATTTGTGAGATAATGAATGAAGATGGAACAATGGCTAAAGGAAAAAATTTATTTAATTTTGCCAAAAAACACCAATTAAAAATTGGAAAAATTGAAGATTTAATTGCGTATAGACTTAAAAAAGAAAAATTAATTAAATTAAAAAAAAAATCTGACATTCAATTTCAAAAAAAAAAATATAAAATTAGAATTTATGAAAATCTTTTAGATGGCTCAGAACACTTTGCCTTAATAAAAGGAAATATTAAAAAAGGCACAACTCCTCGGGTTAGAGTTATTTCTTCTAATGTTGTCCAAAATTATCTAATAAATCAGCAATTACCAAATTCTTTCAACAATACATTAAATTATTTTAAAAAATTTCAATGTTGTGTTTTAATTTTTATTAGAGATACTAATTTAAAATCAGTTACACAAACACTTAAAGATTATAAAAATAAAACTTTTTATAAAAAAGGTAATGACAAACTTATTAGAAACTATGGTATAGGGGCTCAAATAATTAAAGATTTAAAGATTAAAAATATGATATTAATAACAAGATCACCAAAAAAAGTTATTGGATTAGAAGGTTATGATATAAAAATTATTAAACAAGAAATAATTAAATGAAAAAAAAAATCTTAATAGTTATTGCAAATTATTATAAGGATATATCAAAAGAATTATTAAAGAGTGCTATAGATTCAATACCTAAAATAAATTCAATAAAAACTATAAATGTTCCAGGTGTTTTTGAAATACCAGTAACAATATCAAAAAATATTAAAAAGTTCGATGGTTTTTTAGCTTTAGGTTGTGTAATTAAGGGTCAAACACCACATTTTGATTTTATTTCTCAATCCTCAACAAATGCTATAATGAAACTATCTATAGAAAACAAAAAGCCAATAGGTAATGGAATTATTACCTGTTTTAATATCCAGCAAGCTATAGTTAGAAAAAAAAAGGGTAGTGAAGCAGCTCAAGCTGTAATTTCAGTTTTATCTCAAAAATAATGAGAACTCCATATAACCCCAATCAAAGTCCAAGAGTTATAATCATACAAAAATTATATGGTAGGTTTTTTAATGATGATGAAGATTTAACTTTTACAAAACATAGATTTAAAAAGTTCATCAAAGATGTAGTTTTAGGTACAATTGAACGAGATGATGTAATTAAAGAAGAAGTTAAAAATCATTTAAGTGAAGATTTGCATTTAACTAATTTAGATAAAATTTTTCAAGTCATTATTAAATCAGCTATTTTTGAATTTTTGTATAAGCCTAAAATCTCAACTAAGATAATTATTAAAGAGTATTTAAATGCATCAAATTTTTTTTTAGAAGATTCACAAACGAAATATTTAAATGCTATATTAGATAAAATAGCCAAAAAAATAAGAATTTCTGATGAATGAATTTGAATTAATAAAAAATTATTTTAAAAAACTTTCTAAAAAATCTCCAAGTTCTTTAGGTTTAAATGATGATGTTTTTTTTGATAAAAAAAATAACTTAGTTGTTTCTGTTGACACATATGTAGAAGGTTATCATTTTTTAAATTTTAAAAAACCTGAGTTAGTAATTAAAAAAATAATCAGGTCATCAATATCTGATCTTATTTGTAAGGGTGTTCAACCAAATTATTACTTTATTTCAGCATCTGGAAACAAAAAAAAATTTTCTAAATCTAACTTATCAAAAGTTAGCAAATCACTTAATGAAGAACAAAATAAATATAAGATATTTTTAAGTGGTGGAGATACTGTTTTTTCAAATAAGTTAAGTTTTACAATTACATCTATAGGTTATTCAAATGATATTGTTTATCGTAATAGAGCTAAAATTAATGATGATATTTATGTATCAGGCAATATTGGCGATAGTTATTTAGGTTTGTTATGCTTAAAAAATAAGATTAAAATTAATAGTTCATTAAAAAAATATTTTATTAATCAATATTTTATGCCTGATATCAAAATTCGATTAATAAACAAACTTAAAAAATTTGCAAATACTTCAATTGATATTTCTGACGGACTATTAGATGATTTAGATAAAATGCTTAATACTCAAAAGCTTTCTTATAAACTTTATTTAAAAGATATACCTATTTCTGATAACTTAAAAAAAGTATTAAACTTAAAAAATCTATCTAAAATTAATTATGTTTCTAAGGGAGATGACTATCAGGTGTTATTTACTGCACCTAAAATGATGAGGGGTATCATTAGAAGAATTTCTATTAATAATAGAATTAAGCTTACTAAAATTGGAATAATTCATAGTTCTAGTAAAAAACCATCTATTGTTAATCATAAAAACATTGAAATTAGCCCTAAAAACAAAGGTTATTTTCATAATTTTTAGTAAGTTAAATATTGCCTTTTATAGCTTTTTTTGTATTGTCCTGGCTTTAATAATAAAATTTTAACAACCAAACAATCAAAAAGGCCTTATGAACACATCAGTAGAAACAATCTTACATTATACAATAGCGGCAGGATTTCTTTCAATCGTTTACGGATATTTTACTGGTAAAAATATTCTTAACTTAAGTGAAGGTAATGCAAAAATGCAAGAAATTGCATCAGCAATCCAAGTTGGAGCTAAAGCATATTTAGCAAGACAATATAAAACAATAGCTTTGGTTGGCGTTGTTGTTTTGATTATTATCTGTTTTGTATTTAGTCCATTGGTTGGTTTAGGTTATTTAATTGGTGCAGCTTTGTCTGGTATCGCGGGTTATGTTGGCATGCTGGTATCCGTTCAAGCTAACGTTAGAACTGCTGAGGCTTCTAGAAAAGGTTTAGCAAGTGGTCTTTCTGTAGCCTTTAAATCTGGTGCCGTAACAGGAATGCTAGTTGCAGGTTTAGCTTT
>Ga0115000_10004840_pt1 | contig 10933 bp, 8 predicted proteins | sample ArcticOcean_MG_C_6_FD_89690 | JGI IMG/M metagenome (GOLD analysis project Ga0115000, IMG submission 89690) | Marine microbial communities from western Arctic Ocean - ArcticOcean_MG_CB8_128 | ecosystem: Environmental > Aquatic > Marine > Oceanic | place: Arctic Ocean: Canada Basin | collected... | reverse complement strand
GAAACAGATGGGGTAACCTTATTTCCTTCTTCTAGCACTACGCTGCTGCCGTGATTTGGCTTGGGATTTTCGGTTTTTCTTCTCGTGAAATGCACCTTGGAATGTTGGGTCAGCTTTACGTTTCTGAAAATCAATGTCCCTCGCCATATCTTTAGCTTCCCATTTTGGAGTTTCTTCAATGGTTATAACATCGGGAAGGGGTACTTCAGTAATAACATTCTTGCTAGGCAAATAACTCTCTACCGATGCTAAATACATCTTTTCGCTGGGATCATATAACGTATGAGCTACTCCAGTTCTAAAAGCTCTGCCAGTACGACCTATTCTGTGAACATAGTCAGAGGAATTCCTAGGCACTGTACAGTTAATAACGACTTTAGTGTCTGGCACATCTATCCCACGACTAGCTACATCAGTACTCACGAGTACTCTGATGGAACCTTCTCTGAAAAGAGTCATGGCATGAAGCCGAGTGTTTTGGGCTTTATTACTGTGAAGACCTCTTACCCCACCAGAGATAGTTCTTTCGAGGAATTTAGAAATAGCTTCGGCTTGCTCTTTAGTTCTAACAAACACGAGAGTCCTGTCTTCAGGGTGCACCACTTGAAGTAGGTGAGCTACCATATTAAGCTTAGTTCGAATATTAGGAACAGCGGTTTTTAACTGTGTTACAGTAGCAACTGGTGTAGCCTGTGGACTCACTTCTATTCTTGTGGGCCAAAGCAGAAATTCTTCTGATAATCTTTCTACTCTTTCAGGAAAAGTTGCGCTAAATAGTAGGTTTTGTCTTTTTGACGGAATTACTTCTAGGATATTTCGAAGTTGAGGCATAAAGCCCATATCCATCATTCTATCGCATTCATCTAGAACAAGAGTTTTTACTTTCTTTGTTTTTATTCCCCCTCTCAAGTATAGATCTAAAAACCTGCCAGGTGTTGCTATAATTATATCTATCCCTTGTTCAAGATTCTCTAATTGAGTTTTAGGACCTACGCCGCCATATAATGCTATGCATCTGATATCGGTATATGTTGCTAATGAGCAAAAAACATCGTGCACCTGTATAACAAGTTCTTTAGTAGGGACTAAAACTAGCGCCCGTGTTGATGAGTCTTGAGCAAATTTTATTTTCTGCAGCAGGGGCAAAGCAAATGCCGCAGTTTTCCCAGTGCCTGTTTGGGCAATGCCTATTACGTCTTGTCCACCATTTATTGGTGGGATAGCTTTTTCTTGAATAGGGCTAGGTTTTGTGAAGCCACTATCCTCAATTGCGTTAAGAAATTGACGTGTTATTTTAAGATCTTCGAAAGTCATTATTGGTTACAAAGGTAGGGGTGGTATCTTGCCCGACGGATGTTAAATCAAGACTTCGAAAATATTAGACCCTATTCAGATGCTGAAACAGCGTCCGTAGCTAAAAGCCTTTCTAATAGTAAAGATTGGATTGCTTTACTAACTCCTTTAATTGGAGCTGATAACGCTGAGGAAATTTCCGAAGCTATGCCCTTAATACAATCAGTTCAGGAATTTCAAGACGAGTTGACTTTCCCGTTTTTAGAAGCTTTAATTGAAGGGACTACCGATAGGGTATCTGTTAGTTTCGATGCTGAAACAGTAGAATTAGCTTTGACAGAGACCACATTACATATCACAAACCATAAGGATATTGTTTTAGATCCATCTTTAGTCAATGTTGCTAGAATGGGAAATGGATATTCTTCAACAGAAATAGGTATTGGGGATAATTTGCTCTCACAAAAATGGATAGAAGATCTAGTAAGAATTAACCGTTGTTTTGTGGTCCCAAGAGGTGGGTCTGCAAGAGAAAGATGGGCTAGCAGTTTATTAGTGTCGGATTATATAAGAAGTGCTATAGCTAGGGGCCAATCGGTTTGGCTTGCCCAGAAAGAGGGGAGGGCGAAAAACGGAAAAGATGCAACATCATCAGCATTAATTAGAATGTTGATTTCAGAGGGAGGGAAGAAGACTTGGGAAGACTTAAACGTGAGGCCAGTTAGCTTGTCATATGAATGGGACCCATGTTATTCCTTTAAAGTTAGAAAGCTGCTGATGATAGAAATAAATGGTAGTTATGAGAAGGACGTTGGTGAAGATGAATTAAGTATGGCAATAGGAATAACAGGGCACAAGGGGAGGGTTCACTTGCATTTTTGCGATACAATACAGTGGGACGAGGAAGAAGGAATAAGGACGGAAAGAGTTCTTGCGGACATAGTTGACAAGGCTATTTTTAAGGGGTATGAGGTTTTCCCTAATCAAATACTCGCGGCTAGATATCTCAAAATAAATCTACCAGAGAAGCTTAGGCTTCCTGTAGATTCAAATGACGAAAAGTTATTTGCATCAAGGCTGAATGATGTTGTTGACTTTATCGGTACTGGTTTGTGTTCTCAAGAGGAGATAGAAAGAAAATGGTGTGAAATAACTGTGCAGCCTTTGCTAGCTAAATATCAGATTACTGTCTGATTAATAGATTAGCAAGATCTTCGAGCTAGTTCTGCAGAAACGATTGCTCCAGCAACAGCAGCATTTAATGATTCGGCATTCCCTTTGCCTGGGATAGACCATGTTTTTGTACAAACATTAGATAGTTCTGGTGTAATGCCGTGAGATTCAGAACCTATAATAATTGCATCGGGAAAGAGCTCATCCTTGTATAGGTTTTCACCGCCAGAGTCAAGAGCTGCGGCCTTTAAGTCGTGATTTTCTATAACATCAATAGGAGAAGCAACGCAGATAGGAATGCGAAATACTGATCCCATTGACGCTTGAATTGATTTGGGATTCCACATATCAGCCGTTCTAGATGAGCATATCACCCCCGCAAATCCAAACCAATCAGCAGTGCGTATCAAAGTGCCGACATTTCCTGGGTCAACTAAGTCGTCGAGTATCATTATACATGCTGTGCAATTAGGGTCTGGCTTCTTAAGTCGATTAATAATATCAACAACCGGAGTGCTCATGAGTTCGCCAACAGCAAGAATTCCCGGAGCACTTTTCATGCTAGACATAATATCCATATCCTTTTTCGAGACTTCACATACTAGTATGTCTGATGAGAAAGCTAAGCTTTTAATTTCATCAAGTATAGAAGTGTCCTCTATGCCAGTTGTAATGTAAATTCGTTCTACAACGATTCGACTCTTTAATAATTCTAAAATACTCTTGAATCCTTCTACTACCATTTGGTTTTGTTGCAAACGGCTATCCTTACTGCGAAGAGCTTTTATGGAGTTTCTTTCGTTTTTAGTGAGCATAATCACAAAGCTAATGCCACAAAGTTACATTGTGTTATTACTCTTGAGCTTTTTAATTTTAAAGCCATTAGTAGTTACGTCACAATCCTATCCTATTTTAACTAAACAACTAATCACATCAGACTCTACTCTGTCGAACGAAATCATTCATGACCTTCAGGCAGTATTTGTTCTTCGTGAAAACAAAAAGCTGTTAGGCATAAGATGGAGGTTGATGGCTTATAATTCAATTAATTCTACTAAGTTCCAAAATAGCCTTGATAGAAGAGCTAATCGCGGTAAAGCACCAGGTGGATATAGATATGTTGTAAGAGAAGTTTTCGGTGAACCACCAGTCGTATGGGATGATTTAGCTATAGTAAGAACCGGAATCAAAATGGAACAGGTAATGCGTCAGTATGGCTATTTGGATTCTGACATTGATGTCTTAGCCGATTCCAGTCGTTCTGGAAAAATCATTGCCATATATAATGTTACGAAGGGTATGAGGTGGTACATAGACTCTATAAATTGGGTAGGTACAGATTCGGGTCTTCCGATTGAAGATTTAAAAAGCCAATGCAACATTATGAAGGGAGACCCTTTAAATATGAACGTTTTGCAGAATGAGAGGTCTAGGCTTGCTTCTAAATCTCAGTCTTTAGGATTTGCAACTTTAAACGAGGGTTTTATACAATATGAGTTAGATACATCTAAAAGTTCTTGTGGGGTTAATGTCGATATTGTTTTAAGAGGCCAAATCAATGAAGACAACTCTTCAATATCACCTCACTTAAAAATGAAAATAGGTGATGTCTTTTTTGATCAAAGTGAGATGAAAAGGCCAATTCACTCTGATGTGTTGAGATATCTTGTTTTACTCGAAAAAGGCGGAAGTTTTGACCCTTCTGTTTTCGAGTCTTCCTACAGGAGATTATCTTCAGTAGTTGCTATAAAATCAATTGCACTACAGAAGGATTTTCCTAATACATCTTCAAAAGAATTTGGAATAGTAGATGTTACTGTCGTGTTACAAAGTGCTCCTAGATATGATTTGGCTATTGAACTAGACATGACTAGAGCTGATACGCGGTATGGTCCCTTGGCGAAAGTCACATGGACAGATAAGAATACAACTAAACGTGCAGATGTACTTTCGTGGACGGCCTCTGCATCAATAGCCTCAACTGAACCATTTTCTTATAATTATAATTCCATAGTTCCTAATAGTGGTGAGTTTGGTTTTCAATTTGTTTATAGAACTATAGGGACGTCACCTATTAACATCAATTCACTACCTAAATCAACAAATGCGCATTCCGAATGGTTGCTAAATGCAGCAAAAGAATCTCGCCCTGAATACGAAAGAACAACGTATAATTTCAATCATAGTGTAGACTGGATTGAGAATAAAAGTAAGAACAGTAAGATCATCTTTACCCCATTTAGATTTAGTTATGTCGATCTTGATAAGGATACAGGATTTGAAGATTGGTTAGCTGAGGCAAATGATCCTTTGTTAACTTATAGATTCAGTGATTATGCTACTACTGGCAGTAGTTTGTCGTGGGTGCAATCTATCGCTCATAAAGAATCTGTTATAAATTCTTTGGCTATTAATGTTGAGTGGTCTGGAGCATTATCTAAACCGCTAGCTCCTTTGTTTGGGTTTGATTTATTAGATGATGGAGGTGTTGCGATAGGAGATGTACCCATAATTAAATTCGTTAGATTGGATGGTTCATGGAACATTAGTGGCTCTGTGTTAGGTGTGGATGGTCGCTCTTGGGCAACTAAGATCAGAGTAGGCACAGCATGGGTAGGCAAAGGGACTTCTGCACTGCCTTATGACAGGGGTTTTTTTGGAGGTGGGTCAAATGGAGTAAGAGGGTGGCCAGTAAGGGATTTAGGACCCGGCAATTTTAATTCTGAAGATTCGGAAATTATTTTATTAAATGGAGTAGGTGATGTGAATCTAGAAATGTCAGCAGAATTGAGATTAGTTTGGTCAGAATCAATAACCATAGCTATGTTCACAGACGTTGGAAATGTATGGCTACACGATAATGGATTTAATGATGGTTTATCCATCAAATCCGGCGGTATAAACTCTTTAGCATTCAGTACAGGAGTAGGGTTGCGGTATGACTTCGATTTCTTCCTGATTCGATTAGATGCTGCATTAAGAATTTACGACCCATCATCTATTGAATTAGAAAGGTGGTTAGGACAATCCCGTCCGAAGGGAGCTATTCACTTAGGTTTAGGACATCCATTTTAATACTCATAACTTAGCAGTTCGATAAAATCATAACACATGGGTTGGTTTCAAAGAAATACAGAAGGAATTAAAACAAAGTCAGCTGAGAAGAAGGAAATTCCTGAAGGCGCTTGGTACAAATGTCCAAGTTGTAAAACGGTTGTTTCTGCCCAAGAACATGAAGCGGCAGTCTGGGTTTGCGGACATTGTGGGCATCACGAGAGGATAGGATCAAATCAATACTTTAGCTTTTTATTCGATAATAGCAAGTGTCGCCGTTTAGCACCTAAAATGACATCTTTAGATCCACTTGAGTTTATTGATACTAAATCATATCCGGACAGATTAGAAGCTGCGAAAAAGAAGACAGGATTAAATGATGCCCTCAGTGTCGCATCTGGTGAACTCGAGGGGTCTCCAGTAGTAATTGCATGCATGGATTTTGCATTTATAGGTGGGTCTATGGGGTCAGTAGTGGGAGAGAAGATTGCTAAGGGAATAGATCATGCGATTAAGAAAGGCGTACCTTTTATTTGTATATCAAAATCTGGTGGTGCTAGAATGATGGAGGCAGGTCTAAGCCTAATGCAAATGGCAAAAACAAGTGCGAAGCTTTCAATGTTAGCAAGAGCTGGCCTCCCATATATTAGTGTACTAACTGACCCCACAACGGGTGGAGTTACTGCTTCGTTCGCAATGTTAGGAGATATAAATATTGCAGAGCCTAATGCCTTAATTGCCTTTGCAGGCCCCAGAGTTGTAAAAGAAACAATCGGCAAGGACTTACCTGAGGGCTTTCAACGCTCTGAGTTCCTTTTAGAACATGGGTTTCTTGATATGATAGTTGAGAGGAAAGACCTTAAGTCTAAACTTGAGTTTACGCTTAAGATGCTTCATACAGCAACGTAAAGTTTTCAAGATCTAATTATGGATTAAGAAATGTGGGCGAAGTAGATAATCGTCTTTTATTTGACGTATCTTTGCGGCTCATTAAAATTCGCATCGCGGACATCTAAAGATTTCGACATGTATTACTTAGACTCAGAAAAGAAGAAGGAATTCTTCACAAAACACGGTAAAGGAGTTGCAGACACTGGTTCTCCAGAAGCACAAGTTGCTATGTTTTCTTACCGAATTGCTCATTTAACAGAGCACTTGAAAAACAATCGTAAAGATTTTAACACGCAACGCGCACTAATTAGTTTAGTAGGTAAGCGTCGTAAAGCTTTAGACTACCTAATGGCTAAGGACATTACGCGTTACCGTGCTATTGTAAAGGAATTAGGGCTACGTCGCTAAAGCTGTTAGCCGAGAAAATCTCGGTGACACATCACAATGCATTTTGGTCTGGTTTTTGTTTGATACACGCTGAAATATGCTTGTGATACACGGCCGCACATTAGAAGAAGATATATAGAAAAGAAATGAATTATACGGTACACAACCAAACCATCGATCTCGGCAACGGACGTGAGATCACCATCGAAACAGGAAAACTAGCAAAACAAGCAGACGGGTCTATCGTCCTGCGTTGTGGAAACACTATGATGCTAGCTACAATTGTTAGTAGTTCAGATGCGAGAGATGAAGTAGACTTCCTTCCTTTAACAGTAGATTATAGAGAGAAATATGCAGCAGCTGGAAGATTCCCTGGTGGTTTTTTCAAACGCGAAGCACGCCCATCAGATAGTGAAGTGCTAGTTATGCGTTTAGTAGACAGAGCTCTTAGACCTATGTTCCCTAGTGATTACCACGCAGGAACTCAGGTTATGGTTCAATTAATGTCTTCAGACGAGGAAGTTTTACCTGATAGCCTTGTAGGTCTTGCTGCTAGTGCGTGTATTGCTGTAAGTGATGTTCCATTTAACGGGCCTATATCTGAAGTAAGAGTTGCTCGTATTGACGGGGCGTTTGTAATAAACCCACAACGCACAGAACTTGAATCAGCTGACATCGATCTAATTGTAGCTGGTACTTTAGATAGTATCGTTATGGTAGAAGGCGAGATGTCTGAGGTTAGTGAAGATGAAATGGTTGAAGCTATTATTGTAGCTGGTAAAGCTATTAAAGCTCAATGTGAAGCTCAAATTAAACTAGCTAAGATGGTCGGAAAGCATGATGTTTTCCGTGAATACTGTCATGAGGATCACGATGACGATTTGAAGGCTAAAGTATTCGACACATTATACCCACCTATGTATGAAGCAGCCCAAAAAGGCACTTCTAAATCAGAACGAAAAGCTTCATTCAAAGCTATTACAGCTGAATTTCTTGAAACTCTTTCTGATGAAGAGCGTAAGGAAAAATCATTCATGCTTAAATCTTACTTACATGATGTACAGAAAAAGGCTATTCGCGATCTCGTTTTAAATGATGGAGTTCGTCTAGATGGACGTTCAACAACAGACATTAGGGATATTTGGGGGGAAGTAGATTATCTACCTAGTTGTCACGGTTCTGCTATTTTTACTAGAGGTGAAACTCAAGCACTGACAACATTAACGTTGGGAACAAAACAAGACGAACAGTTAATCGATGGTGCTTTAATACGTAAAACTGAGAAGTTCTTACTTCATTATAATTTCCCTCCCTTTTCAACAGGAGAAGAGAGACCTCTACGTGGCACAAGTCGTCGTGAAGTAGGTCACGGAAACCTTGCATTACGTGCTCTTAAGTATGTTTTACCTCCAGTTGAGGATTGCCCTTACACTATACGCTTAGTTTCAGAGATTCTAGAATCAAATGGTTCTTCTTCAATGGCTACTGTATGTGCTGGTACTATGGCATTAATGGATGGTGGTATTCCTATAAAGGCACCAGTTTCTGGTATCGCTATGGGTCTTATTACTGATAAAGAATCAGGTAAATATGCTGTTTTAAGTGATATTCTAGGTGATGAAGATCATCTTGGAGATATGGACTTCAAGATTACAGGAACTGCTGACGGTATTACTGCTTGCCAGATGGACATGAAAATCCAGGGTATTAGCATGGATGTACTTAGAGAAGCTCTAAATCAAGCCTGCGAAGGACGTCACCATATTCGTCGTGAGATGTTAAAGGTTATTGCTGAGCCATGCGAAGACTTCAAACCACATGCTCCTAGAATTGTTGCATTCAATGTCCCTGGAGATGCTATTGGAGCAATCATAGGTCCTGGAGGAAAGATTATTCAAGAGTTACAAGCTGAGACGAACACAAATATTTCTATTGAAGATATTGATGGACAGGGTAGAGTAGAAGTAGCAGCTTCGGATAAAGCTGCTATCGATAATGCAGTTAAGCGTATTAAAGCGATTGCATTCCCTCCAACTGTGGAAATCGGTGAAGAATATGAAGGAAAAGTTAAGACTATCATGCCTTATGGTGCATTCGTAGAAGTGCTGCCTGGAATTGACGGTCTACTTCATGTTAGTGAATTAGATTGGAAGCGTGTAGATAACGTAGAATACATCTTAAAAGAAGGTGAGACAGTAAAGTTCAAGGTTGTTGGACGTGACCCTAAAACCGGAAAAATCAAATTGAGTCGTAAAGCTCTATTAGAAAAGCCGGAGGGATATGTTGAACCAGCTGAGAGACCTCGTCGCGGTGATAGAGGTGACAGAAGAGATCGTGGAGATCGTGGAGAACGAAGAAACGACCGAAGAGAAGAGAAGAGAGATTAAAGATGACTAACTAGACGAAAGTTTATTAAGTCAACGTTGTTATTTGGATTAGATATTAATAAAAGCACATGAGGCAGCTAAAAATCACGAAACAGGTTACCAATAGGGAAACCGCGTCGCTAGATAAATACCTCCAGGAGATAGGTCGTGTAGACCTTATTACTGCTGAGGAGGAGGTAGAACTAGCGCGAAAGATTAAGGCAGGTGATAAAGCGGCTCTAGAGAAGCTGACAAAAGCTAATCTTAGATTCGTGGTGAGTGTGTCAAAGCAATATCAAAATCAAGGTCTAAGTCTACCTGATCTGATTAATGAAGGAAACCTAGGTCTTATTAAAGCTGCTCAAAGATTTGATGAAACACGTGGTTTTAAATTTATTTCTTACGCTGTTTGGTGGATTCGTCAAAGTATTCTACAAGCACTAGCAGAGCAAAGTCGTATTGTACGTTTGCCTCTTAATAAAATTGGCTCTATTAACAAGATTAATAAAGCATACGCTAGATTAGAACAAGAATTCGAGAGACCACCTACAGCTGTAGAACTTGCTGAATCACTTGATATGACGCTTGACGAAGTTAAGCAGAGTCTTAAAAATGCTGGACGTCACGTAAGTATGGACGCACCTTTAAAACAAGGTGATGAGAGTTCAAGTACAATGTATGATGTGCTTCGAATAGGTGATTCTCCTGCTCCAGATGATCAATTGATGACTGAGAGTCTCAGAAAAGAGATTGAACGTTCTTTACGTACTTTAACTCCCCGCGAAGCGGATGTAATTAGATTGTACTTCGGTCTTAACGGAGAACATCCTATGACATTAGAAGAAATAGGCGAAAGATTTGACCTTACAAGGGAGAGAGTGCGTCAAATTAAGGAGAAGGCGATTAGAAGATTAAAGCACACCTCTAGAAGCCGTATTCTTAAAGGATATCTTGGTTAAATAGAATGATAAAACTTATTTAGAAAGTGGTAACGGTGTTGCCACTTTTTATTTGCACATACTTTTCGTCTTTATTTTCCATAAATGTAAACCTTCAAGAGTTCTGTATGGCGAATGAGTTGAGGGCAATAAAACAGGGGCGTTTTTCATTACCATATTGTATAGAATTTTATCACTGTTATAATGTTGTGAAAGGAATGAGTCATGATAGCGTTTCATGGAGTAAAGATGGTCATCTTTGCATAATGAGCAAGGAATTTAAGCTTTGGATGTATGGCAGCACATTGCTAATGTTAATTGCTATTCTCACGATGCAAAGCTGTACAAAGGTGAATTACACGAATGATCCTGATGCTTTATTAGAATTCTCATATGACACTTTGTTTTTTGATTCTGTTTTCACAACTATAGGTTCAAAGAGTTTATATCTAAGTGTAATAAATATCCATGACGATGCAATTCTCATAAGTGATATTGAATTAGAGGGAGGTGTTGACTCTCAATACCTTATAAACGTAGATGGAATGGGGCTTGATGGAAGTGGAAACCCAATTCTATCAGTGCAAGAAGTGACTATACTGCCTGGAGATAGTATGTATATCTTCGTTGAAGTAACAGTTGATCCTACTAGTTCTACTTCATCATTTATAGTTGAAGATAGGTTGCGATTTAGCACTAATGGTTCTGACCAATCTGTCCATTTGATTGCTTATGGCAGAAATGCTGTTTTTCATCATCAACCGGGAAACTGGTTTGATTCTAATAATCCGCCAGAACAAATCCTATCTTGTAACGAGGTGTGGTCAAGTG